>ERZ773235.2846-NODE-2846-length-13406-cov-3.240057_pt1 | contig 13406 bp, 11 predicted proteins | sample MGYA00580522_ERZ773235 | MGnify/ENA primary metagenome ERZ773235 (study PRJEB29015, sample SAMEA2737797) | human gut metagenome | biome: human gut; feature: human-associated habitat; material: faeces | place: China | collected 2012 ...
CTTTCATTTCTAAAGTATGATTTCCATCATTTGATGTTTCTATATATAAATCTTTTGTATCATCTATCCATGTCCTTAATCTATATAAATGTTTTTCTCCTTGATTTATTTGTTTATTATATAATTTTTTATAATTATTTTTATTAACATCTACTTCTAGTTGACTTATACTCGTAGGACTTACTATTTCTATATTATCTTGATTAGTTAAATATACTTTAACTTTATCATTAGTAAGTGTTGAAATATCATTTTCATCTATTGCTATTATATAGTTTATTGAAGTATTTTTATTTGATGCTAAACTTATTTCAAAATCAAAATATTTTTCTTGAGTTTTTCCTGCAGTATCATCTAATATTGAATTATTATCTAAAATTAATCCATCTGATGTTTCATTATATTTAAATACTATTCCACCAGCATCTATTACTTGTTCTTTCCTTCCTGTAAATAATATTTCATATAATGAATATGTTACTCCTGTTATTATAAGAATTATAGATATCATAAATATTATTAATATTAATTTATTTTGTTTTAATTTATTTATCATTTTATCAACTCCCTTATTTTATTAACTATTAACTTTATAAGGTTATTATATAATATACCCCCCCCCAAGTCAATGTTTTTGCTAACATTTTTTAACAAGGGTCAAATTTGGTATATTTTTCTATCCTACAAGATTTATTTTATCATAATAATACGAAAAATATTGTTGGTAATTTTTACCAAAGAAAAAAGATCATAATTTTATGATCTTATTTATCTCTTAATACAGCATTACATTTAGTTGTAACTTCATCAATAATTCTTTTAAATACTTCCATTACTTCATCTTCTTCAAGTGTTCTTGTATTATCACTAAATGTTAATTTATATGCAATTGATTTTTCATCTTCTTTTACATTAGTACCTGTATATACATCAAATACTTCAATATTAGTAAGAAGTCTAGATCCTGCATGCTTTATTACATCATATAATGCTTTTTGTTCTACATCTTTTTTTATTATAAATGCAACATCTTTTACTATTTCAGGATAAATGCTTGCTTCTTTAAACTTTATAGGTTTTACATTCATCATAATATCTTTAAGTGATATTTCACATACATAAATATCATCTTTTTTAATACTTGGATGAACTTTACCTATAATTCCTACTTCTTTTTTATCCACAAATATTCTTGCTCCAATTTTAGGATGTATATCATTAATACTATCTTTTTCAAAACTATATCTATTTTTAAGACCTACATAATCTAAAATATTTTCTATTATTCCTTTTATTAAATAAAAATCTACTTTTAAACTATTACTATTCCATGAAGTAGTAACTAAATTACCTTTCATTAAAATAGTTAATAGCGTGTCTTCATTATAGTTTTCATCATATACTTTACTTATTTCATAAATACAAATATTATCTTGCTTTCTTGCTTTATTATAATCATATATATTTAATAACGAAGGAATTAAACTTGTTCTTACAACACTTTTATCTATACTCATTGGATTAGGTAAATATATATTTTTAATATCTTTATATTTAAAGCTATCTGCCATTTCTATTGAAGTTAAAGTATATGTTTTTACTTCATTGAGTCCTAAAGTTCTACATCTTTTACTTATGTCTTTTCTAAATTTAACATCTTTTTCATAACCACCTTGTTTTATTTCTAATTTAGGAAGAGTTGATTTTAAATTATGATAACCATAAAGTCTACCTATTTCTTCTGCTAAATCATTAACAAATGGATCAATATCAAGTCTTCTGTTAGGAATAGTACAAGTAAATATACCATCTTCTAAAGTATATTTAAAATCTAATCTATCAAGTTCTTTTTCCATATCTGAAGTACTTATATCAATACCTAACATTTTATTAATATCATCTTTTTTAAATGTAACTACTTTTGGTGTTTTATCAATATTATCATACATTACTATACCATCATATATTTTAGCATTAGCATATTTTTCTAATAAATGGCATGCTCTATCAAGAGCAAGACTTGTATATTCATAATTAAGTCCTTTACCAAATCTTACTGAAGCTTCACTTCTTAAATTTAATCTATTAGCAGTATTTCTTATACTTACATTATCAAATATAGCACTTTCAATTAAGATATTTTTTGTAGTATTTTCTACTTCAGTAGCCATACCTCCCATTACTCCCGCGATAGAAATAGGTTTTACACCATCTGTTATTACAATATCATTACTTGTTAATGTTCTTTCTTTATTATCTAAAGTTATAATTTTTTCATTTTCTTTAGCATTTCTTACTTCAATAAATTTACCTATACTATCATAATCATAAAAATGAAGAGGTTGTCCGAATTCTAACATAACATAATTAGAAATATCAACAACATTATTTATACTTCTCATTCCAACGCTTTCAAGACGTTTTTTAATAAAATCTGGGCTTTCTTTTATTTCAACATCTTTAACTAATTTAGTTAAGAAATAAGAACATTTTGAAGTATTTACTGTTAAATTTATTAAATTATCACAAGATTTATCTAAAACTTTATAACTTGTATCAGGAAGAGTAACTTTTTTATTTAAAATTGTACCTATTTCATAAGCAAATCCTATATGATAATAGCAATCATTATTTCTATGTTTATGAACATCAAGTTCATATAATGTATCATCTAACCCTAAATACTTAAGTGGATCTTCTCCTACTACAGCATCACTATTTAATTCACAAATTCCTTTATTATAGTTTTCTTCAGTTTTTTCATCTATTCCAAGTTCAAATAAAGCACAAATCATTCCATTTGATTCTACGCCTCTTATTTTTCCTTTTTTAATAACATTGTTACCTGGCAAAACACACCCATCTTTAGCTACAATAACTTTAATACCTTGTCTTACATTTTTTGCACCGCAAACTATTTGTAATGTTTCATTACCAATATCAACAAGACATATATGTAAATGATCACTATCTGGATGATTTTCACAAGTTAAAACTTCTCCAATTACTAAATTATCTATATGTTTAGTAACTACTTTTTCAACATTTATTCCTGCTTGTGTTATTTCTGTTGCTAACTTTTTTAAATCTTTATTTTCTATATCAACATAATCTTTAACCCAATTTAAACTAATCATATTAATCCTCCCTTTTATCAAATGGTGATACTTCTCTTAAATCTGTTTGATAGAATGTTCTTATATCATTTATACCATATTTAAGCATTGCAAGACGTTCTGCTCCAAACCCAAATGCAAATCCTGTCCAACTGTTTGGATCATAACCACAGTTTTTTAAGACATTTGGATGTACAATCCCTGCTCCTGCTACAGTTATCCAACCTGTATTTTTACATAAAGAACAACCTTTTCCATGACATGCAAAACAACTAATATCAGTTTCTACACTTGGTTCAGTAAACTGATAATAACTTGGTCTAAATCTAGTTTCACAACTCTCTCCAAATAAATGTTTAAATATAACATCCATTGTTCCTTTAAGGTCTGATAAACTTATTTCTTTATCTACTACTAAACCTTCAATTTGCATAAATTGATGTGAATGTGTTGCATCATCATCATCTCTTCTGTAAGTTTTTCCAGGACAAATCATTCTAATAGGTTTTTTCCCTTCATACTTTAACATTGTTCTTGCTTGAACTGGAGATGTTTGACTTCTAAGTAAGATTTCATCATCTTTTATATAGAATGTATCTTGTGCATCCCTTGCAGGATGTCCTTTTGGAATATTTAATAATTCAAAATTAAATTTATCCTCTTCAATTTCAGGGCCATCTAAAACATCATAACCCATTGAAATAAATACAGTTTCAATATCTTCAACTAATTTTTCTAAAATATTAGGTGAACCACTTGTTATTTTAGTACCAGGAAGTGTTATATCTATTTGTTCTTTATTTAACTCTTCATTTAATTTTTCTTCCTCTAAAACTTTTTGTTTTTCCATAAATAAAGTATTAAAATGATTTCTAATATCATTAACCATCATTCCATAACTTTTTTTATCAACTGCTTCTTTTATCCCATTTTGTAAAATAGTAATAATACCTGTTTTTCCTAAATATAAAACCTTAATTTCATTTAAAGATTTTAAATCATTAACATTACTAATTTTATTACTTATTTCATTTTTTATTTCATCAATATTCATAAAAATCCTCCTTCATAAAATAAAAAAGGTAATACCAAAGGACGAATTATTTCGTGGTACCACCTTATTTCATAAGTATAACTTATCTTAAACCTTTAACGCAGGTAACGATAAAGCTAAAGAGTGAATTCATAAGATATTACTTAGAAGTTTACACCAACCACTTCTTCTCTTAAAGTAATACTTCTTATTACTATTTTCTTATTATCGCTTTTTCTTATGTATTGAGTATACTATTAAATTAAGAAAAATACAAGATGTTTACTTAATTTTCATTTACTTTTATTCAAGTATAGCTTTTATTCTTCTTACTCCTGAAGAACTTGCTTCTTCTTTTATTATTTTAAAATGTCCTAATTCTTTAGTATTTTTTACATGTGGTCCACCACATAATTCTTTTGAAATATCTCCAATTGTATATACTGTTACAACATCAGGATATCTTTCAATAAACATACATTCTGCTCCACTTTTAATCGCATCTTCTTTATTCATTTGAGCACAAATAACATCTAATCCTTCATTTATCCAAGTATTTACAATATCTTCTGCTTTTTTTATTTCCTCTTCACTTAATTTATGATCACAAGAAAAATCAAAACGCATTCTTTCTTCAGTTATATTACTTCCTTTTTGATGAACATCTTTATTTACTACTAATTTTAATGCAGCATTAAGTAAATGTGTAGCAGTATGATATTTAGTTTCTATTTCACTATTATTAGATAATCCTCCTTTAAACTTACCACTTGATGATTTTCTTGACAACTCTTGATGTGCTTTAAATTTTTCATAAAATCCATCAACATCAACTTCAATATTTTGTTCTTTTGCAAGTTCTAAAGTAAGTTCAATTGGAAATCCATATGTATCATATAATTTAAATGCTAAATCTTTATTTAATTTATTGTCTTGTAAAGAACTAACAATTTTATCAAATTCTTTTAAACCTTTAGATAATGTTTTATTAAATTTAATTTTTTCTTTTTTTAGTTCTTCAAGAACAATATTTCGATTTTCTTCTAATTCTTTATAATATTTTTTATATTTATCTATTATTAAATTAGCAAGTATTTCTTCAAAATTACTATCAATATCAATATTTAACATCTTAGCATATCTTATTGTTCTTCTTATTAATCTTCTTAAAATATAACCTTGATCTGTATTAGAAGGTTTAATAAAAGCATAATCTGCAAGAATAAATACAGAAGTTCTTATATGATCTGCGATTATTCTCATTGGTTTTTCATTACCTTCATATGGTAAAGATGATATTTCTTCTATTTTTTCTATAACATCTTTCCAAATTGATGATGTATAATTATCATTTACGCCTTCAAGAATAGCAGTTGTTCTTTCAACGCCCATACCTGTATCAACATTTTTCTTAGGAAGTTCACTAATTACCCCATTTTCATCTTTATAAAATTCCATAAAAACATCATTCCATATTTCAACCCATCTATCATCTTCTGGATCAAATACTTCAGGTATTTCATCATCACTTCTAAAATAAAACATTTCACTATCAGGTCCACATGGTCCAGTTTCTCCTGCTATCCAAAAATTATCATCTTTTGTTTTAGCTATTCTTTTTTCATTTATTCCTAAACTTTTCCATATTTCATAAGATGTTTTATCTTCTTCAATATCATCATTTCCTGCAAAAACAGTAACTCCAAGCCTTTCAACAGGAATATTTAAAACCTTAGTTAAAAATTCAAAACTCCAAGTAATTGCTTCTTTTTTAAAATAATCTCCAAGACTCCAGTTACCTAACATTTCAAAAAATGTATGATGATAAGTATCTCCAATATTATCTAAATCATTAGTTCTAATACATTTTTGATAATCACATAATCTTGTTCCTAAAGGATGTTTTTCTCCTTTTAAATAAGGTACAAGTGGTTGCATACCTGCTGTATTAAATAATACAGATGGATCATTTTCAGGTACAACTGGAGCACTTGGTATAAAAACATGTCCTTTACTTACAAAAAAATCAATATATAAATCTTTTAAATTCATTACTTTTCACCTCTTACTACATTTAATATAATATCAACAACTTCTTCAATCGTTTTATTAGTTGTATCAATATATACTTGGTCTTCACTTCTTTTTAAAGCTCCCACTTTTTTATGTAAATCATTGTAATCTCTTTTTTCAATATTTTCAAGCACTTCTTCATAAGTACATGAAATATTATTTAATTTATTTTGTTTATATCTTCTATTTGCTCTTTCTTCTAAAGTAGCATCTAAATAAAATTTATAAGTAGCATTAGGAAAAACAACTGTTGTTATATCTCTTCCTTCCATAACTATATCATTATTTTTAGCATAACTTCTTTGAAGATGTAACATACTTTCTCTTACTCCAATGTAATTTGAAATAGGAGAAACAATATCTGATACTTCGTTACTTCTTATTTTTTCTGTAACATCTTCATTATTTAAATAAACTTTATCTTTTATAAGTTTAATATCAATATTTTTTGCTATTTCTTCTAATTTTTCTTGTTCTTCTTTTTTTATATTATTTTCTAAAGCATATAAAGCAACACATCTATACATAGCCCCTGTATCTATATTTAATAAGTTAAGTCTTTTTTCTAGTTCTTTAGCAATTGTTCCTTTCCCAACTCCACATGGACCATCAATTACTATTATTATATTTTTTTTCATATAACGTTTCCTTTCAAAATAAAACTTATTATTAAATAAGTTTTATATATTTGTCTTTTCTTTTAATCTTCCAATTAAATTATATTTTTCATTATAATAACTTGCTATTATTTTAACACTAGCCATTATTGGTGTTGCAAAAATCATTCCAAGTATACCAAATAAATATCCAAATACTAATAATCCAATCATAATTGTTACAGGATGTAATTTCATAGTTTTACTCATTATTAATGGTTGTAAAATCATTCCATCAACTTGTTGAATAGCAAATGCTACCACTCCTGCTAAAATACCAGTTAAAGGGCTTACTGTTAAACCAACAATAACGCATATTGCTCCACCTATCCATGGTCCAATATATGGAATAATATTTGTAATTCCACAAATAAGTCCAAAAAGTAAAGCACTTGGAAGACCAATTATTCCATAGAATATTGATGATAAAATCATTATAATTAATGATATAAATAATGTTCCTTGAACGAAACTTCTAAAAGCTATATTTAATTTTCCAATTATATAATTAAATCCTTCTTTATTTTTTATTGGAATATAATTAAATATTTTTTTAACACCCTCAAAATCAATAAGTAAATAAAACCCTACGATTAATCCTAATCCAAAAGTACCAATAGATGATACAAGAGTACTTACAACATTTAAAGCTGCTTTAGGAAGTCCTGTTGTTAAATCTACCCCAATATTTTCTAATGCTTTATATACACTAGTTTCAACTGATGTAAAATCAAATCCTGTTGCTTCTAATTTAGTAAATAAATTTTCAATAAATGTACCTGTTGATTTTATAAGAGTTGGAAGTGAATTAGTAATAAATTCATTAAGTTGTGTATAAAGAAGTGGAAGCATTATTCTAAATAATAAATATAAAATCAGAATAAATACAAAAAATACTACAATTGTTCCAATTGATCTTTTTACATTTTTCTTTTGTAAATAAGTAACTGCAGGATCTAATAACCATGCAATTACTAATCCAATAAAAAATGGACTAATGACTCCTAAAATAGATCCTAATACTTTAAATATTTCTAGATTTTTAAATAAAATTATAACAAATACAATAATAGCTAAAATAACACATGTATAAAGTATTTTTAACATTTTTTTAGATAAACCTATTACTTCGTTTAAATTATGATAATTTAATTCTTCTTTTTTATTATTATTCATAATAATCATTCCTTTCAAACTAACAATAGTATACCATGAAAAATCTTTAAAAAAAACCCTAATTTAATTAAAAATTAGAGTTTTTTAAGTGACAAGTACATTCATCACAACAATTACAAGAATTTTTCTTACCACTTCTTAAGTTACCTATAAAATCCTTAACATTTTGTTTGGCTTCTTTAGGTAAAGCAAAATAAACTCCTGCCCCTGCTATTACCATACTACCTACAACATAAGCAGCTGCCTTTTTAAATCCTTTCAAAAATCTTCACCTCAAAAGTATTATTTACATATTTTATTATTTAATACACGAAATAATAAAATCTTTCAAAGATGTTTTTCTAATATTTTCCTTATCATTTAAAATAGCTTTTTCTAAAGCAGATAACTCCCCGATTAAAATTAATTTTTTCTTTGCCCTTGTAGTAGCAGTATAAATGAGCTTTTTATATAACATAATACTATATTTATTTAAAATTGGAATAATAACAACATCAAACTCACTACCTTGAGCTTTATGTATACTTATACAATAACCTAACTTTAAATCACTAAAATTAGATGCCGTTATTCTTACAATATTAGAATCAAAATCTATTGTCATTGCTTTTGATTTTTTATTTTCAATTCTTAAAACTTGTCCGATATCCCCATTAAATATATTTTCTTCAATATTATTTACAAGTTGTAAAACCTTATCATTTTGTCTAAATAAAACACCATTATAAGTAATTTCAGTTTTAGTAACACTTCTTTTATTTATTAATTCTTGAATATAATAATTTAAATCATCAATTCCATTATCTCCTTTATAAAGAGGTGCTAAAACTTGAAAATTATTTATATCCATATCTTTATATTTTAAAACATATTCTTTTAAACAAGATTTTAACTCTTCACTAGAACAGTTTTTAAATATTAAATCATCACCCTTATTAAATATATCAAAATCTATTATATTATTATTTATATTATAAGCAAATAAACTAATATTAGAATTTTCTTCTTGTCTATATAATTTATTTAATTTAATTACATTTACACATTCACTATCAATAATATCTTTTAAAACTTGTCCTGGTCCAACACTTGGAAGTTGATTATAATCCCCGATTAAAACTATTTTAGTAGTTTTTTTTAGTCCTAATAATAAATTATAAAACAAATAGGTATCAATCATACTAGATTCATCTATTATAACAAAATCTACTTCACTTAAATTATTTTCATTTATATTAAAAGTATCATCTTCTTTATTCCACTTTAAAAACCTATGAATTGTATAACTAGGAAATAACGATTGTTCTGTTATTCTTTTACTAGCTCTTCCCGTTGGTGCTAAAAGCGCTAGATGTCTTTCAAGTTCATATGGTGAATAATTATTTATTTGTTGATATATTTTTGTAATTGATTTAATAATTGTTGTTTTACCTGTTCCAGGCCCTCCAGTTATAACTAAAAACTTATTTATAAGTGCTTCTTGTATTGCATGTAATTGTTCGTTATTAAATTTTATATTATTTTCTTTTTCAAAATTTTCCAAAATATTAGAACTTATAACACTATCTTTATTATAATCATTAGACAAAGAAAATATCCTTTCTGCTATATATTTTTCTGCTTCATACATTTTTTTTAAATAATACTTATTATCTTCTAAAATAATTTCTTTATTTTCCACTAATTGATTTAAACAAGATACAAAAAGTTCATAATTATCAAAAAATAATATTCTTTTTAAATATATTAATATATCATTTATAGAAAAGTATGTATTACCACTTGCAAAAGATAATTCATTTAAAATATATTTTATACAAGATTTTATTCTCCTAGAATCATCCTCTTTAATATCAAAATTTGCTTTTAAACTATCAATCTTTTTAAAAGAAATTTCATAAATATCTTCAACTAATATATATGGATTATATTTTATTACTTCCATTGTTTTTTCTTTATATGTATTATATATTTTCAAAGAATCTTTAGTTGAAAAACCAAGTTTATTTAAATCTACGATAACTTTATAACTTTGCTGATGTTTTAACAAATTAGTTTCTATTATTTCTTTTTGATTTTTCGTAACTGTTGGAACATCATATAAAATATCAGGATTATTTAAAATTGAATCTAAACAATTTTCCCCTAAAACTTCAACTATTTTAGTAGCAGTTTTCTCACCAATTTTAGGAAATAATTTACTTGATAAAAATTCAACAACATTATCTTTATCATTAGGTAATGTTATTTCATAAGTATCAACCATAAATTGCTCCCCATATTTTTCATGAATATTTGTTTTTCCATAAAATATATATAGATCAGTTTCATTTAACGTATTAAAATAACCTGTAAAAGTTATTGTTTTACTAAGGTATTTTTTTAAATCATCACTTGCATCTTTTATTTTAAAAAGACCTACTACATAACCTTTATCACTTCTAAAAATATATTGTTTAAAATTACCTTTTATAAATGTCATAACATCACCAATTAAATTATACAAAAAGAAAAAACATAAGTCAATTAAAAACTTGAACTTATGTTTGAATTATTTAAATAACTCAATTACTTTAGATAATTCTTCTTTATCAGTAACGCTTTCTACATATTTTTCATTATCACTTACAGTTTCTTTTAAAAACACAACATCGTTTGTACCATCAGTAGCAATAGCATAAATATAATTTGTATTATTATAAAGTTGTTCCTTAATAATTAAAAATTCTGTATCATCTAACATTAATATATCATCCATATTATTTTCTCGCTCCTGTTCCTGGATTACTTGTTTTTCCTAAAACAATTTGACTATATAAATCGTATGCTTCTTCGTTATAATCTAAATTACCTCCAAGTTTGTTTTGTTCATCAACCCAATGATAAAATCTTTGTATATCACTCATATCTTCAACACTTTCAATGTCAACTCCCAAAGGAGTTCCGTTTTTTTGTAAATAATCTGCTTTTTCCATTACAGAAGAAACTCCGTATCCTACTCCAAAAACAATTGCAGAAGTTGCAATTATAGCAAGCGCAGATTTTACCTTTTCAGGTAATGTTTTTTTACTTCTTCTTTCCTTTTGTTTAGAAATATTTCTAACCTTAGAGTTTTTCCCCATATTTATAGCTTCTTGTTTTTGTGTTTCTGAAAAATCATTCATATAATTTTTTTCATATTCTTCAACAACACGTCTATAATGATTACTATCTAAAACACGTTCATTATCTTTAATATCCATATCTTTACCTTCCTTCTATTATAAGAATAGCATAAATTATTAATAAATGCAAATTACATTCCTGCAAAATATGTAACTTCTCTTATCTCAAACCTTAAAGCATCTTTGCTATCAATATCATCATAAACTGATTTAAAATTCCATGTCTTTCCTTTTTCAAGATTTGATAAAAATGCATTACTTTCTCCAAGAACATTTCCTTTTGCATCATAAATTGTATAAGAAACAGCTATAGATTTATATGATCTATTTGAATTGTTATGTAAATATCCTTCAACATAATAAACATTACTTTCACTATTATAATATCCTACAACATCTTTAGTTATTGTTAAATTTCCTTTATCAATATAAACAATACCATCTTGTTCATAAAGTTTTAATGCTTTCATTTCATCATTTATATTATTTACCACAAAAAGAAGCTCTAAAACAAATAAAATAGCACCAAGAACAATTATTAAAATAGCCCATGTTGGCATTTTTTTCTTTGTTTCTTTTTTAATATTATCACTTATAACTTCCATTTTTACAGGATTTTCTTTCACAACATTTTTTACTTTTTCAGATTTAGTTGTAGCATTTTTAGTAGCACTTGGTTTTTTTGTTGTACTTTTTTTAGTACTTGGTTTTTTAATTTCTTTTTCTTTCATATTTATTCTCCTATCTTTTTTTATTGTATCACATATATTAAATATTTAAAATATTTATTTAATATAATAAATATAATTTTCCTTTCTTGGAGCAGGAGAGGATTTTTCACAGTCCATATAACCTATAGCACAAAATCCTATTCCTTCATAATCACCAGTAATATTTAAACCTTTTAAAAGATTTTTTCCAAATTCTTTTTCAAACACTTCCTTAGCACGATGAATCCAAATACTTCCCAAACCTAAACTTTCACAAGCATTTAGCATATTTCCCATTACCAAACTTCCATCATATAAGTAAGTTTTAACTGATTTATCTGCTAAAACTGCTAGAATAACCGGAGCATTATAAAATGGATCAAATCCTTCTTCCCAGCCACCGATTTTTCTGTTCATTTCAGCTATTTTATCCCTTAATTTCTTTTTTGTTACCTGAATTATTATAGTATTCTGTGTTCCTCTGCCATTAGCTGCATATAATCCTGCCTCGATAATCTGGTCAAGAATTTCCTGCGGAACCATGTCCGCCTTATACTTACGAATACTTCTTCTTTCCTTCATTTCTTTTAATACTTCGCTCATTTTTATTCCTCCTCTACTCTTTTCCATTTCATAATATTAACTTCTTTTTATGTATAAAATATGATTTCCACTTTTTATTTTAACACTTCTTTTAAGAAAAAAGCAAAGACTACGATATACTTTATTAATTCAGTATACATCACAGTCTTCATATATTTCTTTATTTTATACCATGTAACATATAATTATTAATAAACTTTTTAATTAAAAAGAGCCTGCACTCATAAGAATACAGACTCTTTGCTTTATTTATTTTTTCATTTTAATTTTTCGCTTAGACCATTTACCATAATAAGTTATTCCATTTACAACCTTATATGCTCTTACTCTAATATAGTACTTTTTGTTAGCTTTAAGTTTTTTAATTGTAAATTTAGCTTTCTTATATTTTTTAGTCTTTGCTTTCTTAAATTTCTTTGATTTTGATATCTTTATCTGATATCCATTTACACCTTTTGCAGCTCTAAGTTTGATTTTTGCTTTTTTAGCGCTTCTCTTCTTAATTGCTTTTTTAATTTTTACTTTAGGTACTTTTACATTACCTACTGAAGAGTTTGTTGTTACATTGCCATTATCTTTTTTCACCGCATTTGTAGTTGTTGTGCCTTCATTTTTTCCGTTTCCGGTTGTTGTAACCTGCTGTGGCTCTGTTGTTACAAAATTTGTTATTTCATCATTCTTAGTTGTAGCCTCAGATACCTTTGTTGTTGTCTCTGCCACCTTAGTTGTTGTTTCAGGTGTCTTTGTTGTTGCCTCAGTTACCTTTGTTGTTGTTTCTGCTACCTTAGTTGTTGTTTCAGGTGTCTTAGTTGTTGTTTCTGATACCTTTGTTGTTGTCTCTGCCACCTTAGTTGTTGTTTCAGGTGTCTTTGTTG
>ERZ773235.2854-NODE-2854-length-13389-cov-4.173016_pt1 | contig 13389 bp, 7 predicted proteins | sample MGYA00580522_ERZ773235 | MGnify/ENA primary metagenome ERZ773235 (study PRJEB29015, sample SAMEA2737797) | human gut metagenome | biome: human gut; feature: human-associated habitat; material: faeces | place: China | collected 2012 ...
AGAGAGGGAGACAGAATTACTAAATATAACGGAGCTAGAGTTTCAGTAGGCCGTGAAATTTATTTGGAAGATTATGTTAGCCCACTTGACGGAAGTGATATTTCAGTTACTTTTGTAAGAGATGGAAAGAAGCAGACTATTAGTTATGCACCTGACAGTGAAGAACGTTATATAGTTGGCATTTCATATTATGAAACAGATCCAAAGGCTACTATTAGTAGTGTTCCTAAAGGTTCAGCAATGGATCAGGCAGGAGTTGTTGCAGGAGATGAAGTTGTGGAAATTAACGGTACAAAGATTTCAACAGGAAAGGATTTAAAGGAATATATTGATGCACATCCTTTTGGAAAAGAAGAAATCAATATTACTGTTAAGCGTAATAATAAAGAAAAGAAAGTAGTGGTAGTTCCACAGATGACTAAGCTTTACAGCAGCGGATTTGTTTATAATCTTGCAAGAGATAAGCAGTCTGTAGGCGGAGTTTTAAAATATAGTCTTGTGGAAGTGAGATATGAAATTAATACAGTTCTTAAAAGCTTAAAGATGCTTGTAACAGGAAAGGTTTCAGCTAATGAAGTATCAGGTCCGGTAGGTATTGTTAATGTTATTGGAGATACTTACAACCAGACTAAGTCAGAAGGCTTTATGGTTACTTTGTTCACAATGATTAATATGGCAATTATGCTTAGTGCAAACCTTGGTGTAATGAACCTTTTACCTATACCGGCATTGGACGGTGGAAGATTATTCCTTTATATTGTAGAGCTTATTATTAGAAGACCTATACCTAAGGACAAAGAAGGAATGATACACTTTATAGGATTTATTTTGTTAATGGTGCTTATGGTATTCTTAATATTTAATGATATTAGAAAGATTATTTTATAAGATTGCAAGGTGGCAGGTAATATGTATAGAGATAATACGAAAGTAATTAAGATTGGCGATAGAGTAATAGGCGGAGGAAATCCTATTCTTATTCAGTCAATGACAAACACAAAAACAGAAGATGTAGAAGCAACGGTTAACCAGATTAAGGAGTTAGAGGCAGCAGGTTGTGACATTATAAGATGTGCAGTTCCAACAATGGAAGCAGCCAAGGCTCTTAAGGAGATTAAGAAACAGATTAATATTCCACTTGTTGCTGATATTCATGTTGATTACAGACTGGCAATTGCAGCAATGGAGAACGGAGCTGACAAGATTAGAATTAATCCGGGAAATATCGGCTCAGTTGAAAAGGTTAAGGCAGTAGTTGATGTGGCAAAGGAGAGAAACATTCCAATAAGAGTTGGTGTAAATAGTGGTTCTCTTGAAAAACACATTCTTGAAAAATATGGAAAAGTTACAGCAGAGGGAATAGTTGAAAGTGCATTAGATAAGGTTAAAATTATTGAAGACTTAGGCTATGACAATCTTGTTATCAGCATTAAGTCATCAGATGTTTTAATGTGTGTTAAGGCACATGAACTTATTGCGGAAAGAACTAACTATCCACTTCATGTAGGAATAACAGAATCAGGTACTGTGACATCCGGAAATATTAAGTCAGCAATAGGACTTGGACTTATTTTAAATCAGGGAATAGGTGATACTATCAGAGTTTCACTTACAGGTGATCCTGTTGAGGAAATAAGAAGTGCTAAGCTTATTTTGAAAACATTAGGACTTAGAAAAGGCGGTATTTCAGTAGTTTCATGTCCTACATGTGGCAGAACCAGAATAGACTTAATAGGTCTTGCCGAAAAGGTTGAAAAGATGGTATCAAAATACGATAATCTGGATATAAAGGTTGCCGTAATGGGCTGTGTAGTTAACGGTCCCGGAGAGGCAAGAGAAGCTGATATTGGAGTTGCCGGTGGAGTAGGCGAAGGACTTTTAATTAAGAAAGGTGAGATTGTTAAGAAAGTTCCTGAGGATATGCTTTTACAGACACTGGAAGATGAATTGAAAAATTGGAGTGAATAATTTGGAGAGAAAGAAGTTTTTTGACGTTTTTCCAGCACTTAAATTAAATGATAATTTGCAGGCTATGTTTGAGGAAGTTTATGTAACACGAGTTTCCTCTAATATGTCTCATGACAAGTTAAGAGTTTATATTGAAAGCAGCAGACTTATTGAAAAGTCTGCTATTTTCACCGTGAGAGATGAAATTATAAGAAATCTCAGAATGGGAAAGCGAATTGGAATTGAAATAGTAGAAAAATATCATTTATCACAACAGTATACAGTAGAAAATCTTCTTGATGCCTACAAGGAGAGCATAGTTATGGAACTTGGAGTAAGAAGTCCCATAGTTTCAACTATGTTTAAAAAGGCTCCCATTCGTTGGGATGGCAATAAGATGATTATTGACTTGGAGGCTAATATTATTTCAGAATCCAGAATGAAGATTTTAAAGGACACAGTTGAAAGAATATTTGCTAACAGATTTGAAATGCCTATTGAGGTAGTTATTGATAAGAAAAGATTTGAAACTAACAGGTTTGCAAAGCAGAATGCCAGACGACTTCAGAACGAGGTTGAGGTGTTACTTAACAGAGATAACGGACCAAAGGCTAAGAAGGAAGAAAAGAAAGAGGAGGCACCAAAGCCTGTTGTAATCAGAAAGGCAAGCCGTTCAGACAATCCTGAGGTAGTATATGGAAGGGACTTTAAGTTTGAGTCAGATACTAACCTTTGTGATGTTTTTGAAGGCACTGGAGAATGCACGGTAAAAGGTCAGATTATGACAATGGATGAGAGAGAAACAAAGACAGGAAAGTTTATTGTTACTCTTGAAATTACCGATTTTACAGACAGTATTGCCGTTAAGATGTTTTTGGCAGACGGTAATGTGCTTAAGGACTTTAAACAGAAAGTAAAGAAAGGTTCTTTTGTGCGAATTAAAGGTGTTGCCCTTTATGATACATGGGATAAGCAGGTGGAAATCAGCCGTGTTGACGGAATGAAGTCTATTTCTCCATTTGCCACAGAGAAGCGTAAAGATACAGCAGTAGACAAGCGTATTGAACTTCATTGCCATACTAAAATGAGTGATATGGATGGTGTAAGTGAATGTAAAAAAATTGTACGTCGTGCTTATGAGTGGGGTCACAAAGCCATTGCCATAACAGACCATGGTGTTGTACAGGCTTTCCCTGATGCATGGCATGAATATGAAGCTATTGAAGCTGAATGTGAAAAGGCAGGCAGGGAATGTGACTTTAAGGTTATATATGGTGTTGAAGCTTATCTTGTAGATGACTTAAAGGATATGATTGTTAATCCTAAAGGTCAGCATTTAAATGACAGGTATGTTGTTTTCGACTTGGAAACTACAGGTTTTAGTGCAAAAAGCGACAAGATTATAGAAATTGGTGCCGTTAAAGTCGAAAACGGAAAGATTATTGACAGATTTAGCACTTTTGTTAACCCTGAAATTCCTATTCCTTTTAGAATTGAAAAGTTAACAAGCATTAATGATGAAATGGTTATTGATGCACCAAAGATAGAAGAGGTATTGCCTAAGTTTATGGAATTCTGTAAAGATGCGGTTATGGTTGCCCACAATTCGGATTTTGATATGAGTTTCATAGAAGCTAATTGTAAAAGACAGGACTTGGAATGTGATTTTACAGTAATTGATACAGTTGCAATGTCAAGATATCTTATAATAGGTCTTGGAAGATATAAGCTTGATAATGTAGCGAAGGCATTAGGTATTGTTCTGGACCATCATCACAGGGCAGTTGATGATGCAGAATGTACTGCACTTATTTTTCTGAAATTATGTAAAATGCTTGTGGACAAGGGAATCGATAATCTTGATGAATTAAACAGACAGGGAAAGCAGTCAAAGAATTTAATTGATAAGCTTCCTGCCCATCACGCAATTATCCTTGTAAAAAATCAGGTTGGAAGAGTAAATCTTTACAAGTTGATTTCAAAATCACATATAGAAACTTTTGCAAACAAAAGACCAAGAATCCTAAAAAGTGATTATCTTGAATTAAGTGAGGGACTTATTATCGGTAGTGCCTGTGAAGCAGGTGAGTTGTATCAGGCAATTCTTCACGGAAAAAGCCAGCAGGAAATAGCACGTCTTGCTGAATTTTATGATTATTTTGAAGTACAACCTCTTGGAAATAATGAGTTTATGTTAAAAACAGGTGATCCTGAAATAGATGACAGAAAGAAGTTTCTTGTTGATTCAATTGAAGAACTTCAGGAAGTTAATAAGAAGATTATTGACTTAGGAAAGAAATTTAACAAAATGACAGTTGCAACATGCGACGTTCATTTCCTTGATCCGGAAGATGAAATTTACAGACGAATTATCCAGTGCGGTAATGGCTTTAAAGATGCAGACAATCAAGCACCTTTGTACCTAAGAACAACAGATGAAATGCTTAAGGAATTCGATTATCTTGACAGTGATCTGGCAGAAGAAATTGTTATTAAAAACCCTGCCCGAATCAACGATATGATAGAAAACATTTCACCTATTCATCCTGATAAATGTCCACCTGTATTGGATAATTCAGAAGAAAACTTGCGTAATATTTGTTTTGAAAAGGCACATGATATGTACGGCGAGAAATTGCCTAAAATAGTTGAGGACAGACTGGAAGTAGAGCTTAACTCAATTATCGGTAACGGATATGCGGTTATGTACATAATGGCGCAGCGTCTTGTTTGGAAGTCTAATGAAGACGGATATTTGGTAGGTTCTAGAGGTTCCGTTGGTTCTTCTTTTGCAGCAACAATGTCAGGTATAACAGAGGTTAATCCTTTGGCACCCCACTATTATTGTACAGAGTGTAAAAGTTCATTCTTTGAAGACGAAGTTACAGTACCTGATGAGGCAGACAAAGAAGCAGTGAAGGAGATTCAGGATACAATAAGACAGTTAAGGGAAGACGGTGGTGTAGGACTTGACTTGCCACCAAGAAAATGTCCTTATTGCGGAAAGGATATGTGCAGAGATGGTTTTGAAATTCCTTTCGAAACATTCTTAGGTTTCGGTGGAACAAAGGAGCCGGATATTGACTTGAACTTCTCAGGAGAATATCAGTCCAATGCCCATGCGTATACGGAAGTTATGTTTGGTAAGGGACACACATTTAGAGCAGGAACCATAGCTGGACTTGCAGAAAAAACAGCTTACGGTTATGTAAAGAATTATTACGAAGAACACGGACAAATAAAGCGAACAGCAGAAATTGACCGAATTTCAAGAGGGTGCCAGGGAATCCGTAGAAGTACGGGACAGCATCCGGGGGGTATTGTTATTGTTCCAAGAGATAAGGAAATATATGAATTTACCCCTATCCAAAAACCGGCAAATGATATGACAACTGATATTATTACAACTCATTTCGAATATCATGCTATTGATGCCAACTTATTGAAACTTGATATTCTGGGACACGATGATCCTACAATGATCAGACGTCTTGAAAAGTTGACAAATACTAACGTTAACAGAGATGTTCCAATTAATGATCCAAAGGTAATGTCTTTGTTTACAAGTCCGGAAGCACTGGGAATAACATCAGATGATATAGATGGATGCCCAACAGGTTCGTTGGGACTTCCTGAACTTGGTACAGACTTCGTTATTCAGATGCTGGTGGATACAAAGCCTACTAAGATTTCTGATCTTGTTAACATATCAGGTTTGTCTCACGGAACAGATGTATGGCTTGGAAACGCCCAAACATTAATTGAAGAGGGCAGATGTACAATTTCAACTGCTATCTGTACCCGTGACGACATTATGGTATATCTTATGCATAAAGGCATTGAACCACAGGTAAGTTTCCAGATAATGGAGCATGTACGAAAAGGTAAAGGCCTTCAGATATACAAGGACAAAAAGAGTGGCAAGGAAATAAACGAAGAGGAAGTAATGCACCAGCATAATGTTCCTGACTGGTACATTGGTTCATGTAAAAAGATTAAATATATGTTCCCTAAAGCTCATGCGGCAGCATATATTATGATGGCACTTAGAGTTGCCTGGTATAAAGTTTACATACCACTTGCTTACTATGCTGCATACTTTGCCATTAGAGCAAAAGCATTTAACTACGAAACAATGTGTCGAGGCAAGGAAAAGCTTGAATATTATATGGCTGACTTGAAACGAAAGAAAGCAAATCACGAAATAGCTAAGAAAGATGAAGACGCTCTTGGCGACATGAAAGTTGTACAGGAAATGTACGCCAGAGGATTTGAGTTCATGCCTATAGACATATACAAGGCTAAAGCACATGAATTTCAGATAATAGACAACAAGCTAATGCCAAGCCTTGACACAATAGAAGGCTTAGGCGAAAAGGCTGCCGATGGTTTGGTAGAAGCAGTAGCAAATCAATCAGGCCCATTTGTTTCAAAAAATGAATTGCGAGAAAAAAGCAAGCTAAGTAAGACAGTAATAGAAACAATGTCAAGTTTGGGACTGCTGGAAGGAATGCCGGAAGACAGCCAGTTGTCAATATTTGACTTCTAGGGCGAAGAGTGGAACAGAGAATATAGAAGTAAGGATGAAGGACTGCCCGCTGGGCAGTCCTTTGTTGATGGGGGGGAGCATGGTAGCTGAAATATTATGCGTGAATATTATACGTGAATTTTATACGTGAATTTTATATTAAAAAGCACTTGCAAAATTTGCCAGGATTGTTATAATAGTAAAGTGTCTTGTGCAAAAAGCACAGTGTCATAAAAATGGCTCGTTGGTCAAGTGGTTAAGACGCCGCCCTCTCAAGGCGGAATCACGGGTTCAATTCCCGTACGAGCTGTATCAGAATCGCTTATGATGATCAGGCTGGGGCGTTTTTTTTGTAGAAAAAACGATTATATAAGATTATAATATAACTAGGGTTTGCTCGGTTATATAATTAATGAGGGATTCAAGTACGGTTACATTTGTGAAGTTCTGATAATATAGCTCTATCTACAGCAGAAGAAGAGTCGTTATATTAATTCTTTAGTACATAATCAACAGTAGTACCTAAAACATTGCATACATTAACAAGTGTGGTAAGGGAGATTTTAACCTTACCATTTTCTATGTTACTAATATGGCTGGTATTCACTTTAACAGAAGATGCAACAAATTTCTGAGTAAAACCTTTGTGTGTTCGTATTTCTTTTAATTTCTTGCCAATAGAATCGAAATCAATATCCTTCATGAAATCACCTCAAATTATATGATATATAATTGTAATATTTTTATAGCTGTAGTATAATAATCCAAAAACTATAAAAAAGTTTAGCTACAGAGTAAAAACAAGCAGAAAGGAGAGAAGATATGGGTTATAGAAGCAATTATTTTGATAAAAATGATGCATATGATAACAACAATGGTTGGTATAAATGTATTAAGTGTGGACGTAGTTTCAGAAAAGGTGATATGGATATTGACCACATTATTCCACAGAAATATGGTGGAAGAGATTCCGTATTAAATTTACAATGTATTTGTAAGCATTGTAATCGTTCTAAGCAAGCTAGTTTAAGAGATACCCCAAAAGATTTGTTTGGAGCAACTAAAAGGAAAGTAAAAAGTTATTATAATAATTAAAACGTTTTTATAAAATTTGAATGCCATATAAAAATACAGACCATTTAAAGAAAAAATGAATATTCATATAATTAAAAGGCAGTATATCGAGATTATTTCCATAAGGGAAAAGAAAGGAAGTATTATGAAAGAATTTTTTAGTATGGGAAAAACTATGAAAAAATTAATTTCTGTTGTAATGTCTCTGGCATTGTTGCTTACTTCAGCAGGAGTAATTTTTTCAGGTAGTGATGTAAAGGGAGCAGCGGCAGAAGTTGTTTCATCAATGGATTATTATTCAACAAATGATGGACCAACAATTACACATTCAGGAGTTGGTACAGTCAGCTATGGATTTGTAATGCCAAAGTTTAACGGAAAAGCCAGTAGTGAACTTTCCATTGCAGATGTGGAAAAAGACATTCAGGTTTATGTTAAACAGGAAAACGGAACAAATGGTGAATGGAAGAAAATTGAAGATGTAAGTTACTTCAAGTGGAATGACACTTGGGCATGGGAATATCAGTCATGGGGTGGCTGGATTTGCTGGATGAAACTTACAGAAACAACATATTTCCGTTTCCATGGAAAAACAAATAACATAAATCTTGATTACAAATTGGAACTTAACAAACTTTCAAAGTATAAGCTTACAAGTATTTCTACAACAGAAACAAATATTCAGGCAGATACAACAGGTGGTTCAGCTACACATTGGGGAGCATGGACATTTAATGGAGACAAGAGTATCAAGTATGAACAGATTCAGGATGATGTTAACATTACAGTAGACAACAATGACGGAAAAGGATTTGTTCAGTTTTTAGGCAATGCAGCATCAGGATTTCTGTGGGATCAGAACTTTGGATATTACTCAGATGGTGATGGTGGATATTGGTTTACAAATATCAGTTGGTCATTTACATTAAGATTTGCATCAAAGTCAAATCCAAATGTACATCAGGATGTAAAAGTTACATATACAAAGCCAACCAGATCAAATTACAAAATCACAGCATATAATGGCACATCATACGATGCAAGCACAAGTGATACAGCATCAGTTGGTATTCCACTTCCAAAAATTGGTGGAACAGAAGCTATAAAAGATGATTTGGATTTATTTAAATACGAAGTTAAGGTAGATGGAAAGTGGATTCCACTTACAGATGTTGCAGCCTGTGGATGGGTATATGAAGGAAGTGGTTACAACAAATATTCACTAAGCAGTCAGTGGGGTTATTTTGTTGATCATGTTTATGGACTTTGGCTCCAGCCTGTAAGACAGGATACAGAAATAAAAGTCACATATCCTATTGATGGTAAAAAAGGTGGAGATGCAAGTAATAACTATGTATTGTATACAATTAAAGGAAATACATCTTATAAGCCAACACTTCCATCAGATATGTCAGATATTAAAGTAAATGACAATTCAAATGCATATACACCGGCAGGTTGGAAGATGATTTTCAATGATGAATTTGATGGTGCATCTCTTGACACAAGCAAGTGGTCATATGATGAAGGATTCTTACTTAAAGAAGACGATATTAACACAGCCGGTTGGGGAAATCAGGAACTTGAATACTACACAAGAGACAATGTATCAGTAAAAGATGGTGCATTAAATATTCTTATGAAAAAGCAGTCAAAGGTATTTACAGAAAAAGGTGATCCATCTAAGAAAGCAACTGCTCAGTATTCATCAGGAAAGATTACAACAAAAGATAAATTCTCAGTGAAATACGGACGAGTTGATTTCAGAGCAAAAATGCCTACAGGTACAGGCATATGGCCTGCTATGTGGATGCTTCCAAATGACTCACGTTATGGTTCATGGCCATTATCAGGTGAAATAGATGTATTTGAAGGACGTGGAAGAACGCCAAATATGGTATTTGGTACATTACATTATGGTGCACAGTGGCCAAATAATATTAATACATCAGATGCATTTAACATAACACGAGATGGTAATAAAAAGACAGGCATTGACGACTGGCATGTATACAGTGTTCAGTGGGATGCTGAAAATATTAAGATTTACTGTGATGGCAAATGCTATTTCAAATGTACATATGGTGAGTGGTATTCAGGCTCAGACAGAGGAAACGCATATGCACCGTTTGACCAGAGATTTTACCTTATTTTAAATCTTGCAGCAGGTGGAACATTTGACAGTGGTTATGTACCTGACAGCAGTTTTACATCAGGAACAATGTTAGTTGATTATGTTCGTGTTTACCAGCGTATGGTTAAGGCAGGAGAAGACGAGAAGGCAGACAAGAATGAAGGAGTTTCTACAAATGGAGCAAAGGATGGTCTTTATGGAGATTATAAGATTGGGAAAGGTGTAACGCCGGTTACTCCAGGAACAACAAATCCAAGTGAAACAAAACCTGAGGGAACAACAGCTTCAGGTGAAACAAAACCTGAAGGAACAACAGCCTCTCCAACAACAAAGAAAATACAGAAAAAGACTCCAAACAAAGCATTAAAAACAACAGTTGTAAAGAAAGCAACAAAGAAGAAAAATTCAAAGAAAATCAGGCTTTCATTTAGAAAAGTTAAAGGTGCTAAAAGATATCAGGTACAGGTTTCTAAGAGTAAAAAGTTTACATCAGTTATTGTAACAAAGACAGTAAAGAAATATAAAAAAGTAACAATTTCTAAAAAAGCATTTGAAAAGAGAAAGGAACTTTTTGTACGAGTTAGAGCCGTTGGCTGCAAGAAGTGGTCAAAACCTAAAAAAGTTAGAATTTTAAAGAAATAATAATTAAAAAATAAAGTAGACCGTTATATTATAAAAATTTCATTATAATGATGAAGTTTTATGTATAACGGTCTATTGCTATTTTGCCCGTAAACAATTAAAATAAAAGCAATATTTTGAGAAAACCAGGAGGGTATTATGAATCAGAAAAAGTTAGGTTTTGGCTTGATGAGATTACCACTTAAAAACTAAAATGAAGCAGACAATATTTTCAATGAGCAGTTACGTAAAACAGGTGTAGAATATTTCGACTATTATCTGTTACATGATGTAGGATATGATCATTATAAAAAATATTCAGAACTTGGTTGCTTTGAATGGCTGGTAGAAAAGAAAAAAGCAGATTGTGAGAAACATTCTTAAAAATGAGCCTTTTGGAAGTCAAAAGATATCAAAAATAAAGACATCTGATGCAAAGTTGTTTCTGATAAAGATGCAGCAGGAAGATGGGAGAGGGCATAGCACGATAAAGACAGTGCGAGGAGTTCTTCGCCCGGCATTTCAGATGGCTGTGGATGATGACGTCCTTATGAAAAATCCCTTCCAGTTTGAATTAGCAGGAGTGGTAGTCAATGATGCTGTTACAAGGAAAGCAGTTACAAAAGACCAGATGCGAAAATTTTTGAAATTTATACATGATGATGTGGTTTATTGTAAATACTATGAAGTGATTTATATCCTTTTTCACACTGGTATGAGAATTTCGGAATTTCGTGGACTTACGATGAGGGATATTGATTTAGAGAAAAGAACCATCAATATTGATCATCAGCTACAAAGAACTTCCAAAAGAGAATATGTAATTGAGCCAACAAAAACAAATGCCGGAACAAGGGTTATTCCAATGACAAATGAAGTGACAGAGATGTTTCGAGCAATTATTGAGGATAGACCAGATTATAAGGTTGAAAAAGTGGTAGATGGTTATACGGGATTTCTTTTTCTGGACAAAGATGGAATGCCGCTTGTAGCCATGCATTGGGAACACAGATTCAATCATATGGTCAGCAGGTATAATGAAATCTATAAGGTTCAGATGCCCAATATTACCCCTCATGTTTGCAGACATACATCTTGTTCCAATATGGCAAAGTCCGGCATGAATCCTAAAACACTACAGTATTTGATGGGGCATTCGGATATAGCTGTGACGCTCAATGTGTATACCCATGTAGGACTTGAGGATGCCGAGAAGGAACTTCAGAAGATGCAGGGACTTGAAAATGCCAGAAAAGAGATGGGAATTTCAGATACGGACGATAAGCCTTTGAAACAGAATATGTTCAAGGTGGTTTGATAGTATAATTAAGGAAGAGATTTTGAGGACACTCAGGCTATACGGCTTGGGTGTCTTTTTGGCTGGTAAAAGAAGAACTTGGATGCTATAATAAAATTTAATCATTTAATATTTATTTTTGAAAGGTAAAGCATTGTAAAACAGAGAATTCATCCCGTATTGATATTATAGACTATTGTTAGCATCCGGGCGAGTTCTGGGTGCTTTTTGATTGGAGGGATAAAAGGCTATGATTAACCTTGGCACATTAAAAGAAATTAGTGATTTGAGAAGTATATGGCCACATGAAGCTTTGAACTTTACCCCTTGGGTAGCAGAGAATGTTGACCTGCTTGCAGATGCAGTTGGTCTTGATATTACAGTTGATGAGACAGAATCATCCGTTGGAGATTTCAATGTTGATATTTATGCATCTGAAACAGGAACCGATAGAAAGATTATCATTGAAAATCAATTAGAAGACACGGATCATGACCATCTTGGCAAACTGATTACTTATGCATCCGGGAAAGACGCAGATGTGGTTATCTGGGTAGTAAAACACGCACGAGAGGAACACAAGGCAGCAGTTGAGTGGCTTAATAACCATACGGATGATAAGATAGGTTTCTTCTTGTGTGAAATAAAGCTGTTCCAGATAGGAGATTCTGATATTGCTCCATCATTTACAGTAGTGGAAAGACCAAATGATTGGACGAAGGAGATTAAGAAGACAACTGCTAAAAATCCAACACAGCAGCAGAGACTGGAATATTGGCAGGCGTTCAATGATTATGCCTTTCAGAACGCAGAATTTAACAAAGCATTTAATAAGAGAAAACCAACAACAGACCACTGGATGGATTTTAGTATTGGTTCATCTGCTTGCCATATCGCAGTATCTCAGATTCAGAAAAGAAATGCGATTGATGTTGAATTGTACATAAATGATGATAAGGAACTTTTCAGAAGTTTGTTTTTGCATAAAGATGAGATTGAATTAGTAATGGGAGTTACTCTTGATTGGAGAGAACTACCTGAAAGAAAGGCGAGCCGTATTATTATTGAAAAAGAAGTGACGTTTGATAATCGTGCCACATGGTTACAGCAGTTTGATTATATCATGGATGTCTGCATGAAGATGAAGAAGGCATTTAAGAAGTACTTATGAGAAGGTGATGTCAATGGATACAGTAGATATGATGATATCTTCATCCATGAGTTATTATAATAATTTGAAGAAGGATCCTAATGGACGTTATCGCTCATGGGAGCATTGCTATTCAAATTTTTATCATGCTAGAGAAAAAGATAATGCAGATGTAGATTACTTAAGTTTACAATTAGCTTTTTACTTGGCGAGTTGGGGAATGTATAGAGGTTCTTCGTTTCTTTTGCAGAAAGACTATAGGATACATATACCTGTTATTGAAGAACTATTGGATAAAAAATATGATTTATTGATGGGGATAAATTGTTCAGAATTGAAGAACGAAGTGAATCAGAAAAAACTCATAGAATTGAACGCATTTGTGAGTGAGTATTATGAAGTTATTCGCAAGAATGTAAAAGAGAAGGATTTGAAGAATAACTTATCATATACTCTGATTACGAAAATTTTAATGGGAACTATAGGATGTGTTCCGGCATATGATAGATATTTTATTGCGGGCATCAAGAATCAAAAGGTTGCTACAGGAAGTTACAATATTAAGTCTATTTTACAGCTTGCAGATTTTTATGAAAGAAATGAATCTCGTTTAGAACCTGTCAGAGAAAATATGAAAG
>ERZ773235.2857-NODE-2857-length-13376-cov-12.135500_pt1 | contig 13376 bp, 10 predicted proteins | sample MGYA00580522_ERZ773235 | MGnify/ENA primary metagenome ERZ773235 (study PRJEB29015, sample SAMEA2737797) | human gut metagenome | biome: human gut; feature: human-associated habitat; material: faeces | place: China | collected 2012 ...
CGTTCCGCTACTATTGTCTCATGCCTGTCCATGCGCAGGGTGGTTTGACGGTTACGATATGTGCGGCAAGGGAGTGACACACCAACGGTGTCCCACTCCCTTTGCTTGATGGTTTTTATATCGGCTAAGCAACAACTACGATAGCGTTATCTTTAACCTTGTTGATAGTCGCCATGATTTCCGATTGCATCTTTCGATCAAACAACTTTGTAAAGCTAAGTGGTTTGTCAAATGGCGGCTTGGTGAGTATAGTGACGCTTTCCATATAGCCGTTCTGCTCAATGTGGTTGATAATCTTATGTACAAAGGTAATTTGCTTCTGGCTCAGCGACTGATCATTGATAAATTGGGAAAATGCGGCCATTGCCGCATCGTGATCCAGTTTTGCGATCTTCCGCACGAGCAGTCCGAAAGGGGTATTTCCGAACTCTCGTGCATAATCTTCTTTACTCCCCAGTTCGCTGGTAAGCACCCGCTCCAGCTCCCGATAATCACCAACTGACAGAGGAATATTGTGTGTCAACTTATAGATAGCCAGTGCATTCCCGTTCTCATTAACATATCGGTCAACTTTGGCACGGTAGTCCTCGAAGTCGTAGGGAGGCTCAAGCTGAACGCCTTCCTGTTCACCGATAATAGGATCTTTTAGGCGCGTAATAATCGGGTTCTTCACGGGGCCGATTTCAACAAGGAATTGCATTAAACCTCGCAACTCTTTTCGAACCTTCTCGAAGAGCAAGATATTGTTTGCCTCCCAGAATGCATCCGTGTTTACTTCCTTGATAATCATTAGTTTTGCTTTCACCTGTGGGATGCTGATTTTCCGTTCCAGCAAAGTGCCAATATCCCTCAGCTGTCTTTGCGCATATTGAAAGGATGGCATCTGCGCCATTGCTGAAATCATAAGGCCGTACATGAAGTTATCGAAACGTTTAGCATATTCATCTGTATCGTCCAGCCGGACAATTGGTGCGATCTGCTGCAACAGCTCCCCCTTGTCGCCCTCATTAATAAAGTCAAAAGAGCCAGGCCTCTTAAACTTTTCTACGCTCTGCATCCGCAGTTTGACGGCAATCAGTTCGGTGTTCAATTCCAGAACTTGTGCATAGCATGTTCCAACCAGTTCTGAACGCCATTCCTGATATTCGTCCTCTGCATAGGTGCTTTCCTGAAGCATAACCGCTAACTTTACCTGCTTGCCAAAGATGTTTTCCGTGAGAGATTTCGCTTCCTTGGTTTCATAGCCTTCTTTGTGAGCACGAAAATATTCGAAGTTACCGCAGTAATCAAAAATAAGGAATCGCTTCTTGTCGGTATACTCCCCATCAATCTGGTCTGTACAGGTAAGTCCTTTACATAGACGAGTTCCACGCCCAATCATCTGCCAGAACTTTGCCTTGCTACGCACCTTTTTAAAGAATACAAGGTTGACACACTGGGGAACATCTATGCCGGTATCCATCATGTCGACGGAAACCGCAATGATTGGCATCTTATCTGGCACTTTGAAAGTGTCAATAATTGTCTGAGCGTAAGTATCGTCGCAGATCACACGCTGGGCAAAAACCCCACAATACTGCGGATATAACTTGTTGAAGCGTTCCAGAACAAACTCTGCGTGGCGTTTGTTTTGTGCAAAAATAATGGTTTTACCCAGTCTGTCGCCGCCTTCTACACGGATGCCACGCTCCATCAGATCTTGCAATACTGTATCTACAGTAGTCTCATTGAACACAAACTTATTGAGTTGCGCAGAAGGAATACAGTCTGGCATGAGCCCGTCCTCAATAAAGTCATCCTCGTATCGCTCTTTATCCTCGTCGGACAGATCATCGTAGGTGATGCCCTCCTCCAAAAATTTGGTTTTTACTTCGTAGTTATAATACGGGACGAGCACATGATCTGTGTAAACCGCAGTCTCGTAGTCATATGCATAAGTAGGGACACCATGCTCCATCTCAAAGAAATCGTAGGTATTGCGATCCACATCCGTTTTCGGGGTCGCAGTCAACCCCACCATGATTGCGTCGAAATATTCAAAGATGGCACGGTATTTCTTGAAAATACTGCGATGACTTTCATCGATAATAATAAGATCAAAGTGGGCAGGAGTAAACATCCGCTGTCCGTCCTTTGCTTTCATATCGTCGATGGCATTCAGCATTGTAGGGTAGGTGGAAAAAACAATTCTGGCGCTACGGTCATCTTTGTTGGAGCAGAGATTGCACAATGACATATCTGGCAGGTAGTTCTTAAAATCATCCTTGGCCTGCTTTACCAATGCAGTACGGTCTGCCAAAAAAAGAACATTGGTGACATGCTTTCCTCTACTCAACACATCCGTCAAACTGGATGCCGTTCTGGTTTTTCCGGTTCCAGTGGCCATAACCAGTAAGTGCTTTCGAAAGCCAAGGCCAATCTGCTCACACACAGCCCGGATTGCTTCCTTCTGATAGTAGCGGTCAGTTATCTTATCATCGATGGGAATGGCCATGAGATCCAGCCGCTCTGTCCGGCGATTCATCAGCTTCTGTAAGTCATCCTTGCTAAAAATTCCGCTGACCTTGCGCTGTGGACTGCTTCTGTCATCCCAAAAGTAAGTTTCGAAGCCGTTGGTTGTAAACATCATTGGGCGGCGGCCAAACTTTCTCTCTAAGCAATCTGCATACAGAACAGCTTGTTTGCGGCCAATGTTAGGGTCTTTACTGGACCGCTTGGCCTCTACGACCGCCAGCGGAAGACCATCTTTACCAAACAGGACATAGTCCACATATCCCATCTGACCGACTACGCCAGCCATACCCTCGACAGGGTATTCCTCCTGCACATCGGCATCTACCCCTGTGAACTTCCAACCCATTTGTTTTATATCTACATCGATATAAATCTTGCGGGTTTTGAATTCAGAGAGGTCAGCCGCCACGAAAGTACGATCCTGCTGATGCTGTTCCTTAGCCGCGGTAATTTGTTCGGACATCTGCTCAACCTGTTTCCGCAAAGCTTCAATCTCGGCATCTTTTTCTCCGAGCAGACTCTCCTGCTCTTTGATTTTCTTTGTATCAACAACAACTTTTTCCTTGGGGATCAGCGTTTCATCAAACTTCCGTTCCTCATAGTCGGTGCCATAGCAATAGTCCACCCACTGGATGAACTCAAATAAGCCCTGTAGCGAGGCAAGTGCATCACTTGCCTGTACACTACGCTCCGTATGGACGGCCAAATTGCCTAATTTAATGATAAAAGGCAATTTGCCCCAGGTGTTGTAGTCTACAGCAAAGCGGAAGGTGGGTTCATGAATCAAGGACTGAAGATTGTCCTTGTAAGGCATTTGCATGGTGTTATCAGCAGAATAAACCCACTTTACTGCCAACTCCAATGCCTTACGGCACCCAACAGCGCACATAGCAGGAGCAGAAGTATAGACTTTTTCTGCCTCAATTGCGGCTGAAGCAAACAGTGCATACTGCGTATTTTCATGTAAGAAACTGAAATTTGACATGTTTGTCGCCTCCTACTCCAAAGACTCATGCTAACGGAAATAATTAAGAAAATATCGTATTACAGGGTTGTCCTTGTATAAAGTACAGATTCCCGAATAGTCTCTGACAACCAAATATGGTAGCGTTGATTCGTCCCGGCCATCGGAAATATTCAGGCTAAACAGAAAATCAACATTCCGCATTCTATCTTTTGCCTGATCATATGCATTATAGCCTTCGATCTCCCTGTCATATGTAAAACCGAACTTGCGCAGAACGGTCTTTTCACTTGCACTCGTACCGTAACAAAACATGCCGACTATGATTAGGGATTCACCCGTATAATGTTGTTTGAGATTGTTGGCTGTTTCATTAATAGATCTCAACTCCGTTGCTGTGGCAGAACTCTTTATCTCCATAAACATTCGGCAATCGTTGAGATCATATAGGTTTAAATTTCCTACACGCGCACCATCTTTTAGCCAAAGGAAATCACCCTGTGTACTTTGCCAAGTGTCTGCACACAGAATTCCTGACTTTAGCAATAGCGTGGGAAACTCGTCTTGTACCAGCCGTCTAATGAATTTTTCCCGTAGTTCTCCTTTGGTCAAGCGATGCGATATGTTATCGGAAACCATATGCTGCATCTTGAGAATATCTTGTAAATACAAATCAATCTCTTCCCTGATTGGCAATATGGCTCACCACTCTTTCTATACATTATCGCTCTGTAATACTGTAATATTTTGATTTGTCGGTCTGTTCTTTAAACTGAACAAATTGCCGTTGCAGTTCCGTGGGGGGCAGATAAATTCCAATGTCTTGCATCTCTTGTGCATTGATATTGGCTTGGCCGATTGCGGCTTTACACATTCCAAGTAGCATCCGCTTTGAGAAATCTGTATTTAGGAATGCCGAGAGGAATTCGGGTAATATACGCTCCGTGACCCTGACACGAATAACGAAGCCCGCAAGTACCATCATTTCATCTCGGTTATAGACACAAGTCTTTCCAACCAGCTCTTTACTGTTTGTGCGGTTGAAAAGAACATCTCCACGCCGCACAGTGCACTTATCTAATTCGTTGTCGGGTATATCAATACGTTTGGTGTCTGTCAAATCCAATTCTCCACCATAGGTAATATTGTTCATTCGGAGATATGGATATTTGCCTCCATCAACAGCGGGGCGGCTGGATCCGTAGCGCACGTCTGTAACAATATCCCGTATAGTGGCCGTTTCCCACCCCTTTGGATTTAAAGGATATACGCCGAACAGTTCGACAAATCGGGATTGGCAATCAGCCAATAAATTTTCGGTGCGAAATCTTCACATTATTCTGATTGACCATCGCATACTGCATGGTAGTGTCGATTTTAGCGTGTCCCAGGAGCTGCTGAACCTGCTCGATGGGCATACCTTTGTCTATCGCACGTGTTGCCAGCGTCCTTCGGAACTTATGCGGATGAACTTTCGTAATTCCCAGCCTCCGGCCAAGCTTGCGCAAACGCACCTCAACACCGCTGATTTCCAATCGATTGTAGGGACTATGCAGAGAAACAAACAAGGCGGGATTTTCATCGGTTCTGCTATCCAAATAATTTCTGAGGTGGATTTTCGTCCTGGCATCAAAGTAAACGGGCCTTTCCTTACTGCCTTTGCCAAAAACTACGCACTCTCTGTTCTCAAAATCAATATCGTCCCTATTCAAATGCACCAGTTCGCCAACACGCATTCCGGTAGATGCCAGTAGATCGATCATTGCCAAGTCCCGAAGGCAACCACACTGATCTCGCATCGTTTCTAATGCTTCATCTGTATAAGTTTCCTTTACGGTTTGATTAGAGCGAATTTTGTGGATTCTGCGAACCGGACTCTTAAGGATGTAATTTTCATCTTCCAGCCAAGTAAAAAAGCTGGACATGATTCTGCGAATATTGTCGACATTTCCTTTGCTACACTGTGTTTTCCGTTGGTAATCCGATAAATAAGTGCGTAAATCATCGGTCTGCATATGTGTCACATGGCAATCTACTGCCACAAACAGTCTACGGATTGATGTTTCATAGTAGTGCAGCGTCTTTTCACTACACCCCTCAACTCGTTTAGCGGATAGAAACATATCCAGTAATTCGGCATTCGTTTCTTTATCTGGAGGCAGAATTCCTTCCTCACCTGCGATGACTTGAACACACCACAGGGTATGCCGTAAGACTTCCTGTAGGTGTTCCATCTGCGCATTGTCCAAATGCGGAAGCATTTGACGGGTAATTTCAGAGATAAGCTGATTTTTCATGTTAGTACACCTCAAAAATATGATGTGTACCAACATCCTGCACCGGCTCACTTAGCCAAAATATTGTTGCATCAGGGATTTTTTCAAAATCTCCAATTCTTCCAAGCTCTTTTGAACTGCCAATTTTGATTTGTCGGTCTGTTCGACGAAGGCCACGAATTGCTCCTGAAGTTCAAGCGGTGGAAGTAACACCGGCAAAGCTTTTAATTGCCGCATGTTAATGCTTGCAATTCCAGTAGTTTGTTTTGCGCATCCAAGAAAGTAACGCTTTGCCTTCTGATGCTTTAAGTATTCTTCGAAAAAGGCCGGAAGAATAAGTGATTCATTTAAGCGAACACGAAAAATATGATTTTGATGAATACAATTTTGTAAAGGTTCTTTTAGAATTGCTCCCCTGCCAAGCTTATCAGGATCTCCGCCTTCTGTCATTAGCACATCATCGGATAATAGTCTATACTGTTCAATCTCTTGTTGAGTCGCTTGTATAGTTTTAACCGTAGTCCAATCGATGTACCCATCTTTGACATTAGAGACAGCCATATACGGGACTTCTATTAAGTGCGGTTCTTTAGTTTTTCGTCCTTTTGTAATCCCTGACACAACATCTGCCAATGAATCCAACTCTTGTTTCTTCCAAGCCTTAGAATTCAAAAACATATCCCCAAACAGTTCGACAAATCGGGACTTGACGAGCTGATCTAATAAAATAAGCTGGTTGCGCCGCGCAGCAACTGCTCTGTCAACACGACCAATTGTATTGGAAATATGCTCCTGCTCATCGCTGCTGTAAGCTGGAATGTACGTAGCTTCTAACACTTTTTTGCTTATTGCTTTGAATGTAGAGCCTGTTCCTTGTGCAATAAGGGAATCGACCTTGCTCTGCAATGCATAATACAGGAATTGCTTACTGCATTTGTTGCGGATAGGAGTAAGAGCTGCAAGGCCACGACCTATGCAGCAGCGCTCTACTGCCGTATTCATAGCTCCAATCGGAGCTCGAACAGAGATCAGAATATCTCCGTTCTCTGCTGTCTTCACTGGTGCTGAGCACCACACGCGGGTTATGGGGTGCGTTTCGCCAAAATCAGCATTACCTTGGTAAAACGGGAGCCCATTTCCTTGGGTGTTATATGTTTTAGAATCAGGAGACTGCCCCATATTGAGAGTACAGTACTCCGTTAAAGGTCTTACGATCATGCTGCCACCTCCATCTTACCGCAAAGTTTTGATTTGTCGGTCTGTTCGACGAAGGCCACGAACTGCTCCTGCAGCGTGATTGGGGGGAAAGGGAACACTATTTCTGACAGCTGGCTTTTGCTAAGTATCCCCTTCAATGCCATATTGATAGTGCGGTGTATCATGGGCTTTGATAGCTGCATAAGCCAATACAGATATAGCACCTCATCCTGCTCCGGCACAATGGCATTTATTTGCTGATTAAATGCCACACGGCGGTCGGTAACCGCAACATTGCCGATGCAGTCAATACTGCCAGCGATACATGTCATTAGAATACTACCTGCTTCAACAAAACGGCATTTCTCAAAACCGGCTTCAGATAAGCATTCCTGCGCTTTGGTAATGAATGTGAAAGGAGTGTTGATATTATCCGATTTGATCCACTCAATGTACTTACCGTAATTTTCAGGCTCTGAACGGGGAGGCGTATTCCCTGTGATTATTCCGCATCGCTTTCCAAGTGGCTCTATGTTCCAATCTTTTGGATTACTTACAGGGTCGCCGAACAGTTCGACAAATCGGGATTTAACGAGGGTATCCAAAGTACTCAGTTCTTCGTTTCTTAATCCAATCACGCTATCAACATAATCCAAAACGGATGCTAATTTGCGCTGCTCGTCAATTGGACGTAAATTGATAGGAAGCTCCTGCAAGACAGAAAATTTTAAATTATCTCGAACACTGCCAGTTGCAAGCGCATTAATATATGTGCGGGCAATATCGCTTTTTAGATAATGCAGCAGATATTGTTGATCCAGTTTTTTATCTACACCAAAAACAACATACAATGGGCTGACGATTACACGCTCCTCGCAGTCTTGCCAATCTACAGAACCCACATTAATTCTGGATGGATTATATGCAAAATAACCTTGGGGAACAATTTTATAGGTTGTACGATCCTTACTGGCCACCTCCTTACTGAAGTAGCCCGTACAGAAACCCTGTTCATTTGTAACGCTATAAACAGGAATATTTTCCTTGCTCTTATTACGAACAGAATATTCTGTAATTACAGTACCAAGTTTTGTAATCATAGCATTCCTCTCAGTTCTGCCAGTTCAGTCGCAATCTGTGTTTCTAATGCATCAATCTTGTCCATTATCTCTGCGGTAGAGGGATATTCGACTGCCACATACTCCGTCTTTTTGTACTTGTTGATAGAGAGGTCATAACCGCTATCGACTATCTCTTGCTTAGGTACGAAGAAGCTCTGCTCGGTGCGTTCCCGTGCAGCTTCCTGCTCCAAATGGCAGAAACGATTGACAATATCCGGAATGTCGTTGGCCGAAATCTCTGAACGCTTATCGTCAAGGCTAAAACCATCAGCCTTCATATCGTAGAACCACACATTATCCGTACCGCCTGCGCCAGTCTTGGTAAACACAAGCACAGCAGTAGAGACACCTGCGTAGGGTTTGAATACGCCGGAGGGCATAGAAATTACGGCGCGCAGCTGATGTTTTTCCACCAATTCTTTGCGAATGGACTTGTGCGCAGATGAAGAACCAAACAGGACGCCATCAGGTACGATACAGGCACACTGACCACCTTTTTTCAGCATACGGAGAAACAGAGCCAGAAACAATAGTTCCGTCTTCTTGGTGTTTGTAACGGCTTTTAGATTATCGTTGATGCTTTCTGCGTCCACAGTGCCCTTAAAGGGCGGGTTGGCAAGGCACATGGTAAACTGTTCCGTAATCTGGTTTTGCTTGGAAACGCTGTCCTTATAATCGATCTCCGGATTGCTGATTGAGTGCAACATAAGATTCATAGCAGAGATACGGAGCATTGTAAAGTCTGTATCGAAGCCGGTAAATGCGGGTCCCGCAAAATGCTCCCATTGTTCAGAGGTCATAGTATCCTCGTAATTCCGTCGGATATATTCTGAAGCTGAAACCAGGAAACCCGCAGTACCGCATGCCGGATCGCAGATGGTATCATCAGGTGTGGGCTGCAACAGTTCCACCATCATCTCACGGATATGCTTTGGAGTACGGAATTGACCATTTTGTCCGGCAGATGCCAATTTGCCCAACATATACTCATACAGGTCTCCCTGCATATCCAGTTCTGCAATGTCATGTTCGTAAAGATCATCCAAGCCTGTAATGATTTTCTGAAGGAGCTGCGGCGTAGGGATAAGGAACATCGCATTGTTCATGTACCGGGCAAATGCAGTGGTGTTCTCATCAGCCCTTCCGGGCTCATCTTCAATTTCAATCAATTCTCCCTTCTCATTAAAATCGGGAAGGCGACCGTATTTCATGCTCTTGATGGCTGGGAACACACGCTGAGACATCACTTCAAAGATTCGGCGGGGATCATCATCTTTGAACTTGCTCCATCGCATAGACTGTCCTGCTTCAGATTGAGGGAAAATCTTGGGCATCTGTTCCCCAGTCATATTCTCAAATTCTTCATTTTCCAATTCCTTTTCATCCAGAGAACGAATAAACATGAGGTAGGTGAGCTGCTCGATGACGGTCAGAGGGTTGGCAATTCCACCTGCCCAGATATCCGTCCAGATTTTATCAACTTTATTTCTAATTGCGCCTGTTATCATCTCAAATTGCCTCCATCATTAAGTGTTGCTACATCTCTTTACTTCTAATAACAATACTTTACAACAGCCATTGGAAGTTGACGGGCAAAATCAATCAAAATCCTCCGCAAAAAAGTCGCTGTCAATTCTTTTGATTTCGTATGTAGCTTCCGTAGACACACCCAAATTATATTCGATCATCAATTTTGCCAGCGCAGTGCCATCAACAAGCACAACCTTTGTGGTATGTTGCTTCTCTGCATATTGATATGCTTCTTTCGTGAACTTAGCAGTCGTAATGAATAATCCTTTGGAAGCACCCTGCCCCGCCAGCGCACCAACGAATTTCTGAATCTCAGGTCTGCCAACGGTTTTGTCATAATCCCAACGCTTCGCCTGAATATAAATCAAGCTGAAGCCAAGTTTGTCTTCACGGATGATGCCATCAATGCCTTCATCACCGGTTTGCCCTATGACCGTGCCGGCATTGTCCACCGAGCCACCATATCCCATTTGCATCAACAGTTTGACGACCAGATGTTCAAAGAAAGCAGGCGGTTGCTTCATTACTTCACTCAAGAGATCATCTGCCAGGGTGGTATTGATCTGCTGAAAGGCTTCATCCAAAACATCCTGCGGTGTTTTACCGGACACCTTTGCCGTGGGTGTCGAAAGTGTTGTTTCTTCATTATTGTTCGGAGAAATAAACTTTCTAAATGACTCAAAGCGCTGGAGATAAAGGTTATCGATTTGAGGAGGATTTTCATTGAGGACTTGTCTGCCTGCTGGCGTAATCACATAAATACCTCGTGACGGACTTTGCACAAGGCCTGCCTTTTTCAGATATGTCCTTGTCCAGCCAATACGGTTATCAAAAAGCTGCTGCTTCCCGCTTGGCAGCATCTCTGCCCGCTCCTTTTCGGACACCGAAAAAACACCTGCAACTGTATCTTTTACCTCTTTTGATCTGTGCGGCTGGCCATCTGCCAGGCAATCAAGGAAGGCACGATACATCTCATCATATTTGGGAATTGGCATCTGACACTCTCCTTACGCTTTCAGCTTATAGGTTCTATTTCGATTTCCGCCTTCGGCTACGACAATATCCTCCGCGGTCAGTTCAGAGAGGAGTTTCTTGGCTCGTGTACTCTTGACTCCAAGGAGCTCTGCAATATCGGCACTTCTGGCCGAAATATGATCAGTAAGGTAGGCGATGATTTCTTCTTTCTGTCGCGCAGATTTTATCGTCGCTTTTTTATCGCCACTTTTTATCGTCGCTTTTTTATCGTCTCCCTTGGAGAATAAAAGCGTTAATGTTGTCCGCTCCGGCTCGAGTTGCTCTGTAATCTCCGGAGTTGTCCAATTCTGCTCACGCCAGACGCGGAAGATATTCGGAATACCGCTCCCTGCGCGCTCACCGATATCAATCAGGTTGAACATCTTCAGCATCGTTCCATTACGAGGATCAGATACACCGCCGCTCTTCGCTGCATCAATTTCAATGCGGAAGCTGCCTGGGTTAGACATCGTAATGCTGTTACGCTTTTTGACGATGACCAGCCCCTGTCTGCCGTAATAATCGGCATTCACTAAACAGTTGGCCAGTGCTTCACGCAGAGCCTGATGCACCGGGGTATCATCTACACGAGTACCTCCGTCCATTTTGAATGGAACTTTGATATCCTGAATCAGTTTGTTGTAGACCCTGAAATAGAAGTCGTACACATTGCCGCTCCAGTCGCCGGATGAGGAAATAATCCGGTCGGTCCATCGTGTGTCGGCGTCATACTGCTCCTGGTAATCCAGAAAGTAAGCGTTGAATTCCCGCACAATGTCATATTCGTTACCGAACATGAGAAGTCCGGCAGAAGTGGGATGCTTCTTTCCGTCAGAGCCGATGCCCACGGCGCCCAGCTTCAGGAGGAAATCTTCATTCTCCAGCGCCTCCCATACATGGCCAGGACGGGAAAGGCGCATCCTCTGGCGATAGCTGCGAATGCTCTCTTTATTGAACACCGTCATGTCCATTTCATTCAGGATGAGCATATCCTGGGTTTTCACGGAAGCATCCCGCACCATGGCCTGATATTCTTCCTTGGTGCAGCGGTAGTCACCCTCACCGTTGCGGCGGTAGGTGCAGAGTGGATTCCCATCCACATAAATCGGCTTATAAGAGCGCTCTGCACGGGGAACATTGATGACCACAATGCGGTCGCCATCTACCTCCTGGACGAATACATCCTTGGAGGACAGGACATTTACGCTGGTCTTGTTGGGGTTATTGACGATATCCCAGAACTCCTTGATAAGTCTGTCAGGGTCGGGCAGATCTACCGTGTGCAGGGATTTGTCTGCCCACTCTTCCACTCCCAGCAGGATAATGCCGCCGTGGGTATTGGCAAAGGCGGAATAGGTTTCCCAAATGCTCTTGGGCAGCCCGCCAAGGGCTTTCTTGGCCTCAATGCGGTTGTTCTCCCGATATTGCTCGATTTTGGAAAAGTCAATCATGATTTTCCTCCTTTACGAGCTCGATGATATCGCAGAAATCGCAGTCCAGAACCTCACAAATCTTCGTTAAGATTTCCGTACTGACATGCTGGTTCTTTCCCAGTTTGGCAAGGGCGGTGGTGGACATGCCAGTGGCTAATCGGAGATCCTTCTTTTTCATGTTTTTATCAATTAAGAGTTTCCAGAGCTTATTATAACAAATCGTCATCATAACACCTCGTGTCAGAGTATACAATAATACAAGTTAATTCTAACACAGCAGCTTCAATTTGTCTATTGAAAATCCAGTTTTCAGATTTGGATTATCATTTTTAGATTAGAGATTTTTAATTATACAGCAACGCAAAACCATGCGTGAATTTTAATTATATATCCGGGCTAATTCTTTGTCTATTGCGGTGTATCTGCTGAAAAAGCATCCCGGCTCTTTTTGCCAGGATGCCTTCCGTTTGATAATTTGGTTTTAGATGGTTACTCTTTATATTTTCTCGTCTAAGTACTCTGCATCATCAATAATACATGCTTGAAGCGAAAGGATGTCCCGAAAATCCTTATCACGGATACACTCCTTATGTTCAGTGATATTCCCCCCTTGCTCTAATCAGAATGTCCTCATAGCTTTAATAAAAAGACTTCTCTCATATGTGTCAAGAAGCAACTGAACTTCACGGAAATGGAGTCTACAATATTCTTTTGCTTCTGAAACAGTCATGCTCTTAATCTTTTTGTGATTTTCCTCTATTCGTCTAATCGCATCTGTAGGAAATCCATATTCAATTAGAGCCTCTCCCAGCAAACTTTTGACACCGGTTTCGTAGTATCTCCGCACACGAGATAAAGAAAATGTCTCAACACCTATTCCTTCCTGCTTCGCAACAAATACTACAATACTTTCAAATAAAGACAGAATTTTGGGTATCTTGTGTTCAAGAACATCTTTGAGTGATTTGAAAGCTTCTGAATATGCCCGGTCCATTGACTTATAATGACCTCTCCTGTACTTGCCTACTTCATATCCGAGTAGTGCTTTAAAACCGCCCTCATAATAATTATTCGCTATTGCCGAGAATTTTTTGCATGTGATCTCATCAATCAAACTTGCATTATAAAAGGTATTCAAAATTTTGTTAATCCATCTATAGTGCAGGAAGCCATCGACATCAACAGCATGGGTAAGCAATGGTGAATATTTGCTGAACTCGGAATCAGTCATTAGTAAGTGGAGTAATTTCTCTTGATTTTCTTTGGATATGGTTGCAACGGTGTACAAAGGGAACATAATAAAAAACTTAATAATGGACTGCCAATC
>ERZ773235.2863-NODE-2863-length-13359-cov-2.882366_pt1 | contig 13359 bp, 28 predicted proteins | sample MGYA00580522_ERZ773235 | MGnify/ENA primary metagenome ERZ773235 (study PRJEB29015, sample SAMEA2737797) | human gut metagenome | biome: human gut; feature: human-associated habitat; material: faeces | place: China | collected 2012 ...
TGTGGCAGTTCTTCCTTTTGTTCCCGGTCTGGCTATTGACAGTTCCAACCGGTCAATCTTTTCGGAAAGCTCGTTGAAGCGTCTCTCAAATACCTCTGTGACGTTCTGTGCGAGTCCAGAAGCCATTTTATCTTCGCCAGCCTGTACTTCTTTGGGTGTATTTGGTTGAACCGGTTTATAGGTCAATGTGCGTATTGTTCCATCAGCACACCAGCTCTTAACATATATCTCCGACAAGTCTTGCTTTGGGAAGAAAGCTGCTGATCCATCCATCGGGACGCAATCAGCCGTCACGTTTTCGATTGTCTGCACGACCATTCCGTTAAGTCCCCTTGGCATCTGTTGCACCGGTGGAGTCTGTTGCTGAACCTGCTGTGCCGGAACTTCCGGCTGCTGAAATCTCGGCTGCATATACGGAAGATAAGAATTTACACCGTATTGCTGCTGGCCATATGGCATCTGAGGATACATATTATTCTGATACGGAACTGGCATCTTCTTTTACCTCCTCCAAAACTTCCTCTATTGCATGAATGACTTCTGATTGTGTCTGTAAATCAAGCCTCTGCAATTCTTTCCGGGCAAAAATCTTTTCTAAAATTTCATCTGAAAACATTCTTTTCTCCCTCCTTCTGTTTATATTCTGGCATAAAAAAAGAGAAGAAAATTTTCGTTTTCTTCTCATAATATTCTCATTCGCATAAGGCTTTTCTATGTACCATTTATGTACCAATTTATTGAAAAATATAAATAATTATAATGAACTACGTGAACATGAAATTATCAAAAATCCTTTAAATATAAGCATTTGTAGGATTTTAACAAGTTATACTGAGAATCAGCTCCTTCCTAAGTATATTTTTTTCGATAATTTTAATTTTTTCTTTTTTGCTCATTTTTTGTTGATTTATCAACGTTTTTTGAAACTTAAAAATTCATTTTGTACCAATTATGTACCAATTACACCACTCTAAGAGCTTCCTCCACCATATTCATTTCCTTCTTTTTCTGGTCTTCTGTGGCATGAACATATATGTTCATTGTTGTTGCTATATTAGAATGACCCAATATCATTTGCAATGTTTTCGGAATCATTCCTGCTTCTGCACATCTGGTAGCAAAAGTGTGTCTTAAAATATGCATTGATATTTTAGAAAGTCCATTCTTTTTGCATACAGTATACAACTCAATATCCAACTCTGTGTTATTAGCTGGCTTTCCATCAAGTCTTAAAAAAACTGTATCTTTCCATTTGAACTCTAACACTTTTAAGCCATTGTCTATTTTCTTTTGCTCCTTCAAAATTTCAAATGCTTCTTCTGTAAGTGGTATTGTTCGTTTTCCATTTTTGCTTTTGGGATCTCCTATTCGCCATTCCTTTAATTTGTATTTGTATCTGCATGTCCTTTTGACTGAAATTGTTTTGTTCTCAAAATCTACATCTTTCCATTCAAGGCCAATTAGTTCTCCGGCGCGTAAACCCGTCTGCAATGCAAAACGATATTGTTTTTCGTACTTGTTCCCAGAAATAGCTTTAAGTATTTTTCTTTGCTCATCAATTGAAAGCGCCTCTCTATTTGAAGATTTTTCTCCAATATTATATTGAACAACTTTTGTGCAAGGATTTTTACTCAAAACATTATTCTGATATGCATAATCTAGCATATTGTGCAAAGTTGCTTTCGCCTGCATAATGGAAGTGTTTTTATATCCTTCATCTGCCATCCTATTCAATACTCTTTGACAATCTATAGTGCTTACATCACGCAACATTTTTTTTCCTAATACAGGTTCTATATTCATTCTGTATCGGTCTATATAATTGTCAAGAGTGTTTAATCTAACGGTCTTTTCTTTTACATCTATCCAATATTTATACCATTCAGAAACAAGCATATTTTCAGGAAACTGTATATTTGAATGGAGTTCTAAATATTGACCATCAGCTACCCATTTTTTGCACGCATTTAACTTCAAAAATATTTTTTGCACTCTCTTACCAGTGGAAGTAGTGTATCTTCCAACATAATAGCCATCTTTTCTCTGACTAATTCCGGAACCAAGTTCTTTTCCTTTCAAGTCTTTTCCCATTTTTTGCCGCTCCTTTCTTTATGAGAAAAGCCTTATGCAATATTAAATATTATCACACAAGGCTTCAAAAGTCTACAATTCCACATTTTCAAAAATGTATTTCTCAAATTCTTTTCTTTTAATCAACCGCTTTTTTCCGACAAAAATCACAAAATTGCATCGAGGATTATTTGAAAGCTCTCTTATTTTGTTAATTCCTATGTTGCTGTATTCCGCAGCCTCTTCTAATGTAAGTGTCACTTTTTCCCAAATTGGAACCTGCTTTTTCACCTTATCATCTCCTACCTTTTCTTTGATTGAATGAATCCTACGGCATAGTGTAGATTTTGGAAGAAATGTTTCTAAACATATTTGATCCAGGCTCTTTCCGCGACAGAGCATATGGAAAATCACTTCTTCCTCTTCTGTAAAATTGGTTTTTTTAATTATAAGATCAACTTCCGGCTTACTTAGTCTGCTGAAGTTCGACCTCATAAGCCCTCCTGTTTCTGTGTAAAATCATGTCTTTTTCAAGGCAGATTCCACACTTTTTTCTTCCTGGAACTACTTTTAGTTTTCCGCATCTGGTGCATATACCCTTCGATACTCTTTCTGCATATAATTTTTTTTGCGTCTCACGAAAACGGTTTCTGTACTTTTCTTTCTGCTGATCGGTTGGTGGATTTTTTATGCCATACTCCCAGTGATACTCTCTGCATAATATGCATTGTTTCTCGTCTCCATACAACTTTTCTTTATGGCAGACCGGACAAATTCCGTTTTCCTTACAAAATTTTTTTGTTTCACTGCGATATTCTCTTTCTTTTTCCAAACACTCAGAACAATAATGGCCATTTCTATCTAGCGGTTTCCCGCATCTAGGACACAGACCGCTTTCTTTTCTGCTTTTATATAGTTCCGCACTTCGTTCCTTTTGACTTTTCATTTTATCTCGGAGTAAAGCCAGCTTTATTGTCCGGACAAACCTCTTCACTCCTTCCGATATTTATTTTTCTTCTATGTTATATGCATTGCTTTCTATTCCATCCAATTTCTGGTTGACCCGTCCTATAAGTTTCCGGATATTCTCCGGCATCTTTGCAATTGTGTTCTCACGCTCAACAATTGTCCGATAGCATCTGACAAAATGGCTACTCACAACACTTTCATTGTATTCTGTATCCATTGCCCAAGCATACAACTGATTTGAGGAGCCTACGGCTTTCTGCACGGATTCTGGCAGCTTCTCATACTCTTCCCGACTATTATAAGCACTCCTTCTGATAGCCTTACTTACTAAAGCCCATGCTTCCATTTCGTTCAGGTCTTCTGGTTTAGTGAGCAATTGGATTTTTTCGATGATCTGGCCGGGAGATGGAGGAAATCCGCTGGCATTCTCTCTGACAAATGCCACAAATGCCGCCTGCACAAGCTTCCAGTCAAAATCCTGCAACATCATATGCCAGACATTTACCGCAGCTGTTTTACTCGGAGGATTGTAATTCTGATATGCTGCCTGCATCATTGCCAGAAGATTTTGTGTCTCTTCTCTGGTCATCAGCTATCCCTCCACTCGCCTAAAATGTCCTGCTGTCCTTTTGGTCTGAAGACTTTCTCTTTTTGATTGACGTATCCCTCAAATTTGGTACAAAACAGCGTTCCGGGCTTCAAAAACTGCTCAAACTGCGTACCTTTCCATTCCTTTGCCTTTTTGTCGATCACGTTCTTGAAATCTTCCATCGTATATCCTTCGGAAAATCTGGCATTTATGTAAGATTGCGTCTGCTTGTTATTGTATTTGTATCTCGTTCCGCATACTTGATTCAAATAGTCAACAATTTCCTTGATCTGTTCTAACGTAACACTCTTTTTCTTCCGCTTATCCTCTTCTTTCAAGGCAGCAATTGCCAAATCAAGAGCCTCATTATGCATAATGCATATCTCTTTTGACGGATTAGCCGGACTATCTGGGTGCAAATATTTTGTTTTCAGATATTCAATAGCCTCTTTCTCTTTCATAATCAACTTCCTCCAGTTCATTCAAAGCGCATCTGCTACATAACTGCATTCCGTCCACTTTGTATAATTTTTCTACTTCATCCCCGCATTCGTCGCAGATCAGCACTACCGTATGTCTTCTAGGACAACTATCTCCAAGGCAAGGATACGATTCCGTTGCACAACCGCAGCATTCATCTCGTTCAGTTATCACTCTGAATCACTCGCTTTCAATAAATCCATAAACTTCTCATACTGTTTCTGTGACACCTTATTATTAGCCTTGTCTGCTCTCAACTCGATTTTAAGGTGCTTTTCTGCGATAGACGATAATTCCCTAGCCATATTCTTCCTACCCTGCTGAATCCCGTCTCTGTAGCCTTTCTGTGGTCTGTAATCATCTATCTGCGCTTTTCCATCTCCCTGCGAACCTGAAGTCTTGTTGCGGAGCTGGTAACCCAAATCAGCATATTGTTTAATCCAGTATTGCTCTTTTTTGTCCAACATTTTTGGATCGCAAACTGAATAATCCACTTTCCACCCATAAGGATTATCTGCGGAATACAATCCATGTTTTTTGAGTGAAAGATCAATATGCTGGTAACCGACCATATGTTGTGCCAGTCTAGTCAAAATATGTACTGCCTGTCCAACATATGCATATTTGAATCCGTTTTCATCCGTTCTTGTAAGAAAGTAGATTCCGCTTCCTTCGTTCAAATACGGATTCACTTCCAGCAATCGCTTCTTATTCTTTGCTTCAATAGCTTTTGCCTGCCTGAATTTATTGTAGTCCATCTTAAATTCTCACATCCTTATCATTCTTCCTGATTTCAAGGTTAAGTCCGCATTCCTGCCGGAGAACTTCGATCTGGTCATCCCATGTGAAATAATCATCCATCAGGCATTCTGCCTGAAAATTAAATTCATGAATAAATCTGTCTAGTCTTGTTCTCCCAAAACTAAATTTTTCGTGAAGAATATATGCCGATAAAATAGTGACTGTATCAACTGTGTTGTTCTTTATCCGCATAATGCATTCATTCATGGCAGACTTGCTGACGGCACACGGAAGATCAACAATATTCCTCATCCTTAATTCTTTCTCAAGTCCTTCGACACCTTTTTCCTTGGCAATTCGTAGAGCCTGTGCCATGCCCTCCATTCTTGCCCGTTCCTCTTTATTTCGTGACATCATGCGTCCTCCCAGCTTAGTTTCTGCCCGCATTTATCGCAATATTTTCCCTTAGATTTCAACTTTAATCTTCCATTGCAGTTAGGGCACACGATTACGCGAGCATTTTCATAATAATTTCCATATCCACTATCTAGCTTCGTTTTATCGACCGGATGTCTTGATATCTGCTTTGTAACCGCTTCCCGGCATTCTTCCGGTGTGCCGATTTTCCGGTATTCATCCCACATGGCTGCTTCATCGTATGTAAGGACTCTGGCATTGACAGGATCTTTTCTACCCGGCTCCCGTATGATACGTTCCATCACATCCACCATATCTTTCAGAGTCATCTGATCTCCATAGATGGCTTTCACACGGTCTGTTAATTCACGATACTCCTGCATATCCCTCAACAGGATTTCTACTTCATTCTCATTCATGGCTTTCCTCTATTTCTTTCAGCTTAACTTCTGCTTCCTCTCTGGTAAGAAATACAGACGTTCCGATATCGTAGAAACTCTTATACATCTTGGTATAATCACTTTCTGCATAGATGTTCCACACACAGCATCTACTGCTTGTCCGAAGGAGTTCACCGAACGCAGCAACAACTTTGACTTCCATCGGGAAAATCCGAAAAACTCCGTCATCGCACTCACACAACTCCCACACAATGTCACTTTTTTTACACGGCAACCGCAGGAGTCGTCCCTGCTCTTCCAGATCTTCATATTCTGCCAGCTTTTCCACCATTGCTTTTACAGTGTTGCAATTTCCAGTTCCAACAGAACAACTATTGCAAAAGCTACCGCACATAATATCTCTGTTTTTGCTGTAAGTAATTTCTCCATACTCTCTTTTCGTCAATCTTTCCATCCTACACCTCCAACAGTTTCGGATTGTCCACTACATTTCCAATGACTTCAAAATACTCAGAATACCAAACATCCAGCTTTTCATAACCATTGCATTCTAGTTGTTTTGCGCACCATCCGTTTTCTTGCCACAAAACGAGAACTCTCGTTTCGGCTTCTGGAAAGTCATCATCCAGATATCCAGATAAAATATCACCCTCCCAGATCTTCTTACCGTTCTTGTCGGTCAGACCTGTGTATTGGCAGATGGTTTCTGGATCTACCAGACAAAAACTAATGTCTTCTCCGTCCCATACTTGGATTTCTTCGATATTCCCATACTCATCATAGCTCGGTAAACCATACATCCACTTTCCGTCAGCAATCCGCTTCCCGCGGAAAAGAATTTCTCTCATACCTCATCCTCCACATATTCCGGACAGTCCTCTGCAAATTCGTAGTTGTCAATATCGTCACACTGGCATCCGCAAGATTCCGATTTGCTACAGCAGATGCAGCACTCGGTCTCGCCATCCGGACATTCTCTGGTACAATGTTTAGCCATCTACCCACCTCCATCTAAAATGAAATACTGCAAAATGAATCTGAATGTTGAAATTTTTATCAATCATTTCATACTGTGTGCTTATTCTGATTGTTGGTAGAATATATACATCCCGTATATCAACCAGAAAATCGAATCTGTCAAAATGCATCTACTCCACCGCCTTTCACGATCTCAACCGCCGTTCGCATGGCATCATCATACCCATCGTAGTATAGCTGTAGTTCACTAGCTTCCAGAATTTTGTCATTTGCTTTATCTGCCAGCTTGTCCAGCTCTTCCACAACCCTGTCCGGGTCGTAGGCAGTCGGCGCTTTTCGTACCGAATCAATCCACTTTTCGTGAAGCTCTCCAAGCGTTGTGCCTATCCCCTGTTCTTGCCGTTCCATCAGCCATGTAAGAATTTTCACGCTTTCTCCGGCAAGCACATCTGCATCAATCAGCCTCATACTACGCCACCTTTCACAATCGCCTCTGAATAGGCATATGCTGACATTGCCAGAATGTGTTCGTCTCTACCAGTCTGCCTATACAACTCCCTCTGCTCTTCCTGTTTCTTTTGAAGTTCAGATATAATCTTGTCCGAATTGTTCGACCTCCTGTTCCAATTCTCGATTGCTTTTTCCTTTTTGTAACTTATTGCCGTAGAAGAAAGACATTTTTCACATTGCACCCAATGATAGGTTATTCCCCACAAACGTATATTTTTGCTACCACAGAACGGACACGGTTTAAGTTTCTCCATCTACTATGCCTCCATACTCAACCAACTTGAATATCCCGAATGTCCCTTATAGCAAAAACCAGATGCTGGACAACTATCGCACCCTTCATCACTCGATGCCAGATTGCATAAAAATGTGTCCAACTCTTCGTCTGTCATTCCTCGAATACTATCTGCATTAGTTTTATAATCGCAAAGCTCAAAGCAGTTATCTTTCCAAGCCAATACATTAGACAACTCATACGAACTGTAACCGATGTTATAATGGCTTTCTCCGATTTCCTTGTATTTAATTTCGTAATACGGCACCTGATCTATCATCGTGACGATAATATCCAAGCTGGAAACTTTAATACGTTCAGTTTCACCCATCATTACTGTTGATTTTTCTTGTCCCATTTTTCTCCTTTCCACGGCTCCACTAAATTTCCGTTTCATTGACTATTAACAAATTCTAATGTATCGATATACACTCTTACATTTCCATATTTTTCTTCTGAATGTGTTAATAAGCCAATAGGTCTACTATGGTCATATTTTTCATCTGGAAAGGCTGTTCTACACTGTTTACAACCACATACATAACCTGTCAGTCTTTTTCCATCTTGCACGGATTCTGCTGTTACAATTAAGTCTGTTATCTTCATTTTCTAATCCTTTCTAAATCCTAATTTACGCAAACCGGAGCTGACCGGTCTGTTCTGCCTTTATCCGCATATTTGGCACTCTCTCCGCTACGCACAGCTCTGGCAGATTGGCTCTGACCAGTGCTGCCGGTATCGGCGGACACACGGCATTTCCACAGCGCTTAACCTGTTCACTTCTCGGATAGATCTTTCCGGTATAATCATGGTCGATTATGTAATCATCAGGGAATCCCTGACAGCCATACAGTTCCCGCGGTTCCAACATACGAAGCCCGATATCCACAATCTGATAATCCACACCCTCGATGGTCACAAGGCCGAATCTGTCTCTGGATGTAATCGTATCCAATGGCTCCGTGACATCCTGTCCCGTTCCTTGTCCGTAATACTTCACCAGAAAAGCTCTGACCTCTCCAAAATGTCCATCACCGGCAGTTATTGTATGTAGCGGTTCTCTTTCATCTTGTCCTGTTCCACACTTATAAAACTTGCTCAAAAATGACGTTACCAGTCCGTACCGGTTGGATCCATCTACGGTCATAATAGGTTCTTCCGTGCTCTGCCCTCTTACTCCATCATTTTCATAAGAATGGTATTGCGTAAGAATCGGGGCAACCAAAAAATTTTTATCTTTCGCAACAATAGTATGCAGAGGTTTTTCGACACTGTACGCTCTTGGATTTTTTTGCCCTTTTGATTCACCGTAGCCAATTTCGATAATGAACGGATCCGCACTATCTACAATAAATTTTTTTATTCCTCTGGCAATTCGTTCCATTGTCTTCGGAGCCAGCGGGCGGCGCGCCCGGATGCCGTACTTCTCTTTGATCTCTTTCGATGAGGCAAAAATCGACGGACACGGTTTGCTGAAATCAATCTGTGTATATGCTCCCACATACGGTTTAAGCAGTCCTTCCTTTACCGCTTCGCTGTCCGCTTGGCCGTGTGTCGGCTCTGGCCAGACAATCGGTTCGCCATCGCATCTGGCAATCAGGAAAAATCTTTTTCTCATGGTTGGAGCGCCGTAATCAGCAGCAACCAACTCTTTTGTCTGGACTGTATATCCCAATTCCCACAATTGTTTTATGAACTTTCGATATGTCTGCCCTTTTTTCTTCTTAATCGGATTGTGCCGCCGGTTTAGCGGACCCCATTGCTGAAATTCCTCCACATTTTCCAGCATGATAACTCTCGGTCGCACCAACCCCGCCCAGCGGCAGGCTACCCATGCAAGACCCCTGATGTTCTTATCTTTTGGTTTTCCGCCCTTGGCCTTGGAAAAGTGCTTGCAATCCGGTGAGAACCAGGCAAGTGCTACCGGATGTCCTTTGCAAGCCTTGACAGGATCAACCGCCCACACGTTTTCGCAGTAGTGCTCTGTGTTTGGATGATTAGCTTTGTGCATCTTAATAGCTTCCGGATCATGGTTGATTGCTATGTCTACGCTATAGCCGGTTGCTAGTTCTATTCCGGTTGATGCTCCGCCACCACCGGCAAAATTATCTACTATCAATTCTCCGTTAATCATGGCATCACCTCCGGGAAGTCTGTGATCTCCATCTGACCATTACGCTCAAAGACCAGCATTTCATTTTTCGCTCTAGTGTAAAAATTCCGGTCAATCTCAAATCCGTAAGCATTGCGCCCCATCTCTGCTGCCGCCCGTAACGTTGATCCGGATCCGCAGCAAGGATCAATAACAACATCACCCGGATCTGTGAAGATTTCGATCAGACGTTTCAGAACCGATATCGGCTTCTGTGCTGGATGAATTTTAGGAATGTCCTTCCCGTCTTTCTCCCAGGCAAACCAGTTGAATACCATCTTTCCGGTTCCGCGGATAGTCTTTCCATACTCGTCCCGCTGCGCTCCGTTCCGAAACTTCGGAAGCCTGTCACGATAAAACACCAGGGCATACTCCGTGGCTCCTACCACACGCATATTCGCCTTAAGTACCTGCGGGCTATAATTCTTCACGAATACCAACGGTATGTAGTGGACAAATCCATGCTTCTTCGCTGCCGCAATCAGTGTAGACATCTGCTCAAATGAGCAAAACACTATCATGCATGGGCTATTGCTGCTCCGTCCGCGCGTGATCGGTTTCTTGTCTTCCTTTTTCAGCATCTTTGAGCAGAAATGGAAATACTCATAAAGATTGAAATTAAAATCGGAATTGAATGCCGCTTTGCCTGCCAGCTTGCTTTCTCCTTTTTTATTGTCTCCGCCGTTATACCACATCGGATTGCTGCCATAAAAATTGTTACCAACGTTATACGGCACATCTGCAATTACAAGCTGCGCTCTTGGTATTCCGTATTTTTTGTAATTCTGCATCGAATCACGGTAGATCTCACATTTTGTTTTCATTTTCCAAAAGGAGACCGCATATGCTTCACTTTGGCCAAAGTCTCGGCTCCTTTCTGTTATTTCTGCGCTAAGTAGCACATGATCCCGCATTCCGGGAAAATCTCTGTATTCATATCTCCGCGGTCTGGATCCAACTCGTCCAGATATACATAGCCGTTCTTGTCTTTCAGCATCGAATGTTCAACTGTTCTTTCTAGCTTTGCCCGGCTCTCAAATACTTCCGGGAAATCCTTCCGTATCCGGTTCCAGTAACCCATGCCGCCCTTGACGCATCCGATGCAGTTGTTGTTCGGATATCCCATATCGTACATGGCTGGACGTTGGAAGTTGAAAGTCCGTTCAAACAATCCGTGAACTTCTTCTTTAGACAGGTTCCGGTCTATCAATGGAAATTCATGTTCTGCCTGCGGATTCGCTTCAACAATATTCTCCGCCCGGTTCATCTCCTGCATATCGAATCCCCAGACATAGGTCAGATCATAACTGCTGTTTTCCTGCTCCCATTCCTTCCTGACTCTCTTTTTCAGCCAGTTCGTGCATGGAGCAAAACCATTTCTGGCATCCCTAACCCCGCCGTATGCTCTCACGCAGTCTTCCACGCATTTGTATTCCTTTGACCGCAGAATCCGTATCTCTTTTCCGACTGCCGCTTCACAGTCTCGTATAAATCGCATGCTGTCCGGGTGCTGATCGTCAATGTCTATGTATATCCATTCATCAACATCCCCTGCCAAATATCCAGCCATAAAACTGCTGATTCCTGCACTTATCCAACATACTTTTTTTGTCATAACACCACGCTACAAATGCTGTATCGTGGATCACCATTCGTTTGCTCTCATACAACTTATGCAGTTTCCGGCACAAGCCTTATAGCCACGGTGTTGTAATTTTGCGGTACGTCACCTCCATTCACTACGCACCAACCCGGTTTACCGGGCATTCGTTATTCCTTTCTTTTCAAAAATTCGTCCAAGCAGTCATTATATCCTGCATTCAGTAAGAGTCTCTCGGCACTCATCGGGCCGGTTGTATTCCTATGCTTTGGCAGTTCCAGAAGAGGGCACCAATCTGGTCTCCATGATTTTTCACGTTTCGGATTATATTCTTCCTGTCCGTTCGTTGGTCTCGCAAGGCATAATGCAAGTCCATCCTTTTGCGGAATTTTAAGTAATAACCGGCATTTATCGCACCGCTCCGGCATATCCATAACCAATACTGCTTTAGCCATGACTTTTCACTCCTCTTTTGCTGCCACAATACGGGCAATATGCAAACGGCGCATTCACCTCAAACAGCTTTGCCAGAGCCGTATCAATAACCTGCGTGCTCCTCGGTTTCTGGCATCTGATGACCTTAGAGCCGACAACTCGGAAATGCCGCTCGTCAACATATTCAGTCAATCTGTCTACTACTTTCATTTCTTCTTCCTCTTTCTCGGCTGGTACTTGTCGCACCAACCAATTTCACAGTTCCTGTGGCTACCAGTTATTGTGTAGTAGCCACATGTTACATTTGCATTGTTGCTCCATTCGCTAAACCTGCACTTTTTACAGACATGAATGGTTGTCTTTATCATTGCCATCACAGCCTCCTGCAAAATGTAATTCCATCAGATCTGCGATCATCAGGTATTCCTGTGCGTATTTGCTTTCCCCATGAGTTTCTAGTACCTTTTCTCGAAATTCTTCCAGTGTTCTGCAAAAGAATCCGCATTTGGCTCCAACAGATCCGTCTTTCTGGCGGAAGAATGTAATTGTCTGCTGCTCTCTGCCAAACCCTCCGACTATTGCATAATCCAGATTTTCGGCGACACATGCATTTCCATAGACCTGTGCATTTCCAGAGATCCATGCATTTCCATAGACCCATGCATTCTCGAAAACTTGTGCATTGCCGAAAACCTGTGCATTGCCGGAGATCTTTGCATTGCCGAAAACTTGTGCATTGCCGGAGACCCATGCATTGCCGTCATCATCAATGTTACTTTCTTTCTCTACAAATCCTCCGAGGTCTCCTTCTTTCACATTTCCAAATTCCACAAGAGCCTTGATTCTGAATAGCTTTTTTCCAAAAATATTAGTCACATATTCTGCTGTAAGTTCAAATTTTTTCATTTTCTCACCCTCTTTATCAAGCAAACGGTAACTCTTCGTCAATTCCATCTGGGATGTTCATGAAACCATTTTCATCAGTCATTGGATTGACTGCATTACTTGGATTAGCCGGAGCTGCGCTCTGCTGATTGCTGTTCTTACTTTCGCCAAACTCAATCTCTTCCACCAGAACATCTGTGGTGTAGACCTTGTTTCCGTCCTTGTTCGTATAAGAGCCGGTCTGAATCCGTCCGCAAATATTAGCTTTCATGCCTTTACGAAAATATTTTTCGATAAACTCCCCGGATTTTCCGAAAGCTACACAGTTGATAAAATCAGCCGTCGGATTTCCATCACCTTTGAATCTCCTGTCTACTGCCAGAGTAAATCTCGCAACCGCAGTTGTTTTCTCTCCGTTTGAGTATCTAACGTCAGGGCCTTTCACGAATCTACCTGTTAAAATTACTTTATTGATAAGTCATTCCTTCTTTCTTCTAATCACCATTTCATATTCTGAATTTGGATATTCTTCTACCATATTGGGTAATAATTCCCTTTATCATCCACAACCCAATAACCTGTGCTCCAAGTATCAGTTAATGGGTCGTAGACTTTTCTGCCTTTAATCATTCTTTTTTTCCTCTATTTCCTTGAATTCTACAAAGCCATCAACAATAGCTTCTTTAATAATCAAATTATTGTATCTTTCAAGGCTGATTGTTATTGTTTTATCCTCACACTCTCTTATATTTCCTAAAATATCTTTGTATTTAGCCATATAATCTCCTTTCTAAAACGGACACTCACTAGGATTTTTCAAATCCCAACTTTTCCCTGCAACCGCAACGTCCACATTTG
>ERZ773235.2870-NODE-2870-length-13323-cov-10.059542_pt1 | contig 13323 bp, 10 predicted proteins | sample MGYA00580522_ERZ773235 | MGnify/ENA primary metagenome ERZ773235 (study PRJEB29015, sample SAMEA2737797) | human gut metagenome | biome: human gut; feature: human-associated habitat; material: faeces | place: China | collected 2012 ...
TCGTTTCGTTCGTTGTTTAATTTACAAGGTACACGTCCCACAACCGCGGAACAGTTGCTATCTTACCACTGTCGAATCGAAATGTCAACTACTTTTTTGAATTTTTTCAAATTTTTTCAGATGGCAGCTTTTGGCCCAGGAGATGACAAGCGGCAAAGCATGTGCTATACTATATTATTATTGTTTTGAAGGGGAGGATGTGACCGTGGAGATCCGCAAGATGACCGCTACCTTTGGGAGGTTACAGAATCAATCCCTGTCACTGCAGCCGGGGCTGAACTGCATCTATGCGCCCAACGAATCCGGCAAGTCCACCTGGAGCCATTTTCTGAGAATCATGCTCTACGGCCTGAATACCCGGGATCGCGGCACGCTGGCGGACAAGAACCGTTTTGCCCCTTGGAGCGGGAGCGCCATGCGGGGACACATGGATCTGGTTGACGAGAACGGCACGACCATGACGCTGAGCCGCGATACGCGCCGCAGCAATGCGCCTATGGGGCACTTTACCTGCACCTATACCGGCACCGCAGAGGCCGTACCGGGCATCGGCGGACAAAATGCCGGCGAAACGCTGCTGGGTGTTCCCCGGGAAATTTTTGAGCGCAGCGCTTTCATCCGGCAAAGCGCGCTGGCGGTGGACAGCGACGCAGAGCTGGAACGGCGCATCGCCGCGCTGATCACCACCGGCGAGGAGGGTACTTCCTATTCCGAGGTACGGGAGCGGCTGAAAAAACAGCTGAACCGCCGCCGCAGCAACCGCACCACAGGCCAGATCCCGGCGTTGGAGCGCGAGATCGCCGCGCTGGAGAACCGGCTGGCACAGATGGACGGTCTATCCCAGCAGGCATCGGCCGCCCGGCAGCAGCTGGACAGTCTGAACCATCAGGTAAGCGTCCTGCAAACGCAGCAGGCACTATGGCAGCAGCTGACACGGCAGGAAGCCGCGCAGAAATACGCACAGGCGCAAGCAGACGCACAGCAGGCGCAGCAGCGCGCCGAATGGCTGGCCCTTTCCGCCGGAGCGCTGCCGGAACACGACACGCTGGTTCGGCTGGAGGGCCAATGCGCCGCGGCGCAGGCATCTCAGGCCGCAGCGCAGCAGGCGCAGGAGACAGCCCGGAACGCTCAGGCCCACGCGGACACAGCTGTGGCGCAAAGGGCCGCCCATCCGCTGTACCCTTGCGACGAGGACGGCTGCCGCGCACGGCTGGACAGCATCACGTCCCCCACCGTCCCCTCGCCGCTGATAGCGGTTTGCGGCGCCCTGCTGACCATCTGCGGTGTGATCGGCGTACTTCTCAAATTCGCCCCGCCGCAGCTCTATTTGTTTACGGCGCTGGCCCTGTGCGGCGCCGGTCTTGCCGCCGCCGGACTGCTGGCACGCAAAAAGGCCCGTGCCGGCCGGGCGCAGGCAGAGGTGGTCCGCGCCGCCCTGACTGACCAGGTCGCCGACTATCTTCCGCTTCTCCGCCGACAGCAGGAGGCCGCTCAGCAAAGCCGGCAGGCCGCCGCTGCCGCCGCAGGACTTCATGATGCCTATCAGCAGCAATTGCTGGCGCTGCTGTCGGCTTTGCGGCCCTATGCCGCTGCCGCCGATATCGATGGTGCACAGACGGCGCTGCAGCTTCTGCATCGGCAGGCCGAAGCGCTGGCCGAAGCGCAGCAGGCCGCCCGGGATGCCGCGGTACGGCGGGATGCGCTGGCGCAGCAGCTTCCGGACGGGCCGTCGGACAACCCCTCTGTGCCGCCTGCACGGCCCGTCATGTCGCAGGAAACCATTGCCGCCCAACTGCCTCAGGTTCTCATGCTGCAGCAGGAGGCACGCTCACGGCTGGATACGCTGACCGGTCAGCTGCGCTCTACGGGCAGCGCCGGGGATGTACAGACTCAGTTAACACAGCTGCGCCAGCAGCTGGCACAAGCACAGGAGGAATATGACGCCGTGGCGCTGGCCATGGAGGTACTGGACGAGGCCAACACCTCGCTGCAAAACCGCTTCTCTCCCGCGCTTGGCGCCCGGGCGGCGGAAATCTTCAGCAAAATCACAGCAGGCCGCTATCAGCGGGTGCTGCTGAGCCGGGATTTTTCCCTTGAGACAGATAGTGAGGGCGCGCAGCGCAGCGTACATCTGCTCAGTCAGGGGGCCTCCGACCAGCTGTATCTGGCGGTGCGTCTGGCCATCTGCGACATGGTGCTGCCTGCAGAAAAGCACGTGCCGCTGGTGCTGGACGATGCGCTGCTGAGTTTTGACGATACACGGCTTCACGCAGCGCTGGACTATCTGCTGGAGGAGAGTGAATCGCGGCAGATCCTGCTGTTCACCTGCCAGAAGCGGGAGGGCGCGTATCTGGACGGGCGGAAAAATGTGACGCTGCTGACGATATAAGCTTGCAAGCTGCGGCGTTTGGTGGTATATACTATATGTATCAGGATAAAAAGGAGAATAGAAATGAGCGAATGTACCCATGATTGCAGCACCTGCGGCGAAAGCTGCGGCGAGCGCAAAGAAGCCAACGTATTTGAAAAGAAGCCCCTCCGCCCCGGCTGCCGGGTCGGCAAGGTATACGGCGTCGTGTCCGGCAAGGGCGGTGTGGGCAAGTCTATGGTCACCAGCCAGCTGGCTGTGGCCGTTCGCCGCAGCGGCTACAATGTAGCCATTTTGGACGCGGACATCACCGGCCCCTCCATTCCCCAGGCATTTGGCGTACACAGCCGGGCCGAGGGCATGGGTGATGCGATTCTGCCTATCGAAAGCCGTACCGGCATCCAGATGATGAGCGTCAACCTGCTGCTGGAGCACGAAACCGATCCGGTCATCTGGCGCGGCCCCGTTATCGGCGGTGTGGTACAGCAGTTCTGGGGCGATGTGCTGTGGCAGGATGTGGACTACATGTTCGTGGACATGCCTCCCGGAACGGGCGATGTGGCGCTGAACGTGTTCCAGTCCCTGCCGGTGGACGGCGTGATCATTGTGGCCAGTCCTCAGGATCTGGTGGCCATGGTGGTGGAAAAGGCCGTAAAAATGGCACAGATGATGAATGTGCCCATTCTGGGTCTGGTGGAGAACATGAGCTATGTCCAGTGTCCCGATTGCGGCAAGAAAATCTTTCTTTTCGGCGAGGGTAAAACCGAAGAGGCCGCAAAGCGCTACGGCGTGCCCCTGCTGGCCAAGATGCCCATCGATCCGGCGCTGGCCAAGCTGGTGGATAATGGCCGCATTGAGGACTTCCATGGCGATTGGCTGAATGCCGCCGTGGAAACGATTCTGAAATAGACCCCGCTTTACCATAAAAAAGCTGTGCCGCTCTTTGGACGGTGCAGCTTTTGCTTTTGCTCATCTCCCCTTTGCGGCAAAGCCGCAGCGCACGCCTCAGGCCCTGTCTGCATACTATGAGGATAACACACTATTTTGCGAAAAAAGAGGGTGCATCCATTGTTTCTGATCGTGCTTTTCACGGCGTTTGGGGTCGGCGGCGCCACCATGCTGGGCGCGCTGGGCGGCTATTTCTTTCGGAATGCAGCAAGACGCATCGGCGGCGAAACGGTGACGGCGTTTGCCGCCGGAATCATGCTCAGCGCCGCCGTGGCAGGACTGGTCCTGCCCTCTTTAGAGGACGGCGGCGCATGGGCCGTGCCGGTGACCACTGCCGGAGTGCTGTGCGGCGCGGCATTTTTGCTGCTGCTGGAGCAACTGGCCGGACAGATGCAGCGCCTGTCCGGCTTTACCGGCGGCGACCCGGCGCAGAGCCGGCGGGTACTGCTGTTTGTGGCAGCCATGGCCATCCACAATTTCCCGGAGGGATTGGCCGCCGGGGTTGGGTTCGGCACGGAAAATATTTCCCGGGCGCTGGCCATCGCAGGCGGTATCGCCATACAGAATCTGCCGGAGGGCATGGTACTGATCGCGCCCATGCTGCATGTGGGCATTCCGCCCCGGCGAACGCTGGCGCTGGCCATGTCTACCGGTGTGGTGGAAATCATCGGGACGCTGCTGGGCTATGGCGCGGTATCTCTCAGCGCGGCCATTCTGCCGTTTTTACTGGCCTTCGCCGGCGGCACCATGCTGTATATCATCTGTCAGGATATGATCCCGGAGGGCAGCGGACGGCGCAGCAGCACCGCCGCACTGCTGATCGGCTTCTGTCTCATGCTGGCGATGGATTACTATTTGCAATAAAATCGGCTGCAAGAATCGCCTCATACTGACGTATGAGGCGATTCTTTTCGGTCGTATTTCAGCCAAGCAGGCACAGGTAAAACCGTACGTCTTCTTGTGCGGAGCTGTCCCCCGGTCAAGGTTCTTGTTCACACGCTGCTCTTTACGATCCGGTAATACGCGTTGGAGGTGGCTCTGTACACCAGCGTATACACCACCGAAAGCATGGCAAGACTGATAAGCGCCGTGGCCACAAAGAGGGCCGTATTGTTTAGACTGAACACCAGCAGCACGCGGCGGATCATGGGAAAAGCAAAGGCCATATGCAGCGCGGCGCCGGCCAACGGCAGGAAAAACACTGTCAAAAGCTGAGAATTGACGCTGCGGCGGATATCCGGCGCCGTCATACCCACCTTTTGCATAATGGCAAAGCGGGGTTGATCCTCATATCCCTCGCACAGCTGCTTATAGTAGATGATCAGCACCGCCGCGCAGATAAACAGCACGCTGAGGACAATGCCGATGAAAAAGAGGCTGCCGTAGGTGCCGTAGAACTCATCAGCTGCTTCCGCCCGGAAGGAGCGCGAAAACCCCTGTGTGGTATCCGGATCGTTCAGCGCTTCACCAATCGCGCCGCCCAGCGCCAGCTGCTGCTCCCGTGAAAGACCGGTATCGAATTGGCCCGACCAGATCACTTCCTCTCCGTTCTGCTCCACCTCTCCCCGGCGCCAGATCTCCACGCCGTAGGGCGCGCTGGCGGCATCCAGCACCGCCTCCAGCTTGGGCAGCGCTTCAGCATCCCGGGCCCATACCGTCAGTGAAAATTCATGGGGATAGGTGACGTTCAAGCTGTCCTCCGCACCGAAATACAGACACGCGGAGGAAGAGAGCATCACCAGCACCATGGTAGCCAGAATGCAGATGGAGGCCAGGCCCGCGCCGTTGCGCTTCATGCGGTAGGCCATGGAGGACACGGACACAAAATGACGGGATTGATAGTAGTAGCTTTTGTTCTTTTGCAGCGCGCGGCATAGCGCCACGCTGCCGGCAATAAACAGCAGATAGGTGCCCAGAATCACCAGAATGACCGCCACAAAAAACAGCAGCATAGCCTGAAGCGGCTCCTGAATGGACACGGCCATGCCATAGGCCGCCACCAGCAGCACCGCGCCCAGCACTGCCACAAGGACATTGGCCCGGGGCGGTTTTTCGCCGCAGCTCTCACTGCGCAGCAGGGACACAGCGGTGCCGCGCCCCACCTTGACCAGTGTGCTGAGCAGGATCAACAGAAAGATCGCCAGATAGACCAACACCGTTTTTGCCACGACGGCGCCGCTGACACGAAACGCGAAGTCTACCTCCGCGCGGATGCTGGCACGCAGTCCCAGCTCCACGGCAAAGGACAACCCGATGCCGATAACCAGTCCCGTCGCCAGTGCAATGGCGGCGGTAAGCAGCGTTTCAATGGCGCACAGAAGGGCGATATGCCGCTTTCCCAAACCCAGCACATGGTACAGGCCGAATTCGCGCTGGCGGCGGCGGACAAGAAACGAATTGGTATAAAACAGAAACAGCGCCGAAAAGATGGCGATCACCCAGGTGCCGAGACCCAGCACCAGCCGGGAGCTGGCGCCGCCCCGCATGCTGTCCAGCAGAGGACTTCCGCACAGCTCACTCATCATATAGTACAAGGTGACCATGCCCACACAGGTAAGCAGATATGGCAGATACAGCCGCTTATTTTTCCGGATGCCGTCCCATGCCAGACGGGTATACAGGCTCATCGGGCATCACCGCCTGCGGTCAGCGCTGTCAGTGCGTCGGAGATCCGCTGGTAAAAGCCGCTGTCGCTCTCATCGGCGCGCACCAGCTGGTGGAACACCTGACCGTCCTTGAGGAAGAGGACCCGCCCGGCGTGGCTGGCCGCCTTGACGGAGTGGGTCACCATGAGGATGGTCTGCCCCTCCTGATGCAAACGGGTAAACAGCGCCAGCAGCTCGTCGGTAGACTTGGAATCCAGCGCGCCGGTAGGTTCATCCGCCAGCAGGATACGGGGATGGGTGATCATGGCCCGGGCCACGGCGGCACGCTGCTTCTGGCCGCCGGACACCTCATAGGGATACTTCTTCAGCAGGCTTTCAATGCCCAGCTCATGAGCCAGCGGCTGGAGCAGGCGCTGCATCTCCGGATACTTCTTGCCCGCAAGCACCAACGGCAGATAGATATTGTCCTCCAGCGTAAAGGTGTCCAGCAGGTTGAAATCCTGAAAGACAAAGCCAAGATGATCCCGGCGGAAAGCGGCCATCTCCGCCTCCTTTACCGCGCCGATATCCCTGCCCTCCAGCAGCACCTGCCCAGAGGCGGGGCGATCCAGCGCCGCCAAAATGTTTAAAAGCGTGGTTTTACCCGAACCGGATTCGCCCATGACGGCCACATACTCGCCCTGCGCCACCGAAAAGGTAACGCAGCGCAGCGCCTCTACCTGCTGCCCGCCAAAGCGGGTGGTATAGACCTTGCGCAGGTCGTTGACTTCCAAAATCTGCATGATATTCACTCCAAATGGTGTTGGTTTCTCCAAAAAGGCACAAAAAATTCGCCGCTGTCGAAAGGCGGCAGGCGTTGAAGAGGATGTGAGGGCGGATGCGTGTGACATCCGCCCTCCCGGCAGCCTTACTTACCGGCGCAGATCTGCTGAAGATCCACGCTGCGGCTGTGGTGAATAGGCTGCCATGCAGGGTTATGAAACAGCGAGACAATGACGATGGGAATATAGGTAAACATAAACACCGGGAAGGTGATAGCATACCAGATCTTTTTGCCGGTAGAACAATAGATGTTGTCCCACTCGGTAACGGTGGTGATGACACCCAGCACAAACACGGTGAGATACAGGCTCAGGGCCGTTTGCAGCAGGCAGGCGGCCAGCACCGTCCAATCGCCGCCATTAACGCAGTTATAAACGGCCGCGCCCAGATTCACCGCGATGGACGCACCGGAGAGCACCGCCGCCGGCATGATGTTCATGGTCATATCATAGCAGGAGAAGCTGCCCCGGAAGATGCCCCGGAGCAGGGGCGTGCCATACTTGCCGAATACCTGCAGATACCCCCGGGACCAGCGCAGCCGCTGGCGGAAGGACTGGCGGAAGGTAGTAGGCTGCTCATCGTAGAGCACGGCGGTGGGGCAATAGCCTACCTTTTCGCCCCGTATCACGTTGGCGATGGTAAACTGGATATCCTCCGTCAGCAGGAAGAAGTTCCAGCCGCCGCACTTCTCCAGAATTTTATGTGAGAACAGAAAGCCGGTGCCGCCGACGGCGCAGGAGCTGCCCAGCCGGCAGCGGGCGCCGTTGAGATAGCGGCTCTCCCGCAGGAACCACAGGGCGTAACCGGCGCTGATCCAGTTGTCGCCGTAGTTTTTGGAGTTGCGGTAGCTGGTGACGATCTCATAGCCATCGGAAAAAGTTTTGTTGATCTCGGTAATGTAGTTGGGGGACAGCACATTGTCGGCGTCCAGCACCAGATAGCCGTCATAGGGAGCGAAATCCTCCTCAATGCAGCGCAGGAGGTATTGCAGGGCATAGCCCTTACCCACCTGGGCCTTGTCATTGCGGAAATAGACTGTGGCGCCATGCGCGCCCGCCACCGTGCCGGTCAGGTCGGTGCAGTTGTCGGCTACCACGAAGACATCCACCTTGTCGGCGGGATAGTCCTGCGCGTGGATGCTGTCGATCAGGTTGCCGATGACGGCCTGCTCGTTGCGGGCAGCAATCAGCACGGCGATGCGGTGCATCACCGGCTCGCGGTGAGGGGCATCCTTTTTCCACCACGCCACGGGGATATAGAAGAACTGATAGGAATAGCTCAGGAAAAACGCCAGCATCAGGGCGAGATTGATGATCTGCAAGGTAGTCATAAACTGCGGCCTCCTTTGTGCCGCTGACCCAAAAATGGGTGCGCTTTGCGGAGGGGTGGACTTTTTGTCCACCCCATCGGGTGTATACGGTTATGATATGCGGCCTTTCGTCAGCGCCGCATGAAGTTCTTAGTCGTACAGCAGCTCATCGGCGGTCTCAGCCAAACCGAAGGACACCAGCAGGTCCAGCACCTCGGTACAGTCGGCCGGCAGCATGTCGATGCCCCACGACGTTATATCAGCATCATTAGCAGCCGTAGGAGCCGTGCTGCCGGGCACCTGCGTACTCGCGCTCGTATTGTCCTGATAGTTAAACCCCAGATAGAAATAGCACTCCCCGCTGTTGGTGTTGCTCCGCTCGGGGGCCAGCACATCAACAGGCTCTGCCCGCCGGGCCTCAAGATAGCGGTCCAGCGCCATATACAACTGCCGGGCCTGCGGGGCGGTCAGCTCCACGGAATCGGTGTCCTGCCGGTAATTGTTGAACCAGCCGCCGATGATGGCAGCAGGGTCGATCTCCTCCAGATAGAAGCGGCTGTCACTGCTGGCCTTGCGCACCGCCGGGTCATTATAGAAGTCGTTGTACGCCTGATACAGCGGCGTGCCGCGCCGGACGATCTGGTTATAATAGCGTCGGACTATACCGCCGTCCTTCATGGTGTAGCTGACCGAGAAGGTCAGCATGCCCTCATCCGCAGAGGTACTGCTTTCGGCCTGATACAGCGCCGCGTCGTCCGCCTTGCCCTGGGCCAGAACGGCACGGTGAAGCGCCGTCAGCTTTTCCAGACTCTCCGGGTCGGAAATATCCCGCACATAGGGGATATTGGAGCCGCCAGATACATCGGCGCTCTCGATCCGGTCCACGTCGGGGACGTATCCGGCAAAGCCCAGCACGTCGAAGCGGATCACCAGCGCAATGACCGCCAGCGCCACGGCCAGCACCGCTCCGCCCAGCCAGCCGCGGCGGGTAAACACGCGGAAGGACTTGTGCAGCAGCATCTGGACGCCGAAGTAGACGATCAGGCCCGTTACGATCTGGCACAGCACCAGCACCGTCATGCTGCCGCCGCCGGACACCATGTACCACAGCAGGATACCCAGACCCATACCGCCGGCCAGCGAGATCACATACAGCACCACGGGCCGCAGCCAGTGGAACACGACGGCGTCGCCGGCCGTCTCGCTGTGGCGGGCGCGGTAGAAGAAATAGGCGGCGGCGATCAGCGCCGCGGCTACTGCCGTATAAACCAGCAGCGTTGTCCAGCCGGAGGCGGACAGGTGGTGGGCATAATAGCGGAACTGTGTGTCCGGGATGAGCGTGCTCTCGCCGGTAGTGGTCTGCTGATACAAGCGAACCGTCGGGGTCAGCCAGTCCAGCCACGCGGGCCAACCCACGCTCTCATAACCCCAGATGAATGCCTGCGCCAGAAAAGCAAACAGCGCGTAGAAAGCGGCAAACACAAAGTTGACGCCGACATAGACAACGGGGATGGCCAGCAGCCAGCCGGTGATCATGGCGCACAGCGTAGCCAGCGCAAAGTAGAACAGACCGGTCAGCTCCGCCACAGCAAACCACTCCAGCGTGCCCCGCATGTCGATGGCGCCGCATCCGGCCTGCACCGGCAGGGAAATCAGCGCCGCCGCCAGATGCACCACGGTGAACATCAGCACGCCCACGGTGAAGTGAACGGCGAACTGGCGGCCCCGGGTGATGGGCAGGGCGTGCAGCAAACCCACGCTGCGGCCGTTCATCAGATAGGCGTACAGGGCCATGGCCAGCAGCACGGCGAAGCAGGCGGACACAATGGGCGCCGCCGCGGTACAGCCCCGCAGATGGCTGTTGACGCTGGCCAGCGATGCCGCCGGATCCGTGGCATCATAGATCCATCTGCGGTTGCTCCACAGGGCCAGCGGCAGGGCGCACAGCCACACAGCGGCATAGCCGAACAGCAGCGGCCAGAAGCGGCGGAAGTCGGCGCGGGCCAGCGCCCGATCAGAGGACGATATCATGAACCGCATAGTCGGCACCTCCCATCTCGTAAATAAAGATCTCCTCCAGCGTCAGGGGAATGGCCTCCAGCAGAATGGGCTGAAGCGCCGACACCTGCGCCAGAATATCATTCTGATTGCCCCGGACAATATAGGTATGGACACGGCCGATCTTCTCGTGATGCAGGATGTTCAGGCTGGCGGGCATTTCCGGGTCATCGCCGCCGAAGGCCACCTGCAATTTTACCGTGTTGTCCTGCAGATCGCTGAGGCTGCGCTCCAGCAGCACCTTGCCCTTGTTCATGATGCCCACATGGTCGCACACATCCTCCAGCTCCCGCAGGTTGTGGCTGGACACCAGCACGGTGGTGCCCCGCTCGGCCACATCGCCCAGCAGCAGCGACCATACCTGACGGCGCATCACGGGGTCAAGGCCGTCCACCGGCTCGTCAAGGATCAGGTACTCCGGCATGCAGCACATGGTAATCCAAAAGGCCGCCTGCTTCTGCATACCCTTGCTCATGCGGCGGATCATCTGGCGGTCGTCCAGCGGGAACACCTCATGCATCCGATTGTAGCGCTCCTGGTTGAAGGAGGGGTACATGCCCTTATAGAGCCGGGCCATCTCCCGGATGGACCACTGGGAGAAATAGAACCAGTCGTCGGGGATAACGCAGATCCGCTGCTTGACGGCGGTGTTTTCGTAGATGGGCTGGCCCTCCAGCGTCAGAGAGCCGCTGTCGGGACGGTAGACGCCGGTAAAGTGACGAATAAGGGTGGATTTGCCTGCGCCGTTGGGGCCCACAAGGCCGTAGACCGCGCCCTTGGGGACGGTCAGGCTGGCCTCGTCCAGCGCCCGGAAGCCATCAAAGCTCTTGACGACATTTTTTGCTTCTAACATTACTTCTTCTCTCCTTCCCAGAGCTGTAAAAGCTCTTCGCGGGTCATACCAAGGTTCCGCAGCTCCTCCAAGACAGGCTTAAGCTTCCCGGTCAGCTCCGCTTTGCGGGCAGTGTTCTGGGTATTTCCCTCCGCCACAAAGCTGCCCTTTCCCGTGACGGACACCACATACCCTTCCGACTCCAGCTCGGCATAGGCCCGCTGGATGGTGTTGGGGTTGATGGACAGCTGCGAAGCCATGGACCGCACCGACGGCAGCTTGTCGCCCGGCGCCAGAACACCCGTGACCATCAAGCGGCGCAGGCTGTCCTTTACCTGCTCGTAGATGGGCCGGCTGTCCCGGTAGTCCAGATGGATCATATTGTCACTCCTCTCGAGTGTAGTGTATTAAACGTACTAGTACACTTATACCACGGTGTCATACACATGTCAAGAGAAACCGGAAAATTTTTCGCAAAATTTCCGTTTGTTATGGCTGGGTTTCGGATTTTTTATGAAGCAGGGTCTTTTCTTTTGCGGAGAAACAGGTATAATGATAAGCACCTGTTATGAAAGGATGTTTTGCCTTTATGAAACTCAGTTCCATTCGTCAGGCGGCCAAGAGTGTGCCGCTGCGCCGCGTGTGGCAGACCGCCGAAAAGGCCCACGCCATCTGCGGCAAGTCCACCGCCTCCCTGTTCACCGATATGCTGCGCTGCGCCAAACGCTATGGCGCAGGTCCGACGGACTATATGATGTTCGAGTTTTACGACCTGAACGACGACGAGCGGGCCACCTATCTCACCCGCGTGCGCTCCGCCGCCTTTGTCAAGCGGGTCAATAACCGCGCCGACGCCGCCATCTTCAACGACAAGAATGCCTTTTTCGAGAAGTTCCGTCCTCTGATGGGGCGGGAAGCGCTGAACCTGTTCAAGGCAGATGGCGAGCAGTTTAAGACATTCATGGCGGACAAGGACGCCGTGATCGTCAAACCCATTGACGGCGACTGCGGCAGCGGCATCGAAAAACTGTACAAGAAGGATTTTGCCGATCTGAATGCCATGTGGGCCTATATGAAAAAGCCGGAGAAGCGGTTCGGCATCTGCGAGGAGGTCATCCGCCAGCATCCGCAGGCAGCGGCGCTGCACCCCGATTCCATCAACTGCATCCGCGTGGCCACCTTCGTGAAGGACGGCGAACCGCTGGTGATCTATGCCGCCTGCAAAGCGGGTACCGGCGGCATGGCCTTTGACAACATGGGCCGGGGCGGTATTACCATGCGCTTTGATCTGGACACGGGCAAGATCTGCGGGCAGGGCCATGATGAGGAGCTGAAAAAATATGACAAGCACCCCACCACCGGCATCGTGCTGAAAGGCTATCAGATGCCTATGCACGAAGAGGTCAAGGCGCTGGCGCTGAAAGCGGCGCTGATGTACCCGGAATTCCACTATGTGGGATGGGATATCTGCATGACCGAGAAGGGCCCCGCTATTATCGAAGGCAACGACTATCCCGGCTATGATCTGGCGCAGATCCCCGACGACGGCGATCCCCATCCCCGCTATGGCTTGATCCCCCGGTTTGAAAAGTACGGGATCGAAGTGTAAATCCATGATAGAAACGCAAAAGGAGCGGGAATTGTTCCCGCTCCTTTTACGTTATTTCAAAGGGCGATGGTTCTTTGAAATATGTTCAAGATTTGCTCTGACCCGTGTTTATTCTACCGGGTGGTGCAACAAAAGCAAGAAAGCTGCTATGGCGGCATAGCCGCCGGGATCGGGTGTTAAAAATATGCCGCCGGCATATTTTTTATCGCACCGGCGCGGCGCAAAACATCCACATTCATTGCGCCTGCGGGCGCAGGCTCTGCGAGGCGCCAATCAAAAAGACACCGTGGGGATCCCACGGTGTCTTTTTGTATTTCGTTTGGGTCGTAAGTACAGTTCAGCGCACTTACTTCTGCGTTGCCAGCGCCTTGTTGGCATCGGCCATCTCCTGGAAGATGCCCTGATGCTTCTTGGCCACGATAGCCTTGATCACCAGCAGGGTAGCGACCATCAGGACGCAGGCGATGATGAGGCAGATCACCACGTTCTGGATCAGGCCGGCCAGGATGAAGCTGACAAAGGAAACGCCGGACACGGTTAGAGCATAGGGAATCTGGGTGAACACATGGTTCAGGTGGAAGCAGTGGGCACCGGCGGAAGCCATGATGGTGGTATCGGAGATGGGGGAGCAGTGGTCGCCCATAACGCCGCCGGCGCAGGCAGCCGCCAGACCGATGGTGCACAGGGTGGGCTGCACGTCATAGTTGAACACCTGCACAACGATGGGAGCCATGATGCCGATGGTGCCCCAGGAGGTACCGGTAGCAAAGC
>ERZ773235.2871-NODE-2871-length-13323-cov-2.715933_pt1 | contig 13323 bp, 23 predicted proteins | sample MGYA00580522_ERZ773235 | MGnify/ENA primary metagenome ERZ773235 (study PRJEB29015, sample SAMEA2737797) | human gut metagenome | biome: human gut; feature: human-associated habitat; material: faeces | place: China | collected 2012 ...
TTTTTGGCGAGGAATTGCAGCCGTTTGCAGTGCGATACCCGTTTATCAAAGATCAAAAAATCAGGAGGTAAACCGATGAAAAAGTTATTTATTTCACAGCCCATGCGGGGAAAGACGGACGAGGAGATTCTGGCGGTGCGTGCGCAGGCGAAACATGAAGTAGAAGCTTCACTGATGGAAAAGGTGGTAGTGATCGACAGTTTTATTCAAGGTGCCCCGGCGGACGCAAAACCGCTTTGGTACCTCGGAAAATCCCTGGAGCTGCTCTCCACGGCAGACATCGCATACTTTGCCAAGGGCTGGGAAGAAGCACGCGGATGCAGAATCGAGCACGAATGTGCCGAGGAGTATGGCGGCATCTGGATAGTCACATATGAGACGATATGAAGAAGGAAGATGGAGGTAAAAACAATGGAATACAGCAAAGTTGCAGTTACGTCGACAGGATGCGAAGCATCGATCAGAGAGCAGGAGAGCATTTTTACGCTGGTCGCGAAGTCGGAAGAGATTGCGAGGAACATTGAGGAAACTGTGCGGGTACTGGATGGCAACCTCTTTGGTTGCGGAGAACATGATGCTTCGCCGGATGAACCGCGCTGCTTCCGGGACGTATGCGCACAGCACGCGGAGAGAATGGCGCGTATCGACGCGATGTTAAATTCGATCAAGGAAAGGCTTGGTGTGTGATGAAGAGGCTGACGTACTTTAAAAACGGGCACTGGCGGCTGAATTTTGACGGATGCCAGTACAATGCGAGATTCGTTGACCGACTTGCTGCCTACGAGAACACCGGGCTAATGCCAGGGGAAGTTGCTGAGCTGCAAGCTCTACTGCAAGGCTGCGAATCAAAGAAGTCCGCTGAATGGGTGCGGTTACAAGAGCTGGCCGAGGCCGACAAAGCCGGGCGCGTGATGGTGCTGCCGTGCAAGGTTGGAGATACCGTGTGGGTGGCTGGACGCGATAATGTGCCGCGAGAAATGCAGTTTGACCCGCCTGACATCAGGGCCACGTGCACGGACGAGGATAATCTGTGTGCGTCACTTTGCAAACGGGAGCCTGACGGCTTTTGCACATATCGGCTGCGTAATGACGGCCAAGATATTGGCAAGACCGTTTTTCTGACCCGCGAGGAAGCGGAGGAAAAATTGAAGGAGGTGCAGAAGGATAATGGCAAAAGTAAACTGGATTAACGGCAAGATCGCGCCGCCGGAGAGCGGCGAGTATTACGTGATCCTTGAGGCGCAGCAGGATATTCGCGATCCGGATACCAACGAGCTGCTTGTCAGCGCGGGAGATGTTGAAATGACCGGCGATTGGTACGACGCCAAAAGACGGTATTTCGACAGCATTGGCGAGAAGAACCCGTTTTGGCGGGTGTTGTCGTGGGCAAACATTCTAAAGCCGGACGTGCCGGACGACATCAAGCCGAAACTGCGCACGTACTTCGGCGCAAAAGTAAAATGGGAGGATGGGAAATGGCTGACCGTTACATAAGCCGAGACATGGCGATAGCACGCCTGACCAAGGTGGAAGTGACCAACAGGCTGGCCACAATGACGGATGCAAAGCGGGAAATCGCGGAGATGCCTGCCGCCGATGTTGTGCCGGTGGTGCGGTGCAAGGACTGCGAGTACAGCTGGGAGGACATCGGCGGACTGACGTGCAGCTATGGCCGCTGCGTAGACTGCATCGTGCGGGAGGACTTCTTCTGCGCGGACGGAGTGAAAAGGGAGGAAGCAAAGAGAAATGAAAAAAGCGATTGATAAACTGCGGAAATGGCTGATCCTCAAACTGGGAGGCTACACCGTGCCGGTGGTGCCGATACAGGTAGAGTGCGCGGTGCCGATAAAAGGGGTTGCAAAAGCACTCAAGTTCTACGCCGATAAGGACGGTTTTCTGAACAAATTGGAGGAAGGGTTAACGAGTAGTCTTGCGGGAAAACTGATCGACGAGGGTCGGGTGGCATATCATTGGGCGAGGACGAGTGACCCGGGGGTGGAAAGGCTCAGCGCGTGTGTGTGGGCTTTGCCTCCGGAGGATATGATGCGGACTTGGGAGGCGGCAAAGCGTGAAAGCAATGGCTGAAAAACTGCGGAAGTGGATAAAACGGCGGCTCGGCGGATATACGCGGGAGGAAACAGCGAAGAAATATGCTCTCCCAAAGGCAATGAGGGATGTGCTGTCAGGGAAAGCGCCGGGAGCTTGTACGTCAGTAGAATTTCTGAAAGTAGACTTTCTGACAGAGCGCACAGAGCAGCCGGAGAAGGAGGACGCGCCGACGGTGGATACGGGGGAAATCCGCGCGAAAGTGCGGGAGCTGGGGACTGATGAACCGACGGAGGGCATGACATGAGGAAGCGGAAAAGCAGTGTGCGGCTGTGCAGGTGCTGCGGAGAGCCGATGCCGCCGGTGCGGCTGTGGGTCTGCGAGATCTGCCAGATGCAGGGAAGGACGGTCAGGCTGCCGGAGACGCTCAACGGCGCGGAGCTGGAGACGGTAGCGCGGGCGCGGCAGGAATGCGGCCTGAACCCACTGGACGGGATGACGCTGGAGGAAGTCACAGTGCTTGCGTGGACATACCGGCGCGAGGGCTATGGAAGCTACGGAAAGCTGCGGGGCTATGTATACATGACGGGCAGACTGCCGGAAAGGAAGCGGGACAATGCGTGAGGAGTGCTATGTATGGCAAGTAACATTGAACGGAAAGACCGTGGAGGTCAGAGCAGCGGACAAGCTGGCCGCGACGAAGCAGGCGGCAAAGGAGCTGGGCGTGCAGTGGTCGAAAATGGCGCGGGACATGGACGTGCTGCGGCTGCGAAGGGCATGATGCAGGCCACGGCGGAGACGGGAGGCTACGTTTTCCGGGAGCCGGTGCGGATGCAGGTGCTCCTTCCCGGACATGATCCGGTGGAGGTCAGAGCGTATGCGACGATTGATGCCCGGCTTCAGGCGGCGAGCCTGCTGGAGGTGGACTTCGAGGAAGTGCTGAAAGCAAAGGTCGCGGTGGAGACGGCAGCGCTCCGGCGGTGGCAAAAGCAACAGAGATGAACCGGCGGGCCGGAAAACCGGCCCGCACTCGGGAATTGTATTTTCTGCCCGCGCAGCGGGCGGAAAATAGAGCGACCGATACACTATATATATTAAAAATAAGAAGCAAGGAAAGCGAAGCCGGGCGGCTGTGGCGATACGGCGAAAAAGATGCGCGCCGAATGGATGCGGACGCACGGCGGAGATTTCCAAAAAAATGATACGCGCGCGCGCGTATCTTCGCGGCTCGGTAAAGCCCTAAGTTTGTGACCAAGGAGAAGAAAAGATGGGAGTGAAGATCATGGAGCGAAAGTATCTGTGCAAAAACGGCGTGGTCGAGCGGACGAGATACCCGGTCCGCGACAACGCACGCCCTCGATCCTCTCGGAAAAAGGGGAACACGAGCTTCCGGAAGCAGGAGGCGAACTTCAACGCCGCCCTGCGGAGAGTGGCGCGTCTCCTGAACTGCAACTTCGATCACGAAAACGGGATTCTGGTCACGCTGGACTACGATCCGGCGGGACTGGAAAAACTCTGCGCACAAGCCGGACTGACGGAAAGCGAAAAGCTCTGGGCACTCGGCATGCAGAAAGCGGAGATCGGAGAGTGGAAAGCCGCGAAGAAGTGCGCGAAACGGGTCGATGCCCGCGTCGACCCCTACGAGAATACGGAAGAAGCATGCGAAAGGCTGCGCGCAGCGGCGGAAAAGCAGATGAATCTCTGGCTCCGCAGAGTGAAGCGGAAGCAGGCCGTGAAGTACATCGCGGTGACCTCGGACATCGACGGCGATACAGGCGAGGTGGTGCGCATCCACCATCATCTGGTGCTGGCGGCGGAGGGCATCTCCTGGGACATGCTGCAAAAGCAGTGGAAGCTCGGCTCTGTGGACATCCGCAGACTGAGAGGCCAGCAGGACTACACGCCGATAGCCGTGTATCTGATGCGTCAGGTACGCCGTCAGCCGGATGCGAAAAAGTACTCCGTGAGCCGCGGCATGCTGATGCCGGAGATCACGGAGCGCGAGGTGCTGGGAAATCCAGAGATCAAGGCCCCGGCTGGCGCAAAAATTATGGAACGCTCGGAGTACAATCCGGAGACGGTGGTGCAGTACATACGCTATGTGCCCAAAAAGCGGGAGGCGCGGAAAGCGGGAGGCGGGTATGGGCTTTAAGATGCAGCGCGGACTGCGGATCCCATACCGCAAGCAGGGGCAGATCTATTTTGCACTCGTCAACTACGACGATGCGGGGGAAAAACAGAAAAAGCGGATAGACCGCCTGATCGCTGATGCGGCAGGCGGCGACCGTGCGTACATCTGCGCCCTGCGGGACTGGCTGCTGCATGACGGGACAGACGTGCAGCGCGTGAGCGCAGAGCACTATGTGAGCATCCAGACGCTGTGCAGGATGCGAAAGAAAATCTACGAGAGATGGTAAAAGCGCCGCCCACACGGACGGCGCTTGAATTTTTTCCGCCGAAGAAAGTGGAAGTAACTCGGGGGGTAGGGATGCGAAAATAGAGCCAAAGGAGGGATAATGCGTGCAGAAGCGATACAAGCCGCAGGAGCTGGCGGAGGCGGTGGATAGGTATTTCGATTCAATCCGCGTGGTGCGGCCGCTTATCCTTGCGGAAATAGCCTATCAGGAGCAGCCGGACGGGACATTCTCGGTGGAGCTGGATGCCTTCGGACACCCGAAGAAGAAATTCGTCCGGCCGGTGGCCGCTGACGGCACGCCCGCGACCGAGGAGCTGTGGATCAAGAAGCCGAGCATGGCGGGACTGTGCCTCTTTTTGGGCATACATCGCTCGACGTGGGCGGAGTACGGGAAGAAAAAGGCGTATGCCGACACGGTGGAGCGCGCGCGGGGGCGCGTGGAGGACTTTTTGGCTGGGAAGGTGCTGGAAAAGTCCTCGGCAGCGGGCGCGAAGTTTTCCCTGCAGCATAACTGCGGCTGGAAGGAGCGGCAAGAAATCAGCCTCGACAGGGAGACACGGGAGGCGATCAAGCCGCAGAGCGCACAGCGCAAGCTGGAGCTGCTGGCAGAGCTGAAAAAGATGGACATACCGGGAGAGGAGCAAAGCGATGAAAGTAGACAAGCTGATCAAACTGGTGCAGACGCTTAAGCCGACGGCGTTTGGCGATGACGACGAGATCCTGCTGATGTGGGTGAGCGAGTGCGAGGGGATGGTTTTAAGCGAGGTGCATCTGGTATCCGTGGCGGATATCGAGCCTTTTGCGCTGGGAGCGGACAGCAGCCTGCCGACGGCAGAACTGACGGCACCCTTCCCCTATGACAAACTCTACATGCAGTATGTGCTGGCACAGATCGACTACGCAAACGGCGAGTACACGAAGTACCAGAACAGCATGCAGATGTTCAACGCGACATACACGGAGTATGTGCACTATGTGGCGGAGGTGCTGGCCCCGGCAGACGGGCGTGCGGAGCTGAAGCAGTACTACCTGTCGGCCTATGCCATTGCGCAGAAGCACGGCTACACCGGCACGGAAGAGCAGTGGCTTGCATCGCTGCACGGTGCAGACGGCAAAGCAACCAAGATGCAGTACGCGGGCAAGAAAATCCAGTGGGCGCTGGACGGCTCGGCGGAGTGGGTAGACCTCGTGGACATGCAGGGCATTCAGGACGAGATCACGGAGAATGCCAAGGAGACGATCACAGCGACGGCCACACAGGCAGCAGCGACGGCCACGGCAGCAGCACAGGCGGCAAAGACGGCGGCGGAGGCTGCTGCACAGTCGGCAAGTGCCGATGCGCTGGAAGCCGGACAGCACGAGCAGGGCGCTTTGCAGCATGTGGATGATGCGGAGAGCTGGGCGACCGGACAGACGCGCGGGCAGGACGTAGGCGCGGACGATGTGACCTACCACAACAATGCGAAATACTATGCCACGGCCGCAGCGGGCGCACAGGCGGCGGCAGAAGCGGCAAAAAGTGCCGCACAGACCTCGGCGGGGACAGCCGGGAGCGCTGCGGCAGATGCCGCACAGGCAAAGGCAGGGGCAGAGGCAGCAGAGAACGCGGCTCAGACGGCGCAGAACGGTGCGCAGCTTTCGGCGGCCAGCGCGGAGCAGCAGGGAATCGCGGCGGAAAATGCAGCGGGCAATGCGGAGCTTTCTGCACAGGATGCGGAGAGCTGGGCGGTCGGCAAGAGAAGCGGCACGGAAGTGCCGGAGAGCGACCCGGCCTATCACAACTCCGCGAAATACTGGGCGCAAAAGGCGCAGGAGAATGCCGGTGCAGATGCCGTAAAGTACACGCCGCAGACCCTGACGGAGGCGCAGAAAGCACAGGCACGGAGTAACATCGGCGTGACATCGGGCGGAGGCGGCGCGGGGGAGCCGGGCACGACCTTCACCCCGAGCGTGAGCGAAGCGGGCGTGATCTCGTGGACAAACGACGGAGGCTTGGAAAATCCGACACCGGTCAACATCAAGGGACCGAGGGGAGATCAGGGGCCGAAGGGTGAGACCGGCGCAAAGGGCGAGACAGGAGCGCAAGGGCCGAAGGGAGATCAGGGGCCGAAGGGTGAGATCGGCGCAAAGGGCGAGACAGGAGCGCAAGGACCGAAGGGAGAGCCGGGGGCAAAGGGAGAACCCGGCGCGCAAGGCCCGCAAGGAGAGCCGGGCACGGATGCAACCGTGACGAAGGCTGCAATCACGGCGGCACTGGGGTACACACCGGCAAAAAGTGTCGGGTGGCTGCTGCTGGACGTTCAGACGCTGACCGAAAACGGGACGGCAAGCGGTACGGCGGACATGAGCGTGTATCATACGGTGCATGTGCTGATCGGATCGGAAATCAGCGGAGAAAACTACTTCCAGACATGCAGCTTCCCATTGCTGGCGGATACATGGAACATCTACATTGCGGCAGCGGGGGACTATTATCGAGCGACGCTGACCGTGACCTCGGCCGGAGTTGTGACGGTGAAAATGCTCTCGGCAATCACACGGAGGTTTTACCTCTATGTGAGCTGAGAAGTAAGGCGGGAAGGAGGGAAAAGCGGATGGAGATTGAAGAAAAGGTGATCGAGAACGAGCAGCGGAGCAAATCCAACACCCACCGGATGGACAGACTGGAAAAGCGCGTGGACGAGCAGGACAAGCTGGTGACGGCGATTTGCGGCTTGCAGAAGGACATGGAGCACACCAAGAGCGACGTATCGACGATCAAAACCAACGTCGATAAACTGCTGGGAAAGCCCGCGAAGCGCTGGGACAGCGTGGTGACGGCAATCATCACGGCGCTGATCTCGGTGCTGGTGGGCGCGGTGCTGGGGCGGCTGATCTGACCGCAGCGGGCAAGAAAAAAACCGGGCAACCGGTGAATTTTGAAAGGAGAAATGGAAATGAAACTGAGCAACAAGGTCTATGACATCCTGAAGTGGATCGCGCTGTATCTGCTGCCCGCGCTGGGCACGCTGTACTTTGCGCTGTCCGGCATCTGGGGGCTTCCCTATGGGGAACAGGTCGTCGGCACGATCACGGCTGCGGACACCTTCCTCGGCGTACTGCTGGGCATCAGCAGCGCAAGCTACAAAAAGGGAGTGTGAGCCATGACAGAGGCACAAATCAGAGAAAAAGTCGTAGCCACCGCGAAGGCGTGGATCGGCTACAATGAAGCAGACGGCAGTCACCGTCAGATCGTGGACGTATACAACTCGCACCGGCCGCTGGCACGCGGCTATGCGCTGAAGTACACCGACGCATGGTGCGCTGGCTTTGTCTCGGCGGTGGCGATCAGGCTCGGACTGACGGACATCATGCCGACAGAGGTCGGCGTGGGCGAGATGATTAAGCTCTACCAGCGTCTGGGGCGCTGGAAGGAGAGCGACAGCTACATCCCGAAGCCCGGCGACGTCATCATGTACGCATGGGGCGATAACGGCGTTGGAGACTGCACCGGCGGCGCAAGCCACGTCGGTATTGTGGCAGCCTGCGACGGCAAGACCATCACCGTCATTGAGGGCAACAAAAATGATGCGGTCGGATACCGCGAGATTGCGGTCAATGGCCGGTACATCCGTGGCTTCGGCCTGCCCGACTACGCCAGCAAGGCGACCGAGGACGAGCCGGTCACACCGGCACCCAAAGAACCGAAAAAGGAGGATACGATCACGATGGAACTGAGAATGCTCAAGCGCGGCATGAGCGGAAACGATGTCCGCGCGGCGATGCTGCTGATGAAGGACAAGGGCTATTATCCCCACGCCATCCCCGCGACGGACAAGCTGTTCGGGCCGAAGATGGAGGCAGGCGTGCGCAGGATGCAGGCCGAGCACAACCTCGGCGTGGACGGCATCATCGGCCGCAATAGCTGGACATATCTTCTGAAGTAATGGCACCGCAAGCCCGCATCAGCTTCCCGCCCGCGCTGCAAAAGCTGACCAAGGGCGAAATGGAGCGGGTAATCGCGCAGGCCAACATCGGCGAGGAAAACGAAAAGATCGCGCGGCTTTACTACATCGACCGGATGCCGCAGGTGGAAGTGGCGGCAGAGGTGTATCTGGCGCAGGCGACGGTAAAGCGTCGGCTGCCGAAGATCATGGAAAAGATGCAGATCGCGCAGAAGCGCATGAAGAATTAGCGACAAGCCCGACGGGGAGACCCGCCGGGCATTTTTATGCCGGCATAAGGAAGTGCCAGCAGCGACCGAATTGCAGAAATGCAATTCGCCCGACATTCGGGCGGTCAAGCCTGAATGTTGGAAGTAACTCGGGGGGTGACTTTGAGAAAATGGAGAAAAAGAAGGGCGCGAGGAGGTGAGAAGAAGTGGAAAAGACGTATGAGGGCAAGGTGAAAAACGTCGGTGCGCAGGAGGTCAAGGCGGCTTATCAGCACAAGACCAAGGACAGCGGCAAGGTGCACAGAGGCACTGACCTGAGAACGAGAGCGGGCGGCAAGAAGTGACCGCCGAAAGAACAAGCCAAAAGGCAATGGAGGAAGCATGGCAGAAAACCGATATTATGCGCTTTTCGGCGTACCCGAGCCGGAAGAAGGTAGCAATCAGCCGGAGGTCACCGAACCGGCAGCGCAGGCCGAGGAGCAGCCCGAACCCTCGCAGGGGGAGGGCACAGGTAGTAATGCGCCGGAGGTCACCGAACCGGCAGCCGAGGACAATGGGAATCCGTCGGGGGAGACGCAGCCGGAAACAGACATGCAGGAACCCGAGGGGAAGGACAAGCCGAGCAAGGAAAGCGAGGCCGCGAAGCGCCACCGCAGAGAACAGCAGGCAGAGCAGAAGGGACGGCAGGACGCTGCCGCCGAGATTCTCAACCTGCTGGGACTGAAGGACCCGAAAACGGGTCAGCCGGTCACGACGATGGAGCAGCTCACGGCATATAAGCAGGCAAAGCTGCAGGCCAAGGCAGAGCAGGATCTGAAGGCCGGAAAGCTCAGCCCGGAGGTCGTGCAGAGCGTGGTGATGGCATCGCCGGAGATGCAGGCAATCCTGCAAAATGCAAAGCAGTCGCAGGAAAGCGCCGAGGTACAGGACTTTACGGCGCGGCGGGAAATGGAGCTGGCGGAGATCCGGAGGCTCAATCCGGAGATCAAGACGCTGGACGACATCATCCGCATGGACACCGGCGCGGACTTTGCCGAGTTGGTGCGCAAGGGATGCAGCTTTGTGCAGGCGTACAAGACCGCAAACTTTGACGCGATCATGCAGAAAAACCGCGCAGCGGGAGAGCAGCGGGCAAGAAACGCCGCAATGTCGCAGGCGCACATGAGAGGTACACCCGGAAATCAGGCAGAGGCGCTTGTTGTGCCGCAGCAGGTAAAGGAGATGTACCGCAGATTTAATCCCGACATCACGGACGAGGAAATCGCCCGCGATTACCGGAAAAGAAAGTGAGGTTAAAAGAAATGGCATTTATCCCTTATAGCTACGCCGACGGCCAGCCGGCACCGTGGGAGTACAAGGAGGCGGGCGCACTGGGCAGCATCAAGCCCGGTCAGGCGCTGAACTTCTCCGGCGGCAAGCTGGCAAAGTGTACCGGTGACAACCGGCCGGAGTACATCGGCATGTATCAGGGCACGGTGGCCTCTGGCGACATTATCCCGTGCATCAAGGTTGACGAGGAAACGGTGTTTGAGACGGAAAACTCCGTGGCGAACACCTCTGCCGTGGCGGGCAGTCGGCTGACGATTGACAGCACGGGAACGAAGATCACCGCAACGGCGGGCACTGCCGTGGAGGTGGTAGTTCCGCTGGACACCGCAGCGGGCGGAAAGATGCACGTGCGCTTCCCGCGTATTCCCAAGGCCACAGGCGGCGGCTAAACCGCCGGAACGAAAGGAGAGATGAAACATGGCACAGATTATCCTGAGTGAATCCAGCAACAATGCAAAGGCGCTATACGGCGAGATTCAGGCCCCGATTGCGGCGTTCCTGGAACGCAGAGACGAGGCATGGATGCACGACGAGAGCAACATTGCCGCAAAGATCTTTAAGCGCGTGAACTCCACGCACCACACCGAGGCCTTTACCGGCTTAGGGGCAACGGATTCCTTTGACCCTGTGGGCGAAAACGGCGCATACCCGCAGAGCAGCACGGAGCAGCTCTATGAAAAGTACGTGACCGCCGTGACGTGGAAGGGCAGCTTCTCCATCTCGCAGGAGATGATGGAGGACAAGATGGACAACGTCCTCGTCGGCAAGCCGCAGAACTTTATCGATTCGTACCATCGCGGGCGCAGCAAGTTCTTTGCGGGTCTGCTCGGTGCGGCAATCAAGAATCAGGCGGCGTACAAGCAGGGCAATTTCAGCTTTGAGACGACCACGGCAGACGGTGCAAAGCTCTTTTCGACGGCGCACGCCTGCAAGATCAAGGGCGCGGACCAGTGCAATGCATTCTCGGACGCGTTCAGCGCGACCGCGCTGGGCAAGCTGGCCACGAAGATGCAGAACTTCTACGACGACAACGGCAACATGCTGGTGATGAACCCGGACACCATCATCATACCGAATGACGCTGCCATCAAGGAAGCGGTTTTCGGTGTGCTGGGCGCACACAACGACCCGACGACCGCAGCGGGCAACAAGTTCAACTACCTGTTCGGCGCGTGGAACGTCCTCGTGTGGAACGAGCTGAACAAGTACTGCGCCGGCAGCACAAACACGCCGTGGATCCTGATGGACAGCCAGTTCAACCAGCGCTACGAAGGCGCAATCGACCTGATGCGCAAGGATCTGACCGTGACCAGCGAAATCGCGCACAACGATGCGAACGTCTGGAAGGGCAGAGCAAGATACACCGGCGCATTCGTGGACTTCCGCTGCTTTGCGGCGGGCGGCCTGAGCTTCGGCAGCAGCCTTTAATACATCCTCCGGCGGGGCGCGCAACACGTCCCGCCGGAAACGGCATAAGGAAGTGCCAGCAGCGGGCCGATGCACCCGCAAGGGGTACGCCGCATCCGTAGGGCAGCAAAGCTGCCGACGGCTGCACAGCGGGCATTGGACCCTACGCAAGGCGGAAAGGAAGGGCAGAGATGCTGCAGAATATCAACATTTTGGTCAAAGCGCCGGAGATGACCGGCAATACAAAAACGGATCTGGAGGCGCAGCAGAGGTTCAACAAGCAGCTTTTGCGGGCGCTGGACTATCTGCTGGGGCAGATCGACCAGAAATTGGAGGAGAAGAAATGAGTAAGTTGCCAAGCATGAAGTACGAGGACAAGATCAAAAAGACAACGCAGGTGGCCTTCGGCGGTCTGCGTCACAGCCTTTCATGCGGAGACGGCGAGCTTTACGATATGAAAAACCTGACGTGCAGGGAGTACCCGATCCTGCAGCCAAGGGAGAAGCGGATGATTGCCCTGCAAGGGAATAACAGCAGCTCAACAAGATATCCGGGAATTTATGCGGACAACGGGGGAATCTGGTATGTGCTGATTCTTCCTCTCAGCAGCGGAAAGAAAAGAATGATCATGAGATCGACGGCATGGAGCGGAACGGCCAATGTCTATATCTCGGAGGATGTCCACGAGGTGAAGATGGTGCGCTTCGGCAATCGCCTGATCCTGATGCCGGACAAAATCGTGGTAAAGACACAGTACAAAATCGAGGGGTATCTCAGCAGCAAAAGCGACTTCCCGGTACTGACGGAAGCAGAAAAGGGGCAGATTCGCTCCTTGCAGGAAGGTCTCAAGCAGAAATTATACCAGTGGACAGGAACGGAATGGAAGTACATCGACGAGCTTTATACCCGCATGGAAGCAACGTTTCAGCTTTCGGGAGTGAAGATCGAGGACGGAACCGTATACGGGGAGAAAGCGACGGCCAATGCTCTGTCGTTCACTTCTTTTTCCGGATATAGTGAGGGATACGGACTAACAGAGGATCTGCTCGCTGCGATTCATATCGGAGACGGACTGGAAATTTCAGGGCTGACCGAAGCGCCGGGAAACGACAAGACGGCGGTTGTGACAGGCGTGCGCGAAAGCGGTATGGGCGGCGTGCTGTTCTTCTCGGACAACTGCTTCAAGATGCCGCTGGGCGAGAACGGGGAGCCGGTGAAGGAGGTCACGATCTCGGGCACGGTGACACTGAAGCGGAGCGTACCGGATATGGACTTCTGCTTTGAGCATGACAACCGCCTCTGGGGCGCGAAGGGAAAGACCATCTATGCAAGCAAGCTGGGAGACCCGAATAACTGGAACGTATTTGAGGGCCTGAGCACGGATGCGTGGAGCCTTGAGACGCAGAAGAAGGGCGAGCTGACCGGCGGCGTGAGCTACGGCGGATACCCGACGTTCTTCCGCGAGGACGCGATGGTGCGCATCTACGGCGCGACACCGCAGACCTTCCAAGTCTCGGAGATCGCGATGCCGGGCGTGAAAACGGGAGAGCACGAGAGCATTGCCGCAGCGGGCGGCATGCTGCTGTATCTCTCCCGCGAGGGCATGATGATCTACGCGGACGAGTACCCGGTGAGCCAGACAAGCGTTTTCGGCACGGGAAAGATCGAGCATGTGATGGCGTGCTCGGACGGGACGCGGTACTACGCGCAGATGACCGTGGACGGAGAGCGGGCAATCTACTGCTATGACAGCAAGCACGGCCTGTGGATGAAGGAGGACGACCAAAACCTGTTCTGCATGACCTACGATCAGGGAACGATCTATGGACTGATAAAAATCGACGAGCAGGGTGGAAACGGCGTGATTGACCTGATCGGAGACGGAGGGATGTTCTCTCCGGCCACGAAGGAGACGACGGCGGTGGAGAGTTTCGCGGAGTTCGGGGACTTTACGGCGGGGACGCTGAACCGC
>ERZ773235.2883-NODE-2883-length-13268-cov-3.526678_pt1 | contig 13268 bp, 10 predicted proteins | sample MGYA00580522_ERZ773235 | MGnify/ENA primary metagenome ERZ773235 (study PRJEB29015, sample SAMEA2737797) | human gut metagenome | biome: human gut; feature: human-associated habitat; material: faeces | place: China | collected 2012 ...
AGCAAGACAACCTTCGTGCGCTCTACACCGGCTTTGATTCGCGCATTCTTTGCTGCATTCGCATCATCGTCCGAGCCACCCGTGTTGTCACCCGGATTGTCCGGTTTAGACGGCTGCTCAGGCTCAGGCGTTGGTGTCGGCTCGTCTTTCTTATCGTCCACGACCGTCAGCACGATTGTTTTCGTTGCAGTTCCGTACTCGGAAGTTGCAGCTGCACTGATTGTCAGCGTTGTCGTTCCGGCTGCCTTCGGTGTTACCGTCCCGCTCGATGAAACCGATGCGACAGACGGATTGCCGGAAGAATAGGTCAGCTTCGCATCTGCATATTTTGCGCTTGCACCGAGCTTGTAGGCTCCTGCCGATAAGTTTATGCTCGTTCTCGCATCTGTCACCGTAATCGACTGCGTCGCTTTGACAATATTGTACTTCACGGTTTTTGTCCCCTGAAGATTTCCCATAAACGAAACGATAAGATCTGCCTGACCGACTTCGACCGCGTTTGCAACCGTGTAGGTGTAGTCCAGATTCTCTATCAGCTTGCGACCCGATGCATCCGTTACGGTTATGTACGAAGGTTTTGTAACTCTTCCGGTGTATTTACGATCTTTCGGCTTCTTAATCGTTATCCCCGAAAGGTCACGGCTCGGCTCGATATGGAACGGCACCAGTTTATAATCCGTATACATGCCCCTTCCGATAATCATCGCGTATGCCGTTCCTGCAGAACCGTTGCCGACATGGCGTACATTATAATCAACGCCCTCGGTAAGGCTTACACCGTTGTGGGTTACCGAAACACCCGGTGTGAATGCCATGCCTGCGGAATATTGATAATTTGAAGCACCGGTTAAAAACGCTTCACAATCCGCCAGAGATTTATCCGAAACACGCTTTGATTCCTTCGGAAGATACAAGAAGTTGACATCGGCCCTTCCGCCGATGCCGTTTACACTGCCTCCGGAACTGTACTGCCAATAATCATAGTCATAATCGTAATTGCATGTATTGTAATACTGTGCCACCCAAATCGGATATTCCCGGCCAAGCGCTTCGCCGTCAACGGTCTTGTTTAAGAAATTGAGATTTGCATAAAGTCCCGCCCGATGGCCGTTTGCTTCGATATATTCGCAAAACGCCCTGACATTTGCAGTTGCCTGAATCTTCGTAATCGTGCCGCTTGTGAATCTACCCGATGAAACCGGCGAGAATTCATAATCCATGAAAATCGGAAGATCCAGTTCGTAATCTCCGAGAAGTTCGAGCGTATAATCAGCTTCTGCCCGGGCTTCAAATGTATTCAAAGCCTGCGAGAAGAAATAGACTCCCACCATCACGCCGGCCGCCTTTGCGGCTTCAATGTTTCTTACGAACCAGTCGTCGGGCTGCATCCTGCCTGCTTCTCCGTATCCGCGGAATCCGATTCTGATAATTGCAAAATCAACACCGGCCGCTTTTGCATCGTTCCAGTCGATGCCGTTCTGATAAGTCGACACATCCACCCCATGAATCAATATTCTGTCATTAAACCGGCTGTTATGCGTGTAGGTTGTCCCCGTAAAACCGGAAACGCTGCTGCCGGCATAGGCAAAACCTGCCCCAAATACTGTTGTAAATACAAGTGCTGCGGTGAGAATCACCGAAATAATCTTCTTCTTACCCCTTTTTATCATTTTTCTGTATTTTCCCCCTTCAATTTTTCTTCTTCTTCCAAAACGCGATATGCTACCTTTCCCACCAAAGTCTTAGGCAGTGCATCGCGGAAACGAATTTCTCTTGGCAAAGCATACTTCGCCATATGCTTTTCACAATATTTAAGCAGAATTTCCCGTGCCTCATCTTCCGAAACTTTTACACCCGGCTTAAGGACAACGTATGCCACGACCTTCTGCATTTTAAGCGGATCCGGAACACCGATTACGCAGCTCATATGTACGAGCTCATGTGCATCCAGAGCATTCTCAATCTGTGACGGGTAAACATTGTATCCGCTGGTGATTATCATTCTCTTAATTCTTTGTTTGAAATATATGAAGCCTTCGTCGTCCATAATGCCCAAATCGCCGGTATGAACCCATGTAAGCCCGTCCGCATGCTTTCTGAGCGTGTCCGCCGTTTCCTTCGGGTTGTTAATGTATTCCATCATTACGGTCGGACCGGAAAGACAAATCTCGCCTTCTTCACCGTAAGGAACTTCCTCTTCCGTGCCCGGTTTCACAATCTTGTAATAAGTGTCCGGGAACGGCAGTCCTATACTTCCTTCTTTCGCCGTATGGATTGGCGTCAGGCAGCTTGCCGTTACGCATTCCGTTGTGCCGTAGCCTTCTCTCACATGGATGCTGGCATTGTGCTGCTCAAGGAAGTCATCAAAACGCTTTTTCAGTTCAATCGAGAGGGAATCTCCACCGCTGAAAACGCCTTTCAAGCAGGATAAGTCAACACGATTCAGAGTTTTAAGCCGAAGCAGTGCTTCGTAAAGGGTCGGCACTCCGGCAATGAAATTCGGTTTATGCTTCTTGAGAAGCTTCGCATAGCTTTCCGGATTGAAACGCGGTATCAGTAAGCATCTGCCACCGCTGGAAAGCATGGAGTGAATGCATACGCCAAGTCCGAAACCGTGGAAAATCGGCATAACCGCAAGCATTTTATCGCCCGGTTTAAACATTGGATTCGTTGCGATAATCTGCTGTCCGAGCGCATTGAAGTTGAGGTTTGAAAGCAGAATTCCCTTCATGGTTCCCGTGGTTCCGCCGCTGTAGAGTATCGCCGCCGGATCCTGCGCGGTTTTCACCGCATGGAACGGTCCGTGATAATTGTTTCCGTCGCGTAAGAATTTTTCCCACCATACGATTTCGGCATTTTCCGGAACTTTCTTTATTTTGCGGCCCTCCGCAAGATAGTATCCTTTTCTCTTCACAGGGCTCAGCACATCCTTTATGCTTGTGAGAATCAAGCTTCTGAGCGGCACATTGCCGCGGATGTTCTCAAACTTGCCGTAGAACTGGTCGAGTGTCAGGCAGACAACGCTGGATGCCTGCTTGAGGCAGAATTCGATTTCCTTCTCGCCCGAAAGCGGGTGCACCATGTTCGCAATCGCTCCTATCTTATTTACGGCATAAAACATGATAACAGCCTGCGGTGCGTTCGGCATACATATGGTAACGCTTTCGCCTTCTTTCACTCCGATTGCTGCAAGTGCCCTTGCACATTCGTCTACTTTGTTGATAAAATCTCTGTATTTCACTTTACCGCCCATAAAGTCGTAGGCAATGTAATCCGGGTAATTTGTTGCAATCTCCGCAAGCTTGTCGTACATCGACCCTTGGAAATAATTCAAATGCGCCGGAAGACCTTCAAGATGATCAATCCAAGGTGTCTTGACTTCATGAATTTCACACGGTCTCTTCAGTTTAACTTCTTTCATAATCAACTTCCTCCTTTGCTGCCGTTTCGAGTAGCTCCGGGTTTGCGAGCAGGTATTTCAGCAGCTTAACCGTTTTGGAATAATAGTATCCGTCAGCAATTCTCTCATCGAGGGTGATGCCAATCGGCAGGATGTCTTTCATCGACATGGTTCCGTCCTCATCGTAAACCGGACTCTTTTTCTTTTGTCCCAAAACGATGAAAAGGGAATTCGTCCCCCAGTTGCTCAGGTGATGATATCCTGATTTAAGCCCGATGGAACCTAGGTTTGTTATAAAACATGTGGCATGGTTCGGATCCGTTTTTATCAGAGAATACGGAACCTTACCACACTCATCCAGCTTGTGAAGAATCCACATTACAAGCCGAAGCACAAAGCGCGGAAGTTTCTTGAGCATGTCCATCTTATCCGTCGAATTGTCTGCCTTATCGCTTCTGCATTCGTTGATCTCCGCCGAAATCTTCCTGTGCACATCATCAATCGTGGTATTTTCGTCAAACTTCATGAAGGCAAGTGCCTCCGCCCCGTTATCGCTGAATTTTTTCTTAACGACAAACGCAAGGGCAAGAAAGTCTCGCTGATACATTCTGCCGCCTTTAATAAAGCGGTTCATTTTCGGTCTGAGAGTAATGGTTTTAACCAATGCCGCAAGCAAAACATGAAAAAGTTTGTATTCTTCTTCCTCTTCAGGCAATGCTGCATTCTTGGCTGCAATATACTTTTCGATTTTTTCAAGTTCTATGTTTTCTTGTATAAAAGCTTCGTTGTCGGCTCTGTTTGGATACAAGTACGGCATAATCACATGCATTGCGTCCACATCGCGAATCCATGTGCCGTCCCTCCGGTCTCCTCTTTTCTTCTTTTTTTCCATAAACAATCTCCTTTGCCCCTTGCGTTTTCTTGCAAAAAGCAATAAAAGGGCTTATTCCGAGTTATGCTGCTCAGAAAGCACCCTTTTATTTTATCATTTTTGACCCGTTATTTCTACTTTTTTCGGGATATTTTATATTTATTTCGCCTTAAACGCCTTCCAATATTTGCTATACAGGTCATCGGCTTCGTGCCCGAGGTTTGCAAGCGTCTCACATCGTGCCAGGATCTCATCCGACGGATTGAGAATCGGATTGTCAGTAAGGTCGAGAATTTCCTTGTTTGGTATCCCGTATGTAAGATACTCAAAATTGATTCTTGCAATATCGCCTCGCAGCATAAAGTTAATCCAGTCTTCCGCAGCCTTTTTATGATTTACCGCACGCGGAATTGCCCAACAGTCCGTCCAAACTTCGGAACCCTCGTCAGGAACCACATAATCGAGTCTGTCGTTTTCATCCATCGCATAGATGACATCCCCGGAAGTAATGACCGCAAGCGTTGCGGAGTCGCCGATCATAAGGTCTCTCGCATTGTCGTTTGCGTAGCTGTAAACTTTCGGTTTCTGCTCTATGAGAAGATCCGTGATCTCTTTCAGCTCGTTTTCATCCGTCGTGTTCATGGAATATCCGAGAATTTTTCCGGAAACCATGAATGCCTCTCTGATGGAGTTCGGCATGATAACCTCACCCGCATACTCGTCGGACCAAAGCTGCTTCCAGCTGTTTATCTCACCGTGAACCGCATCCACATTATAGATAATGCCGTAGGTTCCCCATGTGTGCGGCACGCTGTACTTCATACCCGGGTCGAAATCATTGATAAACGATTTGACATTATCGGTCAGATTCTCAATATTCGGTACATTCTCGAAATTGATTTCCGCAAGAAGACCTTCCTTGCGCATCTTATCGATCATGTAGTCCGACGCGCAGACGACATCATATTCCGCCGTTGAGTTTTTGATTACCGGATACATTTCCTCGTTTGTATCGAAATAGTCAATGATCACCTCATATCCGGTTTCCTCTTCAAACTTATCAACAAGTTCCGGGTCAATATAATCACCGAAACAGTATACGTAAACCTGTCCTTGATCCTGCGCGCCCACAAGGGAACCTGCGTATCGGTTGAGTCCGAGAACGCACACAAGGAAAACAAGTGCAAGCACAATCGCTTTTTTTGTGGTGATTCCGCCCTTATGAGAATAGTAATCACCTTTCCCGCGTCTGCTTCCCGACAGGAAGTTCACGATAACGAGAACCAGCAGAACCGTAATGAAAATAACGGTCGAAAGCGCATAGAGCGTCGGCCTTACACCGATTTTTACCTGGCTGTAAATGAGGGTGGACAGCGTGTTTATCCCCGCGCCCCTCGTAAAATGCGTGATTACAAAATCGTCAACCGACATTGTAAAGGAAAGCAGGAAGCCTGAAACGATTCCCGGCATAATATCCGGAAGCACCACCTTAAAAAACGCATATATCGGCGTTGCACCAAGATCGAGAGCCGCCTCGTAGGTGTGGTTCTCGAGCTGTTTGAACTTCGGCATTACCGACAAGATCACATATGGGATACAGAAAGTGATGTGTGCAAAAAGCACCGTACCGTAGCTCAGGCTGATTCCGAACATCAGGAAACTCATCATAATCGAGATTCCGGTAACGATATCCGCATTCAGAAGCGGGATGTTGTTCATCCCCATGTAAAACGAACGTTTCCGCTCGCTCATGGCATTCAGTCCGATGCAAGCCAGTACTCCGGCCAGAGTGGCGATTACCGATGCCCAAAGCGCTATCGTAAGCGTATTGCCGAGTGCCTCCATGATTTCCTGATTTCGAAGCATTTCGCCGTACCACTTGGTGGAAAATCCCTGCCATGCGTTCATGCTCTTTCCGGAGTTGAACGACAAAACCATCAGTGTGCCAATCGGAAGGTACAGAAACACAACGATGAGGACAAGGTAAAAGATTTTGAGGAATTTTTTCATATCATATTGCCCTCCCCGTTTCTGTCAAATTTTTCGATAAATGCCATGCTGATTACGATAAAAATCATCATAACAAGGGAAAGTCCCGAGCCTAGATTCCAGTTGGAACTTGCGGTAAACTCCTGCTCAATGATATTTCCGATAAGGTTTACCTTGCCGCCTCCGAGCATATTCGAGATTGCAAAGGTCGTAAGCGACGGCACGAAAACCATCGTCACACCGCTGACGATTCCCGGCACCGAAAGCGGTACGATGACCTTGCGAAAAACAAGTAATTTGCTTGCGCCGAGGTCGTATGCCGCCTCAATCAGATTATTGTCTATTTTGATGAGTGCATTGTAAATCGGCAGTATCATAAACGGCAGATAATCATAGACCATGCCGAGTATTACCGCTGCGGGCGTATTGATTATGTTGAGTGCCGGAAGGCCGATTCCTGCCAGCATCCCGTTTATAATGCCGTTCTTCTCAAGCAGCACCTGCCATGCCATCGTCCGGAGCAGGAAATTCATCCACATAGGCAGGATGAACACAAATACCATAAACCCTTTCTTGCCGAGCCTGCTGTCTTTTAACGCAAGTCCCAGCGGAAAAGCAAGAAGCAGGCAGATAACCGTGCTCGCAAAGGCCAGAAGCAGGGAAAGTCCAAGAGCCTTGGCATGTTCCCCGCTTGCGATTGCAACAAGGTTCGCCAGTGTGAAAGCTCCGCTTCTGTCCGTCATGCCGTAATAGGCGATTACGCATGCGGGAATCAAAGTCCCACATAACATAAAGGCCATGAACGGCGCGGAAAAAAATCTCTTTGTCATTCAAAATCCTCCAATGTAATCGCTTCTTCGTCCTCTGACTGTGGTTTATTCATAATCTGTATGTTTTCAGGAGTCACGCTGATGGAAACCTTTTCTCCCACCGGGTAGCTCGTTGTGTTTTGTGCAAGCCATTCAAACCCGCCGGCCTCGATGCACATTTCGTAATGAACACCGATGAAGACATTCGATGTCACAATGCCGTCCATGATCCCGCAGCCCGGCTTTCCGATCATAATATCTTCCGGCCTGATTACAACGTCAACCGGTTTCTTTCTTCCGAATCCTTCGTCAATGCATGGGAAGATGTGGTCACAGATTTTTACCACGCGGTCTTCCATCATCACGCCGTCGATAATATTGCTGTCGCCGATAAAGTCCGCAACAAAAGCATTTTCCGGCTCGTTATAAATTTCCTCCGGTGTTCCCATCTGCTGAATGTACCCCTGGTTCATGACAACGACTTTGTCCGACATCGTGAGCGCTTCTTCCTGATCATGGGTGACATAAAGGAATGTAATGCCCAGTTCGTTCTTCAATCGGATCAGTTCGTACTGCATCTCCTGTCTGAGCTTCAGGTCAAGTGCTCCAAGCGGCTCGTCAAGCAGCAAAACTCTCGGCTCGTTTACAATCGCTCTTGCGATGGCGATTCTCTGCTGCTGTCCGCCGGAAAGTGAATCCACTGAGCGCTTCTCATAACCGCTGAGGTTTACAAGCTTGAGTGCATATTTAATCTTATCGTTTATGTATTCCTGGCTTTTTCCGCTTATCTTCAGTCCGAAAGCGATGTTTTCGGCTATATTCATATGGGGAAAAAGCGCATACTTCTGAAATACCGTATTAATCTGTCTCTTATTCGCCGCCAGATTCGTAATATCCTCTCCCTGAAAGAGAACTTTGCCCGTATCCGGGGTCGTAAAGCCTCCCAAAATCCGCAGCGTCGTTGTCTTGCCGCAGCCCGACGGTCCAAGCAGCGTAATAAACTCGTTTTCCTTAATCTTTAAATTAAATTCGTCAAGCACCAGCTCTCCGTCATAAGATTTTGAAATGTCAATCAGTTCAATCAAAGCCATTTTTCCTTTAGAAACTCGGCGGCACGCTCACCCACAGAATTTCTGCTCCTTTCTTCGAAGTAATGTAGTGCTTTTTGTCGGGGGTGTAATAAAACGACTCCCCCGCCTTGGCTTTCAAGCGTTCTTTGCCAATCGTAATAACAATTTCTCCTTTCAGGACATATCCGAATTCCTCCCCTTCGTGCGGATTGTCGGGATACGTGCTCCCTCCGGCCGCCAGTGTAAGCCTGATCGGTTCCATCATGTTTTTCTGTGCATTCGGAATAATCCACTCGGTCATGCTTCCGAGTTCGTCGTCCTTCTTTTCAAAATAATCCTCCGGTCCGAAAACCTTCTGCACATGAGAATCTTCTTCCGAAAAAAACTCACTCAGCGTCGTTCCCAGGCACTGCAGAATATCCTCCAGCGTCGCAATCGAAGGCGAGGTGACATCGTTTTCGAGCTGGGAAATAAAGCCTTTCGAAAGCTCGCTTCTGTCTGCCAGTTCCTCCTGTGTCAAACCGTTCAGCATTCGCAATTGTTTAATTTTCGGTCCGATATTCATATTTTTCTCCGTTTCGTTATAATAAACTTTAAGTTTAGTATTTCTAAACCGAATTGCAATGATAATTATACAGTATTTTTTAAAAAAATCAAGACTTTTTGTGTAAACAGTGCTATAATCGACAATATGCACCTGCGGTGCTGCTATTTTTTCGGATTGGAAGGCATAATACACATGGTTTTGGTTATCAATAAAGTTTTGGCAATATTTTTACTCATCGCTGCGGGATACTTTGTGGGCAAAATCAAAGTTCTCCCTGCCGGAGCCGACAAAACGCTCAACATTCTTCTGATACAAATAATCACTCCGTGCATGATTCTCTCTTCCATAACATCAAAAGAACTGACGGACGACACTTTCACTGCGACGATTCAAACGCTTGTCGGTGCTGCTTTATTTTTCGTTTTGGCCGGAATTGTGGGCTTTCTGTTTTCGAAATATATTCTTCGCATTCGGCCCGACTCAGAAGTCGGTGTCTGGGCATATTCCTTCGGTTCCGTAAACACGGGCTTTATGGGTTTTCCGGTGACTCTTGCTCTTTTCGGGCAGGATATCTTCTACCTGATTGTAATGCACAATGTCGTACTGACCGTTTATCTGTATTCGGCCGGTCCGTCCATGATTAAAATCGGCGAAAAGCATTCCGAAACAGCATCCGTTTCCTCTGAGCAAAATCGCCTGAAGGCTTTTTTTAAATCATTTGCAAATCCGAATGCCGTCGCAAGTCTCATTGCACTTATCATGCTCTTTTGCGGGCTGCATCTTCCGACGACGCTCTTTGAGTCCGTCAAAACTCTTGGCGACGCCACGATTCCGCTTTCCATGCTGCTTGTCGGCATTCAGCTTTCGGAAAATGATCTTTTGTCAATTATAAAAAACGGCAAGATTCTCGCATTTTCACTTGTAAAAATGCTTCTTCTTCCCGTTCTTGTTTTCTTATGTGTAAACTGGCTGCCGCTCTCGGCTTATGTCAAGACTGCACTCATTTTCGCCGCTGTCTTTCCGTCGGCTGTCGCGACTGCCCCGGTTTGCGCGATGGAGGGCAAAGGCTCTCTTACCGCAGCGAAACTCATTGCAATTACGACGCTTCTGTCCGTAGGCACGATACCGCTCTTTGCGACGCTGCTGACACAGTTTTATTTGAGCTGATAAAACAGCCCCTGCTGCGTGCTGTACCACACAAGCATTCCGTGCCCGCGCCTGCAATCGACGCTGCGTAGAGACGGTTTGAATGCACCAAAAGCTACACTCTCACATACCTTTGGTTCCTGCTGCTTGGTTTGTCCGGGATAGTCATTTTAATAAGATTGAGCTCCTCCGCGGGGTGTAGATAGTTCCTGCGAAAACTTTCTTTTGATTTGAGCCCCAGCTTCTGCATTAACGCTTTGCTTGTATACGGTGTATCATATTCCATCACAGCGAGCAGTTTCTTGACATATTCGGTATGCCTTTCGTCGTCCTCGTGGATTTGCGCAGAAACTTCGTCTAAAATTTTATCAATCTGCGCGAGCATGAATTCAATAAAAATCGTTGATTCGCCCTCTGCATGACACCTGCTTATCGCCTCGTAGTATTCCTCCTGAAATTCTTCTATTCGACTCTCAATCGGGATATATCTGAAAATAGACTTCCAATTCGACAGTATCGCAGTATGCCACAGCCTTGCCATTCTTCCGTTTCCATCAGAAAATGGATGGATAAAAACAAATTCATAATGAAAAACACTGCTCAAAATCAACGGATGCACAGTCTGCTCTGCCTCTTTCATCCACATAAAAAGTTCATCCATAAGCTGTGGGACCAGTTTCGCCGGCGGCGCCATAAAAATACATTTTTCTCCGCTGAATACGCCTTCCTCCCCGCGTCTGAATTCTCCCGAGTCCGGCACGAGGTACTGCGTCATAATCCCGTGAAATCGCTTTAAACTTTCGATGCTGTACGGCTCTATCTCCGAAAAGCGTTCATAAGCCACAAAAGCATTCTTAACTTCCTGAATTTCTTTTGGCTCTCCAGCACCGTTTTTCCATCGATGATGTCTCTGACCTGACCGAGCGAAAGTGAATTGGCTTCAATTTTCAATGAAGAATGTATTGATTTTATTTGATTGTTCTTCCTAAGATGCGGTTTTGAACTCAAATTGGATGTCGCAGTAATTTTTCCGATTTTTTCGGATATTGATGCCACATAGGTTAACATCGCATTCGTAATTTGAAATGGCGGTTGATAGTTTTTCATCCGTGCACCTCCGTTATCTTGCGTATTATCTTGCGTATTATCTGACTCAATTATACACTGCATTCGAATAAAAAGCAATCCTGCACAAAAACAGAGGGCCGAAGCCCTCTGCCAAAATTCAATTATTCAAGTATGTCTTTTCTCGTAAGGTTGATTCTGTTCTGGCTGTCGATTTCAAATACCTTAACTTTTACGGTATCGCCGACATTCATAACATCTTCGACCTTCGCTACTCTTTCCTTCGCCATTCTGGAAATGTGAAGGAGTCCTTCCTTGCCCGGAAGAATTTCAATGAAGGCACCTACGGAACCCTTTGCAGTGCTGAGGATTCTTGTAACCTTGCCTTCGTAGATTTCTCCGACTTCGACATCCTTGGTGAGGATTTCGATTTCGTGCTTGCAGGCTTCGGTGTTTGCTGCATCTGTTCCGTAGATGGAAACCAGACCTTCGTCGTTGATGTCAATCTTAACATCGTACTTTTCAACGAGTCCGTTGATCGTTTCACCGCCCTTACCGATGACGATTCTGATCTTGTCAGGGTTAATCATCATGGAAAGTGCACGCGGTGCGTACTTGGACATTTCCGGACGCGGAGCAGGGATTTCTTCGAGCATCTTGCCCATGATGAACATTCTGCCTTCCTTCGCCTGTCTGAGTGCCTTTTCGAGAATGTCACGGGATAAGCCGTGCACCTTGATATCCATCTGGATTGCCGTTACGCCGACTTCCGTACCCGTTACCTTGAAGTCCATATCGCCGAGGAAGTCTTCCATGCCCTGGATGTCGCTCAAAATTGCGAATTCGGAGCTTCCGTCTTCCTTTACTCTTTCAATCAGTCCCATTGCAATACCTGCAACCGGTCTCTTAATCGGAACGCCTGCATCCATCAGTGCAAGGCAGGAGCCGCAGGTTGAACCCATCGAAGTCGAGCCGTTGGAGGATAATACATCGGATACCACACGGATTGCATAAGGGAATTCTTCAACCGGCGGAATAACCGGAATCAAAGCTCTTTCAGCAAGTGCACCGTGGCCGATTTCTCTTCTGCCCGGGGAACGAGGTGATTTTGCCTCGCCTGTGGAGTAACCCGGGAAGTTGTAGTGGTGAATATATCTCTTTTCTGTCTGTTCCGTAATTCCATCGATTGTCTGTGCTTCGGATGCCGGAGCCAGCGTGCAGGAAGAAAGCACCTGCGTCTGACCTCTCTTGAAAAGCCCGGTTCCGTGAACTCTCGGAAGAAGTCCCGTTTCGCAGAAAATCGGTCTGATTTCGTCGCATTTTCTGTCGTCCGGACGGATTCCCTCGTCGAGAATCATGCCGCGAACGGTTTCTTTTGTAATGTTGTAGAGAACCGCATCGATATCCTTCATGTTGTCCGGATAAGTTTCTGCAAAGTGTTCTTTGGTTTCAACTTCAACAGCATCCATGTTGTCAAGTCTTTCAAGCTTGTCAACCGTATGGATGGCTTCTCTCATCTTAGGAGCCGCGTATTCTCTTACTGCTGCGTCGATTTCTTCAAGCGGCTTGTAAAGTTCGACTTCCATCTTCGGCTTACCGACTTCAACAACAATCTGGTCGATGAATTCAACAATTTTCTTGATCTCTTCATGTGCGAAAAGAATTGCATCAAGCATATCCATTTCCGGAACTTCCTTCGCGCCGGCTTCTACCATCATAATCGCTTCCTTCGTTCCGGCAACCGTCATATCGATATCGGAAACTTCTCTCTGCGCAAGAGTCGGATTGATAACAAATCTTCCGTCCACTCTGCCGACTTTTACGGAAGCGGTAGGGCCGTCCCAAGGAATATCGGAAATCGCGATTGCGATGGATGAGCCGATCATTGCAGCGATTTCAGGGCTGCAGTCCTGGTCAACCGACATGCAGGTCGCAACAACGACAACATCATTGTAGAATCCCTTCGGGAACAAAGGTCTGAGCGGTCTGTCCATGAGTCTGGATGTCAGAATCGCGTGTTCCGAAGGTCTTCCTTCTCTCTTGATGAATCCACCCGGAATCTTTCCTACCGAGTACATTCTCTCTTCAAAATCGCAGCTGAGCGGGAAGAAATCAATTCCTTCTCTTGGCTTCTCTGAAGCTGTTGCTGTGGATAAAACCACTGTATCACCATAGCGCATAAGTGCGGCACCATTGGCCTGCGCTGCCACTTTTCCGATTTCAACTGTCAGTGTTCTTCCTGCCAGTTCCATAGAAAACTGTTTTACCATTACTTAAACCTCCTGAAAAAATATATATGGTTAATAAGTAAAAGCTTTCTCAAAGATAAGCATAAAAAAATCTTTCGTCCATGGGTAATTCTACCCAAAGA
>ERZ773235.2888-NODE-2888-length-13228-cov-9.183254_pt1 | contig 13228 bp, 12 predicted proteins | sample MGYA00580522_ERZ773235 | MGnify/ENA primary metagenome ERZ773235 (study PRJEB29015, sample SAMEA2737797) | human gut metagenome | biome: human gut; feature: human-associated habitat; material: faeces | place: China | collected 2012 ...
TTTGTTTAGGTAAATCTTCTTTTGTTAAATCTTTTATAAATTCTATTGTTATTGTTATTTTTTTAGTTTCACCTGCTGATAATATATCACCTTGTTTTATTTCATATTCATTTTTATCAGTTACTTTAAATGTTAAATATTTTTGTTGTTCACTTGTTAATTGTGTCTTTTCTATCTTATCTATCTTAGCATTAATAGTTCCTTTGTTTACTAAATCTACTGTATACGTAACTTTATCTCCTGGAGTTGATAAACTAACGTTTATTCCTGTTATTTCTGCAGACTTAGTCTCTTCTATCTTTGCAGTTCCAGTAACATTTGCGCTACCTATTTTTGTTGGACTAGATAAGTTTTCAAATCTAATTCCCCATTTTGCAGCATCAAGGTATGCAGTACCATTTATATTTAGTGTTGCACTAAGCGCTGCAAACGCAACTGTTAAGCCTGCAACTACTATTAACAATACTACTACAACTAGTGCTTTTGTTCTTCTTTCTTTTTCCATCCTTACTTTCTCCTTACTACTATTATCTTCCTTGTTTATAATAACATATACCCCACTGGGTATCAAGTACTAAAAAAAGTGGAAAAATAAAACATAAGCTGCTATAATATGCCTAAAGGATGTGATTTGCTTGAAAAAAGTTGGTGTTATTGCTGAATACAATCCATTTCATAATGGACATTTGTATCATTTGAATAAGGTAAAAGAAATGTTTCCTGATAGTTTTCTTATACTAGTTTTAATAGGAAACTTTACGCAGCGAGGTGAAATATCCATAATAAATAAATGGGATAAAACTAAAATTGCACTTAATTATGGTTATGACTTAGTTGTTGAACTTCCATTTCTTTTTGCAACACAATCAGCAAGTTTTTATGCTAAAGGTGCTGTTGAAATATTAGACAAATTAGATTGTGATTATTTAGTTTTTGGTTCTGAATTAAATGATGTTAAAACACTTGAAGACTTAGTTAACACAACTTATGAAAATAAAGATTATGAATCACTAGTCAAAAAATACGTTGATAAGGGAAATAATTATCCCCTTTCCTGCTCACTTGCCTTAAAGGATTTAACTGGCAAGTTAATAGATAAACCAAATGACGTTTTAGCGCTTGAATACGTAAGATGCATAAAACTTTTAAATAGTAAAATAAAACCTATAAGTATTAAAAGAACAAATGATTATCACGAGGAAGATATAAATAAAGAAATTACTAGTGCTACATCAATAAGACGTAATATTAAAAATATTAATAAAATTAAAAATACTATGCCAAGAAATTCCATAAGTTTTATTAATGATATTAATTATGATAAATATTTTGATTTAATTAAATATCAGATTATAAGTAGTGATAATTTAAGTGATTACTTAGACGTTGATGAAGGAATAGAAAATAAACTTAAAAAAGTAATAAATAGCTCTAATAACTTAAATGAATTAATTTTAAACGTCAAATCAAAAAGATACTCATATAATAAAATTCAAAGAATGCTTCTTCATATAGTTTGTAAAATTAAAAAAGAAGATAATAATCTAAGGTTAAATTACATAAGAGTTCTTGGGATAAGTTCTTGTGGCAATAAAATACTAAAAGATGTAAAAAACAAAATAAATATTCCTATTATAACAAAGTATAAAAAGGAATACGATGATTTATTTTCGATTGATAAAAAAGCAAGTTTAATATACTCTATGCTGACAAACTATAACGTTAACGATGATTTTAAAAGTAGCATAAAAAAGATAAAATGACCTATTTCATTTTATCTTTTTATTTGTGGTAATTTTTCTTTTACATTTAATTCGTATTCTTCTTTAAACTCTTCTATATCACTAAAATGAGCTTTTATTTTGCTTTGAACTATTTCTCTTTGTTCTTTAAGATAATCATTACCAACACATTCTTTATCTTTTTTCATTATTTTTTTTGCGGCATCAATTTCTTGTTCAGTTAGTTTTTCACATATTATATTTGTTTTTTTATTTGAAGAACAATCTGGCATCATGTATAAAAAATCATTTGAATTATAGGAAAAATAAATATAAGGATCCGAGTCAACATAAGTAGTAGATGTCTTATCATAAATATTATCATTTAATGTATCAAAAACCATTGTTCCTAAATCTTCTGAAACAACTACGGAATGATTTGGATTTTTAATGTCATATTTCTTTCCAGTTTCTCCCATAAAACAAGATAATGTATAAGCTTTTATACCATAATTATTAAGTGAATCTTCAAAAAAAGGTGCCTCATGTCTACAAAGAGATTTTTTAAATAACATATCCCCTGCTAATAAATTATCTTTAGATAAATCTAAATAATAAGAATCTTTATTTTCGTTTATATATCTACTTGCTTTATTATTATCTAATGATAAATATCCTTTATCATCTAAGTAATTAAATAAATAGTAACATTGTACTGAGTTTTCTAATCCTAACTTATCATACAACTTAGAAATATATTTAATAGCATCTTCATAAACATCATTAAGTTCATCTACAAACTCATCTCCACCTAATGATTCTCTATAATTTTTATATAATTCTTCATAATAAGCATCATCATTTAATGTATTATCTACCGTACCAAAAGTTATGCTACTTATATCAAAATCATTATGTTTTTCTTTATATAACTTACTAATTGCTACTCCTGACGAACTAATAAGAGAAAGTGCTAAAGCAAAAGAAATTATTTTTTTTAGTGGCGATACATTTCTTTTACCATTCTTCTTTATATAACTAGAATCTACTTTCTCCGCGCTAAAATAGCTCTCCTTATTCTTAGACATACCAAATTCCCCTTTTCTTTGTGCAATTATTATATACATTTTTTTAAAAAAGTCAAATTTACAAAAAAAAGAAGACGTTAATATCTTCTTCCTATTTCTCTTTCTTTTTCAGAATCATCAGTAAAGCCAGATGACTTATTTTGTTTCATATCAGCTATATAGCCATAACAAACGGTAGATAATGTGTTTAAACTGCTTACTACCCCTTCTTTTGTCATACCAAGCATTTTTGATGCCATATCTAAATCATAATTAAAATTAGTAATAGTATAAAGCATGTTTTGCATAACAGGATTAGTACTTAAATACATCATAAATGCTGCATTAGTTAACAAAAGTTTTGACATAGAAGATAATTTTAACCTAGCATTATCATATAGTTGTTCTAAATTATCTACTGGCTTTTTATCATCTTTTTTCTTTACTGCTTTATTTATATTTTTTAATATATCTTGTAAATCCATCTTTACCTTTAGGGGATTAGTCTTTGTTAAAATTGCTATTTCAGCCAAACTCTTTTCTTTTTGACCAATACCAAAATACATTGAAACAATGCTTTTTTCTTCCAAAGATAATCCTGATAAAGCACTCATAAATTGTTCTTTAGTTATCTTATTTACCGTTAAAAATTTATCTAACTTAGACTGTTCTTTTTCCTTTTTATCATCTTTTTTAACCTTTTCATCTTTTTTCTTTAGCATACTTCCTACTATGCCATTAATTGTTTTATTTACGTCTTCCGCCTTTATACCATATTTTTTTGACATTTCTTCTATCGAAAGTGAAAACAAACCAAGTCCAAAATAATCTCTAACCATTCTTCTATCATTCATATTAAGATTATTTAATTTCTTTATAAAATCTGCTCTTGATATCTTATTTTTTAATAAAACTTCATTTAAACTTGTCTTAACATATTTTTTTTCTTCTTTTTTCTTTTCTTCTTTTTTCTTTTCTTCTTTTTTATTCTCTTTTTTAGGCTCTTCTTGTTTTTCTAAAGGCTCTTTTTCTTCTTTAATTATTTCTTTTAAAGCACCTTCTTTTTCATTTGTTTTTGATAATTCATCAATTACTTTATCAGTTGCAGTATCTATTATACCAATTACTTCTTTTTCATTCATATTTAGAGCTGATGCTATTTTTTTATTAGTTATTTTCTCGTTTAAAGATAAAGTAAGTGCAATTTTTTCATATGAAGAAAGAACAGTCATATCTTTTATAACATTAGTTATTTTTACATCGTTTTCTTTTGCGTAAGACATAAGCCTATTAGAAGATAATTCCTCTTCTTTTTGTTCTTTTATTTTGCCACTTTTTATCAAGTTAACTATTTTATTTTCTGCCTCTTCTATTAACTTTAATACCTCTTGTTCTTCCATTTTTAGTTTAACCATAATTTCGCTTGTAGAAACAGGTTTTGCTTTTAATCCATAATATAAAACTATAACACTTTTGCTTAATGGACCAAGTAAGCTAGTAGCCTTTAAGAAGTCTTGTTTACTAATTTCATTATCACTTAAAAATTTATCTAACTTGGTTTGTTTTTGTTTTTCTTTTGGTTTTTCCTCTTTTTCCTTTTTCTTTGGTTTTTCTATCTTTTTATCAAGTGTTTTTTTGTTTAAGGAATCTTGTTTTATTTCAACTATTATCTCTTTCTTTTTTGGTTTTTCTGCTTCTTTTTTTATTTCTTTTTTAGGTTCTTTTATTTCTGTGGCTTTAGGTTCTTCTTTTTTGTTTTTTTTATTTTCTTCTTTTTTTTCCTTATCTACTCCAACCTTTTTTTTATGAATTGCACTCTTTTGCATTCTTTTTTCATACGCCTTATTTACCTTAATAATAACGGTTAAATTTTGAACAGCATTTTTAAACGCCTTATCTTTAGAAGGCTTCTTCTTTTCATTTAAGTTTTCTCCAAAAACTTCTTTTATTTGTTTTATTGAGTTATAGTCCATTTTAGTTAACATTTTATAAATAAATTCATTACTTAAAGATTTATCCTTACACATATATCTAATATAATCATAGAAATTGTATTCATAAGAATCCTTTGAAATTATGTTTCTTATAATAGATAAAATATCTGCTTCTTCTCTTTTTAAAAGCATATAACTATAAAGTTTTATTAATATTTCATTTTGCACTTTATTATCAGAGTTTATCTCAAATGTTTTATCTCCCTTAATTCCAAATAGATTAATAAAAGTATCTTTTAAACTATAATCTAAGTTTGCTACCGCATTTAATATTTCCTCTAAAGAAAAAGTATCAAATAGATCATAAATCGTTCCAAACTCTAAGCACTTTTTTTCTTTTACTTTAGATAACATCATATATAAATAAAATTCTTCCAGTTTTTCTGGATCATCAATACTAAAATCTGGTGTTACCCTAGAATACGACTCAAAATAATTTTTTATCTCATCATCATTAAATAAATTTAGTATTGTTTTATCTGATAAATTAATCTGATTATTGTTCCATTTTAAGTTTTCAAATATTAAACTTATATTTTCGTAATTGTTTACTGAATTTATTTCTGCTTCATTTTTAAAGAGATTTAAATCTTCCCCGTAAGTATCTCTTAACACTTCATAAGATTTTATTGAAATAAAAAAGAGCGAAAAATAATATTTAATTTTACTGTCAAATTCTGGTGCGTTAATATCATAATTCTTATAATTCATAATTAGTTCCTCTTACTTAATAAAATACCACAAAAAAAGACAAAAGACTAGTCTTTTGCTTTAAATATAAGGCTGAAAATAAATCCAAATACGATTGCTGCTGTTATACCTGCTGATGTTAAGCTAAACATTCCACCTAAAAGGCCTAAAATTCCCTTGGTGTGTGCGGCATCTAGTGCACCATGAATAAGTGAATGACCAAAACTTGTTATTGGAACAAGGCTTCCCGCTCCAAACCATTTTATAAACTTATCATATAACCCAAATGAGTCTAAGAATGCTCCTATAACAACAAACATGCTAGTTATGTGTCCTGGAGTTAGTTTAGTATTATCTAAAATTATTTGTCCTATAAGACATACAACCCCGCAGAATAAAAACGAATATAAATATATCATTTAACCACCTCAAGTTCTACTAAATGTGAAATAGAAGGAATAGATAATTTTTGGTTATTCATCGTAGGAGACATTAAAGCTCCTGTTGCAACTATTAGTACCCTATTTAGTTTTCCTTCTTTCATCTTACCTAAAATGTCTGTATAAAATACCAAAGGAAGACAAGCAGGTCCACTACCTCCTGCATTTACTTTTTCTTGTTTTTTTCTATCATATATAATAGATGCTGCATCAACTAATTTATCTTTTAAATCTATGTCATAGGCTTCTATCATATATAAACTTAATATTTCTTTACCATACACCCCTAAATCACCAGTTAATATAAGATCATAATCACTAACCTTTGTTTTTGTATCAGTTAAGTGTTCAAATATTACTCTAGCTGCAGAAGGTGCCATAACAGAACCCATATCATATACGTCAGTTACACCTAAGTCAGTCGTGGTTCCAATTGATGCCGATGTAACTTTAATGGATGATTTTTCCTTACTTAAAATGTTACTTGCACATCCTGTTACGGTAAAAGTTGATCTTTTAGGTTTAGGACATCCATACTCAACCGGATTACGATACTGTCTTTCTGCGGTCATATTATGACAAGACGTATTACAAATTACATTATTAATATTCTTATTTTGAAGAAGACTTGATGCCATAATTATTTCTTCACAAACAGAAGCACAAGCATTATAAACGCCCATAAATGGTCTGTTAAACAAAACGGATGCATAGGAATTAGGCGTTATTTGATTAAGTAAGTCTGCTCCTAGTATTACATCTATATCATCCATCTTCATGTTTGCTTTATTAAGAAGAATGTTTACCGAATCATTTATCATTTTTATCTCAGCTTGTTCAAAGGTTTTTTCTCCTAAATAATAATCATCATACGTTTTGTCATAAAGCTTTCCAAAATTTCCTTCTTTTTCATCTAGTCCCGCAACCGCTGATACTTCTTTTAAATAAACATTATTAAATTTTATTGTCATAATTAACCTCCAAAAAATAAGTATCTAACAATTCCAAATACGTACGCAGATAAAACTCCGTATAATATTACGCTACCTGTTAATTTAAATGCGTTAGACCCAATTCCGGTTACTAATCCTTCCTTTTTATAATCAATCATGCTTGATGTCATCGCATGTGCAAAGCCTGTTATCGGAACAATTAATCCGGCTCTTGCTTTAGAAACTAAGTTATCAAAAAATCCCATTGCGGTTGATAGTGACGCTAAAAATATTAATATTACAATCATTATTGTTGTAGCATCTTTATGTGCTACGTTAAAATTATTTTCCAAAACAGTTACTATTACCTGTCCTAAAAAACCAATTAAACCACCTGTTAAAAACGCAATAATTCCGTTTTTAGTCTTATTTTCTTCAGGAACTATTTTACTAGTTAATTCTTTATACCTTTCTTTATTCATTTGTATCACCAGTATTAGTATTTAAAAAAATTAAGTATTTATACATTAAAAAAACAAGGTGACATTTAAGATGTCATCTTGCTTTTCATCTTTTTTAAAACCTTTTTTTCCATTCTAGATACATAAACTTGATTTACGTCCATTATTTTGGCTACTTCACTTTGTGTTAAGTCTTTAAAGTATCTGTTTTCGACAAGCATTTTTTCTTCATCACTTAAATATGAAAAAGCCTCTTTTAAATCAAGTAACACATCTTTACTTAAAGTCTCTTTTTTTGGTGTAACATCAAGAAGGGTTATTGTTTTTCCTTCGTTATTTATCTCTTCATCTAAGCTTTTTGTTTGCCTGCAAGCATCAAGTGCACTTATTATTTTCTCTTCGGGAGCATCTAACATAAGTGCGATGTCACTAACTGTTGGAGCATATCCTCTTACCTTTATATGTTTATCAATGTATTCATTTATTTTTCTTCCTAATCTTATCATGTCACGGCTTACTTTTATAGCCTTATTTTCTCTTACGTAAGAGCTTACTTCTCCAACAATGTACGGAAATGCATAAGTAGAAAATTTAACATCCCTTGCTTCGTCAAAATTTTTATATGCTTTCATTAATCCAATTACTCCAACTTGATGCAAGTCTTCTTTATCATTATAGCCTTGATATTTAGAACATACACTATAAATTAAGTTTCTATTTTCTTCTATTACGTCTTCTACACTTTGACATAAGGCTTGCATTTTTTATATCACGACCCTTTCAAAAACGTTTAGTTCATTTTCTAGATTAACTAGTGATTTTAATTCTTTTACCTCTCCACCAAATAAGAATAAATCACCATCAGTTTTTTTCATTATCTTCCTTAATGCCTTAATTTCTTTTACCCCTTCTTTTGTTATCTCCTCTAAATTATAAGTGTTTAATACTACGTACATAATCCCGGATGCTATAATCACCTCCTTAACGTCCCTTTTAAATATATCTATTGTAGAACTATTTAAAGCTCCATATAATCTTACAAATAAAACTCCTTTTCTAAATTCCATTAATACTTTAAGCACTTTTAAATCCTCCCAGCAATTATATTTAATCACTTATTTTAATTTAAAAAAAGTCTTTCGACACAACCTTACAAAATAAAAAAATCACTTATTTTAAAGTGATTAAATATTATTCTTTTTCTTTTAAAAATGGTATTATATCTTCTTTTTTTCTATAACCAAATACAACGTCATAAATGAAATTTATAAACGGCATTTTAACTCTTTTTTGTTTTATTAAACCATATATTGACTTTAAAGTATATACGCCTTCCACTGTCGTTTGACTTAAGTATTCGTCAAGTTCTTTTTTTGATGCTCCACCACCTAGCATCTTACCAAACGTGTAATTTCTAGAAGACTTAGAAGTACACGTTAATAAAATGTCTCCAAATCCTGCAAATGACATGATAGTCTTCTCATTTCCACCAAGTTTTTTAATTAGTTTTCTAGTATCATTTATGCTTTCTGTTAAAAACATAGCCTTAGTAGATTCACTTGCATTTATACCATCTAACATTCCCGCTGCAAGTGCAATTACGTTTTTTAAAGTCCCACATAACTCAGTTCCTAAAAAGTCCTTATTAGGTCTTATTTTTAACGTATCAGATGATAACGCTTTAATAACCATATCCCTTGTTTTGTTATTCGTTGTTGCAAGTGAAAGTCCAACTAATTCATCAGTTGCCATATCTTTAGCAAATGATGGTCCTGATATAGTTGCAAGTTTTTTAGTTTTTAATTTCTTTCTTACGATACAACTTGCAAACATATATGTATCTTGCTCTATTCCTTTAGATGCAATTATTATGCGTTTATCCTTAATGTATGGTTTTATTCTATCACAAACGCTAGATAAAAACTTAGTTGCAACCGCAAGTACAACTATATCACTTCCATCTATCGCTTTTTCTATATTTTCCGTATAGATAAAGTTATTAGGCATGGTAACGCCTTTTAAGGCTTTTTCATTTTTATGAGTTTTAGTTAAAACATCAATTTCCTCTTTTACTGCTGACCATATAATGATTTTATTTTTATTTTTGTTAAATCTTAGTGCAAGACCTAAAGCATAAGCTCCCGCTCCTAATATTGTTATATTCATAATTATCAACTCCTTATTATCAATTATATCATTAACATTTAAAATAATTTATTAATATTTATTATTTATACATTTATTTTACTTTTTTTGTGTTAAATAGCAAAAGAACAATTGGTTTATCAATTGTTCTTTTAAATTATATTATTATAATGTTTTAATTTTGTCTATATCACTTTTATCAATTATTTCATGCAAATAAGGAAAGTTATATATATCAACATTTTTACTTTTTACACTGTTAAAAATTTGTTTTGAGTTACTCAAAAATTCATATTTTTCTGATGCCGCATCATAAGTATCTTGATTTATTTTAAACACACTATCTTGAAATAGAATAGTTAGCATCGATAAATATAATGAAAAATTATCAATTGACCCATTAATATTATAAAGATTTATAAAAATCTTATAATGAAATAGGACTTGAGAGATAAAATCTGTTCTAAAAGTTCCATATTTACTAGCATCTAAGTCACAAAAGTAAATGCTTCCATTAGAATCCTCTAAAACATTACCCAAATTCATATCCTGTATTATTAAGTTTTTCTTATGAATTTCTTCAGTTAATAAGCTAGTTTTATAAATCGCATTCATAAAATCTTTAACGTTTGTATGTCTGTTATCATATTTGATTCCAATATCTTTTGAATTTTTAATATACTTAGTAATGTAACCAGTTAACATGCCATCACTCATAAGTAGTGTTTCTGGCAACATTACTTTTTCGTGATAAAATCCATCTTCTTCCATTTTTAAATATTTATGATATAAATTGTTTAGTTCTGAAGTTTTTAAACCTGTAATTTTTTTGTAAAAATATTCATTATTCTTATCAACATATGTAACACTATTATCACCTTGATAAAGATTTTTGTCTAATAAATCAAAATCAATTTCTCTAATATCTACTTTCCTCAAAATAAATTCTCCATTTCAAATTGCCATATATAATATCATAAAATATCTTGGAAAACAATACGCTTCATTATAATTATTTATTCTTATAATAAATAGTTAAATTTATAAAAACATTAAAAATAAAACTAATGCTTATTTATAACACTAGTCTTTTCTTTCTTTTATACTATCTTTTTGAGTAACATTACCAGTTAACATAGGAGATAAATCGCTATGCTCCCTCACGTTTTTAAAAACAGACTTTTCATCATAATTAGCATAACAATACTTACACATGTGTTTGCACGTATTATATTCTCCAATATCTACCATACTTACGCAAGAACACTTTCCTCTAGCAGTCCACTTTTTAAATTTATCCTTTTTAGTTAAATCTTTAGCTATTTCTTTTGTAACACAATCTGAAACTAAAAATCCATATTCTTTTAAATTTCTTTTTTCTGCACAAGTTTGAACTGTCATATTATACTTTTTAGCGCTCAAAGCAAAGTTTGTTCCTATTTTTTCATAGTCTTCATCTGCTAGCTTTTTTGCTCTTAAATAAGACATATTATATCTTACGTTTTGATACATATCTAAAAATGAAATGATTATTTTATTTACATATCCAGATAATAATTTACACATATTATCAAAGTTTTTTATGTGATAATCTACCGTATAATAATCATTTATAAATACCGGGTCATACCTAATCCATAATTTATCTTTTCCTATTTTTTCAGATAACTTCTTTATTGCATTTATTATTAATCCTTTAGGAGGTACATTTGGTTCAATATCTTTTTTATATGGTGTTAAAGTAACGTGAAATATAAAAGGAATCTTAATATCATCTAATTTATCTAATATAGGAATTGGATTTTTCGTACAAAAAACAATTGCATCTACATCCTTAAAATATATTTTACTAACCAAAGTTTTATAATATGGATTTCTAACTAAAACATAACCTTCTTTTAATCTATTCATAAACCAATTAGAATAAAATGCTACTATATCAGTTCTTCCACTTACGTTTAATATCATATAAAACACCTCCCTTAAGTATTATAACAAACTTTTTTACAAAGCCATCTTTTAAAACTATTAATTTTAATTATTTTAGTGTATAATTTTACGTGAGGTAGTTACTATGAAAAGAAAAAACATAATTACGTTTCTATTATCATTTTTAATTACTAGTTTTATGGTTATAGGAACAAGCTTTATAATGACTGGTGATTTTAGAGTAATTAAAAAACATCCTTTAATTACGCTATTATCATTTATATTATTAGTTAAAATATTCTGGGAAATAATAAAATACTTATTTGATAGATTAGACAATAAAAAAGATGAAGAAAAAGATATAAAAAAAGGAAAACTTGGAAAGTTATTTGATAAACATCCATTTATATTTTCTATTTTGTTTATAATTCTTTTATGGCTAGTTTACATAATTGCATTTTATCCAGCGATTATGTCTCCTGATCCTAGCTTTCAACTTTTACAGTATTTTAATATAAACAACAAGTACTCGGACTACGTTGTATTAATAGATAAAAACGTAATTTTAACGAATCATCATCCCGTTGTTCATACAATAATACTTGGCTCTTTAGTTAAGCTTGGAATTAAATTATTTTCTTCTTTGAATGCCGGATTATTTATTTACAGCATTATTCAGACGATTATTTTAGCAAGTACTTTATCATACACTATTAAATTTATGAAGGATATAAACGTAAGCTTAAAATACAGAAAAATTTGTTTACTTATCTATTCTTTAGTACCAGTATTTCCACTTTATGCAATGAGTCCTGTTAAAGATGTTATATTTGGATGTCTTATTATCGTTTATATAATTTCATTCTACAAATTAATAAACTTAAAAGGAAAACTAAAGATTAAAGATATTATAATGGAAATACTTTTAATCATACTAATAATATTATTTAGAAATAATGGATTTCATATAGTTTTACTTTCGCTTTTATTTTTACTTTTCTTAGGAAGACAAAACATATTTAAATACATTATAATAATTTGCATAACAATTACGTTTTATTATTCTTATAATAACGTTATATTACCACATTTTAAAATCACAAACGGAAGTATAAGAGAAGTTTTATCAGTTCCTTTTCAGCAGACTGCAAGATATGTAAAAGAATATAAAAAAGAAGTAACTAGTGATGAAAAAAAGGCAATCGATAAACTCTTAAATTATGATACTATAGCATCTAGGTATAACCCTGTTTTAGCAGATCCTGTTAAAAATGAGTTTAATAGATATTATACTGATAATGATTTAAAAAACTATTTTAAAGTATGGTTTACTCAATTAAAAAAACATCCTTTAGTATATGTAGAAGCTACTATAGCTAATACATATGGATATATCTATCCGGTTGAAACTAATTGGTATGTACATATTAAGGGTAAAAAGATAATTAATAACTATGGTTTTGATTATCACTTTAATAAGAAATTAAGGCCTTTAAGAATGGTCTTAGGGGGCTTTGCAATAGCATTTCCATATATTCCATTTATTGGATTATTAATTAATATTGGATTTAACACATGGATTCTTCTATTTATGCTATCTTATTTATTTTACAGAAAAAAATACAAAGATATAATACTTCTTATACCATCATTTTTAATACTTTTAGTATGTTTTGTATCACCTGCTAACACATATTTTAGATACGCACTTCCAAACGTATTTGCACTTCCTTTAATACTTTTAATGTTTAATAAAATAATAAGTAAAAAAGATAAGTAAATCTAATTAATTTGTGAAGTTGTAAGATAAAAGTAGACACAAAAAAGATGTGTTTACTTTTTCTTTGGT
>ERZ773235.2895-NODE-2895-length-13203-cov-5.180484_pt1 | contig 13203 bp, 11 predicted proteins | sample MGYA00580522_ERZ773235 | MGnify/ENA primary metagenome ERZ773235 (study PRJEB29015, sample SAMEA2737797) | human gut metagenome | biome: human gut; feature: human-associated habitat; material: faeces | place: China | collected 2012 ...
GCTTCATCTGCGGGTTCCTCTGCCCCTTCGGGTGGTTTCAGGAGCTGCTGCATAAGATTCCCTCGCCCAAGGTTTCGACGAAGAAATTAAAACCGCTGCGCTATCTGAAATACGTCGTTCTGCTGGTGATGGTGGTTCTGCTGCCGATGCTTGTGACCAATCAGCTTGGCATGGGCGACCCGTTCTTCTGCAAATATCTCTGCCCGCAGGGCGTGCTGGAGGGCGCGATTCCGCTGTCCATGACCAACGCCGGGATTCGCGCCGCGCTGGGCAAGCTGTTCACGTGGAAGGCCGGCGTGCTGCTGGCGGTCGTGCTGACCAGCGTGTTCGTGTATCGCCCGTTCTGCAAATGGCTGTGTCCGCTGGGCGCATTCTATGCGCTGCTAAACAAGGTCTCGCTTTTCCAGATGCGCGTGGATACGGGAAAGTGCGTATCCTGCGGCGCTTGTGCGAGGGCCTGCAAGATGGACGTGGACATCACAAAATCGCCCAACCATACGGAGTGCATCCGCTGCGGCATGTGCATGAAGGCCTGCCCGACGGACGCAATCCGATATACATTTGGCTTTGGTGACCTATCTCAAAACGAAAACAAAGAAAAGGAGCAAAAACAATGAAAATGAATCGAGTAATCGCGCTGATGATCGGCCTGCTGCTGACCTTCTCCATGACCGCCTGCGGCGAACAAATGTCCGCCATGAACACGGATATGGAAGAAAAGACGGAAGAAAAGTCCGCCATGGACGAAAAGATGGAAGAAAGTTCCGACATGAACATGATGGAAGGAAAGACGGAAGAACAGCTTTTGGCGGTTGAAAACGACATTCTCTTCGCCAACAACGCGCTCTGGGAAAAGGTGTTCATGTCCATGGATAAAAACGTGAACGACGACATGCTCAGCAGCAATTACGGCGACGTGCTGATGAGCGCCGTGGAGGGCGCGAAGGATCAGTTTTCCGCCGAGGAATACGAGGCGCTCAAGGCGGACGCGGAGAAGATTCGGGAGATCGAAGAGCAGATCGCGGCGCTCGCCGCTGACAGCCCGGCAGATCAGATGAACGACGAGGAACAGGACGGCGCTTTCCCGCAGTTTCAGGGAAAGGATCTCGACGGCAACGACGTGGATAACAGCCTGTTTGCCAACAACGCGTTCACCGTTGTGAATTTCTGGTTCAACGGCTGCAAGCCCTGCGTGCAGGAGCTGGATGACCTGAACGCGCTGAACGAGCGCATCAAGGCGCAGGGCGGCGAGGTCGTCGGCATCAACGTGGAAACCCTGAGCGGCAACGAGCAGGGCATTGAATTGGCCAAGCAGATTCTCGAAATGACCGGCGCGAAATACCGCAACATCTACTTCGACGCAAACAGCGAGGCCGGAACGTTTGCGCTGGGGATCATGGCGTTCCCGACCACCTACGTGTTTGACCGCAACGGACGAATCGTGGGCGAACCGCTGCTCGGCGGCATTGACATCGAGCAGAACATGGAAACGCTGCAAAAGCTCATCGACCAGGCCGTTGCCGCCGACAAGGGCTGACAGACGGAATGATCCCCTCAGAAGGGAGGAAAACGCCATGTATCGGAGCGTATGGCCGCTTCTGCTTGCCGTGATGCTGCCGCTGAGCGGATGTGCCGCCGGGCAGGAGAACACGCCGCGGAAAACGGAACAGAAGGAAATGAACGAACAGCCGTCTCCTATCTCTGGCGAGGCGCGCACACATATGGATAACACAGAAAACGTCATCTATCTGGCGGGCGGCTGCTTTTGGGGCATGGAACAGCTGATGCAGTCCATCCCCGGCGTTCTTGACGCCGAGAGCGGCTACGCCAACGGGACCTGCGAGGCGGACGCCGACTACCAGACCGTCTGCAGGGGGAACACCGGCTTCCGGGAGACCGTGCGGGTGGAGTACGACCCCAAACAGGTGAGCCTTGACGCGCTGCTGCTGGCTTACTTCTACGTCATCGACCCCACGGTGGAGAACCGGCAGGGAAACGACATCGGAAGCCAATACCAGACCGGCGTTTACTACACCAACGACAGCACGAGGGAAACGGTGGAACGCATCGCCGAAATCGAGCGGGGACGCCGTGAAAGGTTCTCCGTGGAGATCGGACCGCTGAAAAACTACTATACCGCCGAAGCATACCACCAGAACTATCTGGAGAAAAATCCGGGCGGCTACTGCCACATTCCGAGGGCGGAGATGGCGCTGTTCTCCAAACTGCGCATTGATCCGGGCGACTATCAAAAGCCTGCGGCGGAGGCGATCCGCGACAAGCTGACGCAGGAGCAGTACCGCGTCACGCAGGAGAGCGGCACAGAGCGTCCCTTCAGCAACGCATTCTGGGATCAGTTCGAGAAGGGGATCTATGTGGACGTTGTCACCGGCGAACCGCTCTTTTCCTCTACGGACAAGTTTGAAAGCGGCTGCGGCTGGCCTGCCTTTACCAAGCCCATTGAAGCGCCCGCCGTGGTGGAACTGGAGGATTTGAGTTATGGAATGCGCCGCACGGAGGTCAGAAGCCGCGCCGGTGATTCTCACCTCGGGCATGTGTTTACCGGCGATCCAGAATCCCCCAACGGCGTGCGATACTGCATCAACAGCGCGTCCCTCCGCTTTGTGCCTTACGCAAAGATGGAGGACGAGGGCTATGGATATCTCCTGTATCTGTTTGAAGACTGAACCCGTAATCATCCGATGAACGCATAAACAGCGCCCCGATCACGACGTATCGGGGCGCTGTCGTTTTTTGGCTTTACAGAGGTTCAGTCAAGGAAAATGCGTTTTTTTTCCCGGAGCCAAAGCCCGGGGCTCAGTGGCAGCGTGATGGCCGCATCCGTGTTCGCCGCAGGTGTGGCCGCCCTCGCCGTGCTCGTGGTCGTGGTGGCTGCAATGAACGTCGGGGTTATTCTCAAGAACGTCGTCTACGAAGGCGGCTGCAACGGCGGCACGCAGGGCATCGGAGCGATGTCCGAAGGCCGTCCGGCTGTCGAGGTGGCGGACATTCTGATACATGTGATCTGCGATCTGAAGAAGTCCGGCTCTTCCTGCGGTCAGCAGCTTGTGTTCGGCATTCGTCAGGCGCTGATGATCATCAACGGCACAGCCTGCGCCAGCACGCAGGATGCTTTCAGCGCGCTGTGCAAGGGCAAGACCATCGACTACTGCGTGGAGCGCATGAGCGGCATCCTGTGCCACGGCTTCAAGGGTTCCTCCTGCCCGGATCAGACCGCGGAGGCGCTGGCTCAGGCGAAGGTGGTCATCACGGGCGAAGGCTGCGCGAATTGCGGCGAAGCGAAGTAAGCTGAACTGAATTGAACTGAGTGAAAACCGTCGGGAGTTACGCTCGACGGTTTTTTGCGTGCAAAAAAGAAGTGCGGTGAGGAAGCAAAGCGCGAAATAATGGGATGGAAAGAACGAAGGCCGCGTGGTAAAATAGGTTGCGCGAATGGATTTGATTCGCATGCGGGAAAGAATATTCATGTAGAGGATGGAATAGGGCTGTGACAATTCAGATGATGCAGGCCTTTTGGCAAGCGGCTAAACTGGGAAATTTTACACGCGCGGCGGAAAACTGCTTTATGACGCAACCGGCGTTCAGCCGTTTGATGAGCAGGTTTGAAAAGGAAATGGGCGTCCGGTTATTTGAGAGAACGACGCGCCATGTGACGTTGATGCCCGAAGGGGTGATTTGCCTAAAACGGATTGATGAAATTCTGGATGCGTATGACAGAATGAGAACGGAGCTGGAGGAAGCCCAAAAGGCTGTGGTGACGGAGTTGCATGTCGGATACAACCCGGTGTCCGGCCCGCCGGAGTTCTTTGTTCAGGCGCTTCGACAGCTTCAAAAGGCCTATCCGCATGTCCGCGTGACCATTGTTCGAACCTATTCGAAGCAATTGTATGAGCAGGTGATAGACGGACAGATTGATTTCGCACTGGTATCGCAGGCCTATCAGAGGTCGGATATGCCGGTTCAGGGCAAGCCGCTTCAGCCGATTTTGCTCTACGCACTCGTGGAAAATCGAAATCCGCTGGCGAAACTGGAGACGGTTTCCGCCTGTGAGCTGGCGGCATATCCGCTGTTCTTTATGAAAAATACGGCGCCGCTGACACGCGAATCTCTGGTACTGGCTTTTCAGGCGAAAGGAATGACGATGCGAGAGGACGGCGAAGTGGATGATTTGGAAGAGATGGTGATGCGCGTTCGAATTGGCAACACGATTGGAATTTCCAGTTTTTGCGATCCAAACCGATCTTATCCGGATATTGTGCCGGTTCGCATTGCGGAATATGGGCAGCCGGACAGAGCGGCTTGCCGTGCGATGGTTTGGCATAAGGATTGCACACATCCGTGCGTTGGCGCGATGCTTGCGATCCTTGACCAAATGGCAAAGGAAAAACCCAGTCGGAACGGCATATATCCCTTTGATTGACGGATTCATAGCAGTTTTGGTATCAATCGCGGGCGAAAGCAAATCAAATCGGCATTTGTCATATCTTTCACAGATTGGTATAATGAAAGACAGCTCAGCAGAGAAACAAATGAGCAAAAAGGAGCGGCAGATATGAAGAAAATCGTTGCGATGGCCATGACGCTGTGCCTGATGTTAGGGCTGGCTGTGGCGGAAAACGAGAATACGTTCACCGGAACGGCCAAAGGCTTTGGCGGCGACGTATCCGTTACCATTACGGTTGAGGATGGAAGAATAACCGATGCGCTTGTTACGGGTGATAACGAGACCCCCTCGATTGGCGGTCAGGCTGTTGAAACCCTCGGTGGGGCGATTGTAGAAGCGCAGTCGGCGGAGTTCGACAGCGTTTCCGGCGCAACCGTGACCAGCAGCGCTGTGCGCGAGGCACTCAAGGATGCGATGCGTCAGGCGGGATTGATGGAGGCGGCAAGCCAGACCATGACTGCCGGAACCTATGAGTTTACATATCGCGGCTATTGCTCGAATGTGACCGTGGCAACCACTGTCAGCGAAACGGCGATTGAACAGGTTGAAGTGGTCAGCAACGATGAAACCGTGGGCATCGGTTCTTATGCAATTGAACGCATTCCGGCAGCGATTGTTGAAAATCAGACTGCCGGTGTGGATGGCGTTTCCGGCGCGACGGCAACCAGCAATGCGATTCTTTCTGCCGTGCGCGATGCGCTGAACGCAGCAGGTGCGGATATGGCGATTTATAACCGCACGCCTGAAGCGCCGGAGGCTGTGGATGAGACCTACGATACCGATGTCGTTGTCGTCGGCGCGGGCGCGGCTGGATTTGCCGCCGCGGTGACGGCGCTTCAAGACGGCGCGGACGTGATCGTTCTGGAAAAGATGGATATTCCGGGCGGCAACACGGTTCGTTCTTCCGGTGTGTGGAACGTGGCGGGGCCGGATCAGAAGGAAATCGACGATTTCGTGGAGTACACGATGAAGGGCGGCCATTACATGAACAACGAGGCGCTTGTTCGCGTGATGGTCGAAGGTTCCTGGCAGATCGGCCCGTGGCTTAAGGAACTGGGTTTCCCAGTTAACGAGAAAGGAAGCGGCGTTGAAGGTTTGGCACGCGGTCTGATTACCGATTACTATAAGAAGGTAGAAGAACTGGGCGGTCAGATTCTTTACGCGACAAAGGCGGAGAAGATTCTGATGAATGACGGCAAGGCCTGCGGCATTGAGGCAACCTCCGGCAATGGCGGCAAGGTGACGGTCAACGCAAAGTCTGTCGTGATTGCCACCGGTGGATTTGGTTATGATCTTCAGAAGTGTTATGAACTCAAGCCGTCTTTGACCGGCATGATTACCAACAATCAGGTCGGCGCGACGGGCGATGGTATTTACATGGCGGAGGCCGTGGGCGCAAACCTCATTGACATGGATCAGATTCAGGCGCACCCGACCGTCGAGCAGAGCACCGCAACGCTCATCACGGAGGGCGTTCGCAAGGCCGGCGGTATTCTGCTTAATGCGGAAGGCAAGCGTTTCACGGACGAGTGCAATTATCGGGATATTGTTGCAGGCGCGATTCTGGAACAGACTGGCGCATATGCGTATATCGTGTTTAATCAGGATCTCTATGATAACAATGGCAACATTCCGACCTATGATAAGCTGGGCATTGTGGCGCATTGTGCGAATACCGATGAAATTGCCGCGTATATTGGGTGCGACGCGCAGACTGTCGCCGACAGCTTTGCGGCGTGGAATACGGCCTGCGAAAACAAGAACGATCCGGAATTTGCCAGCGAATACGACTGGGAGCGGAATATCACGACCAGCGGTCCGTGGTATGTGATTAAGATTGCGCCGGGTATCCATCATACGATGGGCGGTATCCAGATCAATACCGAGACCGAGGTGATCTCCACCGAAGGTACGGTGATTCCGAGTCTGTATGCCTGCGGCGAAGTGACCGGCGGCGTTCATGGCGGTAACCGTGTCGGCGGCAACGCTTTGATTGATTGCCAGGTGTTTGGCCGCATTGCGGGCGAACAGGCTGCCAAGAACGCTCAATAATGTAATTCTCATGTAAAAAGTTCCTGCTGTCGGAAATGCTTTCGGCAGCGGGAGCTTTTTTTGCGCGCTTGACGGTACGTTCTTCACAACCCGCGCCAAAAGGGTTATAATCAAGGAAAGCATGGAGGCGGAAAGGAGGGCGGCAGACGTGGAGGAGCGCGCATGGTTTGAACAGGTCTATCGGCAGAACGTGGATTTGCTGTTCCGCGTCGGCCGCCGCCTGCTGGATTCGGATGAAAACCCGGATACGCTCTATGACATGGTGCAGGAAATCTTTCTGCTGCTGTGGGATCGGCGGGAGACGCTGAAAACGCATCCCAATATCGGCGGCTGGCTGATGGCCGCACTGAAATTCCGCATCCTCGGCGAGCGCGGGCGGGTGACGCGCCGCGCGCTCAGACACGCATATTCGCTGGATGACGACGGAGCGGCGCCCGTGTCGGATCGCGCGCTCAGCCCGGAGGAACGCGCCGTGTTTGCGGGGCATGTTCAGGCCATCCGCAGGCTGCTCAAGCCGGACATGGCGGAGCTGTTCATTGATTACGCCGTGAACGGCTGCACGCCGCAGCAACTGGCGCAGAAAAACGGGCTGACGGTCTCCTGCGTCTGGATGCGGCTGAACCGCTGCAAGCGTCGGCTGCGCGAGCATCCGGAATTTTTCTATCTTTTTTTGCTGATTGTGTTAGGAAACGGCGGTCATACCGTCTAAAGAAGTAGAAGAACCATGATTTCAGAAGGGAGGGGACAGGTGTGGAGGAAGAAATCCGAAAGCGCATCGAAAACGGCACGTTCACGGATGACGATATCGTTTCGCTGATGTGCTGGCAGCTGTCCCTGCCCGGCGAGAAGATGGATTGCGCGCTCATCGACGAATGTGACCGATACCTCTCCCGCGACGCGGCGGGGCTATCCGACGCGGACAGGGAACGCATGTGGCGGCAGATGCTCGTGCGCATCGGCGGGGCGGAGACGCACAGGCACGCAGCGAAACCCGCGCGTCATCGGCGCATTTCCCGGCGCAGGGCGGCGGTGCTGCTGCTGTTGGCGCTGCTGGCGCTGGCCGTCGGCGGCGTGGCCTATACGGTGCGGCGCGGCGTGCTCAATTTTACGGAGGATTTCGGCTTTGCGCCGATGGTCAGTCAGGAGGGCGCGGAGCGGCTTGTGACCAGCGGCAGTCTTGCGCACATCGAGCTTGAACAGACGATCATCGACGTGCGGGAGGCCGTATACGACGGCGCGGAGCTGCGCATCGTGTACAGCCTGACGGACAGAAGCGGCGAGCTGCATCTGGCCGCCACCGTCGCCAACGGATACGAAATGCCCGGCTATGACGCGGGCGAAACGCAGATTTGCGACTATGTGCTGGTCAACGGGCAGAACGTCGATTTCGATCAGGCGTGGGAAGTGCCGGGCGATGCGCCGGGGCAGATGCTCTATTATCTGCAAACCAATCTATCGGCGTGGCGCGCGGAGCTGGCGGATGCGAAGACGCTGGATATCCGCCTGCCGATGCTGCAAAACGGCGAACAGGTGGCGTTCTCCATCCCGGCGGCTGTTCCGGCGGGCATGATTCGCCACGCGAGCGTCGCTAAGACGCTGGAGGGGCCGACGGCGCGGGTGCTGCAATCCAATTTCTCGCCGATCAGCGGCTATATCGAGCTGCTGCTGGAAGGGGTGGACGAGACGGCCTATTTCGGCGAATTTACCAACCACTACGCGGTGTATGGTGCGGACGGAAGCGAACTGACGTGGGCGTATTCCGTGGGAATCCTCGGTTTTGACGAGGCGGGCACGCACCTTGGCATCACCATCACGCCGCCTGCGGAGGAATGGCCGGAGAAAATGACGCTCTCGATTGAGCGAAGCCCGATCAACGCCGAATATCAAATTCAAATTGAACCGTAACAGGGGCGGCTCTGCGCAGATGCGTGGAGCCGCCTCTTGCTCATAGCGAAAGGACGCGGCGAAACAGCAGAAAATTTTTTTCAAAAATGCGTGAGGATTTGCCCCGCTGGCGCTCTATACAGATAAAGGGCTGAGGCCGAAGGAGGAAACGAACATGAGGATGAAACAGGTTTTTGCCGCGGGCGCGCTGCTGCTGGCGCTGACGCCGAATTTCGCTGCGGCGCAGGAATACTACACCCTGCCGGAAATCAGGGAACAGGCGAAGGACGGGTGGCACGAAACTTATACCGATAGGTACGGGCGGGAAATACAGGTCGATATAGATGCCGATGTATTTGGAGAACAAACTGCACCGTTAATCAAAGCTGGATTTCCACAATACAATATATATGACGTTGTACAAAATTGTCCATATGATACGGTCTCTAATGTAAAAAGAAAGGGTGGAAAAAGGACACATATTTATCGCTCCTATGGAACTGAAGTTGATCTGGATAAACCATACGGCGCGGATTATGGAAATGATTTAACTCTGAATGAAATGTATTCATTTGTAAAGAGGCTACTAACAGATCAGGGAATACCGTGCGATATTTTTCTTTATGAAAGACCGCGTTTTTTTGATGTTTTATGCAATATCCAACAATCAACGGGAGAAGTAAAGGCAACAGCTTTTTATTTAGTTCGACTCTATGAACAATTTTATGGAATTCCAGTTTTAACAAGAAAAATAGCTTCTTTCAATACAAAGAGAGGCTGGCCAGATTATGAGCCTAATATATCATTTCAGATGAGAAACGAAAACGAATTCACAGCTATGGTTAACGTCTTAGAAGAACAGGAGATTATTGCAGAAGATATTCCGCTATGTTCATTTGAAACCATAAAAGAAAACATTCAGAGCGAAATCATTAACGGTCATATTCGAAAAGTATTTTCTATTAGATTTGGATATTCCGTATATAACGATCCGAACTATCCAAAGGGAAAACGTTCAGCCCTTGATGCTGATTGCTATTACTTAGTTCCGTCGTGGGTGCTTGAGTGTATCTACATCAATAATCCTAAAGAAACATATAGTCTCGAAGCGGAACTAGCTAAAGATGGCGGTGCCGATACGACCGAAAGATCAACTGATAAATTTCGAGTGATTACGATAAATGCTCAAACCGGCGAAGTAACTAACCCTATGGATACGAGTAAAAATGGCTGGGGCGATGCGGATTACAAGGGCTTCATCCCGTGGGACAAGGTGAAATAAGGAGAAAACGAACATGAAAAAACAGTTTGCGGCGCTTCTGACTGCGCTTTCCCTTCTGCCGACGCTTGCGCTGGCACAGGAATACTACACCCTGCCGGAGATCAAGGAACAGGCAAAGGACGGGTGGCACGAAACCTACACCGATAAATACGGGCGGGAAACGGTTGTGGATATCGACGTGGAGGTGTACGGGGAAGAAACTGCGCCGATTATCAAAATCACCGACGCAGGCTATCGTGTAGATCAATCGGCGCTTTGGAGTGGAGAAAAAGCGGAATCCAGCCGATTCTTCATTGAGAAGAATTATCCGTATCTGACGGTAGAAAATGTGAAGCGAAAAGGTGGACGGCGTACACATTTCTTTCATACTTTCGGCGAAGCTGTTGATCTGGATAGAATGTATGGTGCGGAGCTTGGTAACGATTTGATGGTACGCGAAATGTATGAGTTTATGGCGGCAATTCTTGAAAGAAACGGACTTAATTTGAACGGCGATTTTGAATATGCGCATCCGATGGAATTTGATATGATGTGCAACATCAATCAGACGACCATGCAGCCTGTTACACCGCCATTTTATTATATCCGCTTATGGGCGAAAATGAATGGCTTGCCGATTATGACCCATGCGATGAGAAGTTTCAATAAAGTGGGATGGCCGATGTATGAGCCGGATTTTACCATGATGATGATGAATGAGGAAAGCTATTCCATTCTGCTGGTGACGATGAAGGAAGCAGAAAGAGTGGCCGAAGATATTCCGCTTTGTCCGCTACAAACGGTGATTGAAAATCTGGAAAAGGAAATCGAGTCCGGCCATCTTCAAAAAGTGTACACTCTGAGGTTCGGATATGCGCTTTATAACGAGCCGGGGCATATGAACTATCGGCAGGATTTGGAGATTGACAGTCAGGCAGACTATTACGCAGTGCCGTCGTGGGTCATGGAGTGTGCGTATATGGACAATCCGAAGAATACATGGGTGGAATATGATGATGAAACGCTTTTTAAGATGCATGGCGCAGATGGAAACAATCGGGGGAATCTGGGATTCCGAACGCTGACAATTAACGCGCAGACAGGAAAAATGATGGATATAAACGATCAAAGCAAAGATGGCTTCGGCGATGCGGATTACAAGGGCTTCATCTCGTGGGACAAGGTGAAAAAATGAGGGCAGAACCATGTCGGAAGAAATCAAATCCATCTTCAAATCCCGAAATTACTGGATGGCCTTCGCCATCAGCTTTTTGACGCTGCTGGGCTATTCGCTCTCCTCCTGGCTGAACGCCATCAGCGTGGGCGAGAGCATGGAATACCGCGAAAGCGCGCTGGGCCTATCCGTCGGCGGTATTTTCTTCGGCGGCTTCATGCTGCTGTTCCCGTTCTGCGCATCCGTTGCGCACGCAACCAGTCAGGTGGACGAGCTGCGAAGCGGCATGGCGCGCTGGCGGGTGATGCGCGGCTCGGTGGCGCGGTATGTCGGCGTCAAGGCAGCGGCCTCGATGCTGGCGGCGGCGCTGGCGACGACGAGCGCGTTTGCGCTGCACGCGGTGATCTGGAACGGGATTGCCCTGCCGTGCGACCCGGCGGCATACGCCGTGCATACGATTTATTTTTCGGAGGATTGCGTGTATGCCGACCTGTACACGGTCTGCTACGGCCTGCCGATGTATGCGGCTGTCGCGGCGGGCATGGCGTTTTCGGCGGCGGTCTGGGCGGTGACGGCGCTGGCGACGGCGGCGTGGTCTCCGGATAAGCTGATGGCGTTCACCATCCCGTCGTTCATCTATTACCTCTGGAGCGCGGACGCTGCGGAGTGGTTTCTGGGGCTGACCATTCCGCATCCGGCGAGCTTGTTTAACGACGGGCTGTCGCCGGAACGCCTGCGCTCCGCGCTGGCGAGCTACGGCGTGCTGTTTGCCGTCAGCCTTGCGGCGTACTGCGCCGGGTGCGAAAGGAGGCTTCGCCATGCATAAGCGGCATACGCTTGGGGCGACCCTGCGCGGCCATTGGAGCCTGTGGGTACATTCGCCGCGGACGGTCATCGCGCTGGCGTTTGTGGCGATGATGACGATCATGTTCACCCGCGCGCAGCATTTGCTTTATGAAGCGAGCGGGTATGCGCTGCATCTGGGCGAGATGGTCTACGCGAGCGTCAATCAGGGGTTCCATCTGCTGAACACGAGCATCGGCTTTCTGGTGATGATTTCGGAGATTCCCAAACGAATTGCGTGGCAGAAATACGCGCTGATTCGCCAATCGCGCGGGCGGTGGCTGATCTCGCTGGTGGCGTTCTGCGCGATGATCTCGGCGCTGTTTCTGGCGGCGATGCTGCTTTCGGCCGCCCTCTGCTCAGCGCCCTACGCCGCGCCGGGCGGGGGATGGAGCGACCTCGAGCGGCTGGCTGCCGACCCGGATTATGTGTATGAGGTGCAGTTTGCGCCGGCGTATATCCGTGTGCTGTCGCCGCTGGCGGCCTGCGGCCTGGCGGCGGCGGTACAGATGGGGTATTACCTGCTGCTGACGCTGACCGTCCTCGCGTTTGCGCTGTTTGACTGCGGAAACGTCGGCATCATCGTCTGTGTGCTGATGGTGACGGCGCATATCACGCTGCTGGCCGAGCTGTTTCCGGGCATCGTCCTGCCGGGGCTGTATGCGACGCTGAGCGCCATTGCCGGTCGGGCGTATGGCGATGAAATCGGCGCGGCGCTTCGCGCGCTCGTCGGCTACGGCGGGGCGATTGCGGCGTTGATCGCGCTGATGGCGGCGCGCGTGCATCGCATGGATTTGCGGTTTGAGGGGAGAGCATGAGACGATGATTCAGATTGAAAATCTGTCCAAGCGATATGGAAAGAATGAGATTCTGCGCCAGATCACGGTGCGGTTTGAATCGGGCGGCATTTACGGGCTGGTCGGCGCAAACGGCTGCGGCAAAACGACGCTGATGCGCTGCATCTGCGGGTTCAGCCAGCCGACAACGGGGTATGTTCTCGTGAACGGCTGTCTGGTCGGCGGACGGCGCGCGCTCAGGCGGAATCCGGCGCTGCAAAGGAGCGGCGCGGTCAGCGAGACGGCGGATTTTGCCCCGAAGACGGGCGTAATCATCGAAAGCCCCGGCTTTCTGCCGAATGAATCCGGGCTGACGAACCTGATGCTGCTGGCCGATATGTCCGGCCGCGCCGATCGGGCGGATGCTCGACGCGCGATGGAAACGCTGGGGCTTTCGCCGGACGAGCGCAAGCCTGTCGGCCGGTATTCGCTGGGCATGCGGCAGCGGCTCGGCTTTGCGCAGGCGATCATGGAAAATCCGGATGTGCTGGTGCTCGATGAGCCGTTCAACGCGATGGATCGGGACGCGATGGAAGAAGTTCATGCGCTGCTGAGACAGTTTCGAGAGGCGGGCAAGACGATTCTTCTGGCCAGCCATAGCGCGGCGGATATTGCGAAGGCCTGCGATATCGTGGTACCGTCAAGTATTATGCGCAAATTCATTTACAAATCTGGCAGAACTCCGTCT
>ERZ773235.2904-NODE-2904-length-13176-cov-3.627467_pt1 | contig 13176 bp, 19 predicted proteins | sample MGYA00580522_ERZ773235 | MGnify/ENA primary metagenome ERZ773235 (study PRJEB29015, sample SAMEA2737797) | human gut metagenome | biome: human gut; feature: human-associated habitat; material: faeces | place: China | collected 2012 ...
AATAGCCCCCCCCTAAAGGGGGGATATATTTGGGGAGCGGGAGCCCTTTAGTTTTTTGCCGGTGGGCAAGTTAAATTTTTCAATAAATTCAGACACTTCTCAACTTGCCCACCCTGTTTTGAGGTTTTTTGGTGGGCAAGTCCAAAAAAACCAATAATTTCAGGCACATCGAACTTGCCCACCGGGGTGGGCAAGTTGGGCAAGTGGTGGGCAAGTGGCCCAAGTTGATTACGCATCCACATTAGTGGCCCCCTCTTCGAGTTCACCGCTGCCAGTGGCGAATGGACCTGTTGGCACGTCCAGGTAACGGCCTACGCTGCGGCGGTATGTGCAGCGGACGACTATCTTTTCCTGCAGACACTCCTCAAGGAGCCCCTCAAGGCGCCGGCGGCTGAAGCCGGAGAGAGGCGCAGGGAGCTCGTCTCTGCGGCTGAAGATACCCGGCTGACTTTTGGTGCCTGCCGTAAATGGCGCTCCAGCCACGGCTTTAGCCGCGACGGCATCAGCGAGCATGCGCAGTTGTTCTTTACGGGGGATGATGACCTCATCCTTCAGGAGAACGGACTGGAGTACGCCGTTTTCGCCGCGCAGCAGAGGCCGCACACGTCCATCGGCCTGACAGTTGGCTTTGACGACCGCGCCGCAAAAAGCCTCGTTTGGCTTGCAGGGGCGGCCGATCTTCTGCTCTATATCCTTGCGCGTTTGGGTGTCAGCGGGCCAGATAGCGATAGCCAGGCGCACACCATCGACGAGAGCCGTAGTGCCTCTGATGGAGAGGCGCGCGCTTTCAGGTCCTGCGTCCTTCATGGTAGCGAGGGCCTTGGCCATATGGTGCGCGACGAGAACGGTCGCTCCGGTGCGCTCAGCGAGCTGAGCGAGTACGCCCTGCGTGAAGGCGCCGGCCTGCGGATCGGCGTTGATGTCGCAGGCGACGAAGGCAGCGAGCGGGTCGATGTTGATGAGCTTAAGGTCAGGTATGCGTGTGAGCTGCCGCACCAGGTCGTCATACTCCGGTGTGGTTTCATAGCCCTGCGCGAAGCCGCGGGAGCGGATGAGTGTGACAGGTCCGCCGGTGTTCGGCAGCGGCACTATGGCGAGCCGGCCACGGGCAGCGGCTCTGCGGGAGCCATCCTCGTCCATGGACTCCAGACGGCGGTGGATGTCGTCCCGCGTGTCCTCGGAGGAGAGGATGACAACTGAGCCGTGTGCCGTGACTTCACCGCCAAGCCACGTATCCCCGGGGCCGTAGTTCAGGTCTATGCCCTGCATCGGGTTCCCTGCGACGCGCAGCCCCAGGTCCAGGGCGAGCATGCCCTTGCCTGTGCCGCCGCTGGCGACGAGCAGGCAGGGAGCACCGAGCGGCAGGACGCCGTCAACAAGCCACTGCTGTTCCGGAGCTTCTCCAAGGTACGCCTCTCCACTAAACCAGTCGGCCAGCCTGGGGACGCCCGAATGCGGCGTCACCTGCTGACGTACCTCGTCGAGGCCTTCGCGGACCATGAGGTCGTTGAAGTCGGTAGGGGTGCCCGCGAGGTCACGGAAGCTGGGCGAGATGACACTGCCACCCACGGCGTTGGCTGCGCGTCTGGCGTATTCCATGCCGGGGTTCCAGGGTCTGCCCTGTTTCTGTGTCCACTGGTCGTTGTCTGCGCAGATGATGATGCGGGACTGCGGAAGCACCTGCCTGATGACGGGTGCGACCTCTGGCAGGTTCCCTGCATCGAGAGCGGCCACCACTGCATAGCCGGTGGCGGCATGCAGTGAGCATGCCGTAGCGTATCCCTCGCAGATGAGCACCGTCTCCTGCGCGCCGTCCAGCCAGGCAAAACAGCCTTTTTTGGCAAATCCCCATGGAAAGCGTTTGCTTCCGTCCGGAGAAATGCGCTGAACGCCGGCCATAGAACCGGTGCTGTCATAGAGCGGGATGATCAGCGCACCGCTGCTGTCTTCGCGTGCCCCTCCCGGGGCAGCTGTCAGGCCTTTGAGCCGGAGATAAGGATTTTCCGGACCGGCCTCATGGGCAGCAGCGTAGATCTGCGCAGACCATTTTCTGGCCTCTCTGGCTTTAGCCTGGCGTTCGGCCTCACGCGCCGCCTGCATCGATTCGATGCGCTGGCGGAGCATGGTGCGTTCAAGCTCACTGACGATTCGCGCCGGAGCGTTCGTCGCCAGGTCTGCATCCAGGCCGGTTATCTTCTCGGAGAGACCGGTTTTCCAGTTGCCCCAGACGCCACAGGCTACGCCGTCAGCATAGGCGACGTACCATCCGCTGCGCTTTCCTCCCCGGTCATCAGGGAGAGCGAAGCGGTGCATAGTGCCATCGGGCACTATGTCCTGCAGTCCCAGTCCGTCCACCTCCATACGCCGGGCCATAACGGAAAGGACCTTCTGCGCATCAGCGCAAGGAAGGCAGTCCTCATTCTGCCTGGCGGCGGCATTGAGGTCTATGAGAGTGGACATCACGCGCCCCAGCAGACCTTCGCCACGCGGCACATCCGGCAGGCCACGGCGGCGGGGGTCGACTCTGCACGCGGCAGCAGCTCCCCGGCATCAGTTGCCTGGAAGATCCGCGTCGCGCGCTGCAGCATTTTTACGGCTTCGCCTTCGTCATACGGTACGAGCTCGTGATACAGCTCCATGGTGTCTGCATCGACGCAGGTGATCAGTCCGCGGTCGAGGTGCAGTCCCATCATGTAAAGCTGCATCTGATACCAGTATTTCGGATGGCTTCGCCTGATATGTTCACGGCGTGCAGCCATGACATACTTATGTGCGAGGCACTTGCATTCCCAGAGTGCCGGGAGCGGTAAGGGCGCGTCGCCCTCGCCTCTCCAGCAGGTCAGGATACCGTCGGCATGACCGAGCAGGCGGCCGCCAAGAAATGATACCTCAAACTGTCCGCCGGTAAGCGGGTCCTCCGTCACGAGCAGCAGGCGGGCTAGGCGCAGCCATCTAGCGGCACGATCCTCAACGTCATGTCCTCTTTCAAATATTCTGCGGACACGGGCCGGGAAGGGACAGGCCGATGCTGTACATCCTGCATCACGGCCTGCGTCGCGACTTATGGCATAGGCGGCATACTCTAATTGTACGCTTCGTTCGCACTCGCCTCCAATCGCGGAGCAGCCAAGGTAAGTTCTCGGCGTCTCGACGCTGGCATCAATGCCCTCGTCGATAAGCCAGTTCAGCCGGTCCGACAGTCCGGACCGGGAATTTAAGTCTATCATCACCCTCCTCCTAAAATTTAACCGCATGCAGGTCTTCCTGTCTATACTTTTGAGACTTTTGCCTGCGTTTTTTTAACTGACGTTTGATTGGCGAGAACCTGTAGACAGTGACGATGCTCCCGTCTCTGGCGTTACAGACGATTCGCAGCCGGCGAAACGCGAAAGTCACTGACCGGTCATCTGATGTCTGAACGCGCGTCCGGCAGGAGGTGAGCGCAGTGATCACCTCCTCCGGGTCGATTCCGCGTTCCCGGCACCGCTCAAGCGCGTGCCTGGTGAAGTGAAGTCCGCTCATCGGTTGGTCTCCGTTATCTCCAGATACGTGAAAAGTTTTTGGCCGTCCGAGGGATCGGGGGTTCCGCCATCCATGATTTTTTGCAGTTCAGATGGAGATACACCGGAAAAAAAGCTTAGCTCAGCGAGCGTCAAACCGCGTTCGGCAAGCCAGTTCAGGATTATCTGCTGTAGCTTCATTCGGGTTTCCCCTCTTGATCGCCGTTTGCTGACATAGCTGGTGATGCCTGCTCCACGGCTTTCTGCTTGGCGGCGATAGCCTTGCCATAAGCAGGCGGCCACAGGTCGGGGCGAATCTCTGACAGCGGAATGCCGAATGCGCGGAAATATTTCATGGCAGACTCCGCGGAAATAGTGCGGGCCCCTGAGCAATGTTGAAAAACGGAAGACCTAGACCGAAAACCGGCAGCCAAGGCCATTTCCCCGAATGTCATTCCTCTTTCAAGACGATATTCTTCGATAATGTTTTTCATGACGTAATGTTCACATATAGGAACAAAAAAGGCAATCATTTTTTGCGTCGTTTCTTGCCGTGAACACACAACTCAGCTTAGGAAAAATGTATGACTAACAAATGGGAAAAAACAGCACTGGCCGCGTGGGACGCAATCTTAAAAAAAGTAAAAGCTCTCAAGCGGGAAGGTCGAACCCTTCAAGAAATCGCCGATTTAATGGGGGTTGGAAACCGTGCGCTTGTTGGCGAATGGATAAATGGCAACCGCGAAGCGGTGAATACTTCTTTTTCTAACCTCATGAACTATTTAGAACGGCTGGGCTATAGCTATCTGGACTTTTTCCCTCGAGAGCCTCCCAGCATTCGCCGTGTTGCCACCAACGCGCCCACGGAAAAAGTCTCAGGAACCGACCTCAAAACAATCAACGTCTACAGCGTTGCAGGGGCAGGCCCAGGCGTTGATGTCAGTGAGATAGAACCTCTATTTCAGGTTACGGCTCCACCAGACTATTTCCGCCGCTCTGATTATGCCCTTGTGGTAGACGGGCACAGCATGGAGCCGCTCATCGCTCACGGGTCAATCGTTGGCATCAAACTGCACGCACCGTTTGTCGCCAATGAACTGTATGTGGCCCGTATCCCGTATGAAGGTCTAGTCATCAAGCGGGTTGGTGTCGATCTCGCAGCCAACGAATTTATCTTCAAGTCAGAAAATCCGAACAAAGAAAACTATCCAGACTTCAGACTCAATATAAATGAAGCGGAAGGAATTATTATTGGCCGCGTTGTATGGGTCATGTGGGGATATTAATTTCTGGAGGTAAACAAATGGGAAATGGCAATCCATTCCTGACAAAGCGCGGGTTTTCCTTATTCGTAGTATTTGGGGTTACATTTTTATCCCTTTCTTTCGTCACAGATGCGCTTGGTATTTATGTACCAAGCTATGATGAATACGGGGACAAGATAAACGCTTTCGATTTAATAAATTTGGTTCCATCTATAGTAATATGCTATCTATTGGAAGGCATTATTGCCGTTGCGTTAAAAGAAGAACCTCTATATTATCGTCATCGGAGATATAAAAAGGAAGCATTTGTTTTTATAGGGTTGTATTTTTTTTGCCTTGGTTTTTATATGTTTCTGAAATCTTTGAATATTTCAACTAGATTGTCGATGACTATAGCCACAATTCCGTTGTGGGTGTATGGGCTTTATATATTTTTTCGCTCTTCTGACATAATACGTAGCCCAAATAAAAACTCACCATTCATCACCGAATTGAAAAATGATTTAGAAAAAATTGGGCTTGAAGGGAATGAAGCTATTTTATTGATTAAAAAAGCAGAAGATATTGACAATGAAAAAATACGCAATCACGAAGAAGAAAGCTTTTGGTTTTTGCTTAATAACATTGTTCCAGAACTAATATGTGGAAATAATCATATATATCGAGGCGTATTGTCAATGCGCGGCCATGAGTTGTATTCTTGCTTCTTAAAACTTGTCTCCTTTGGAATTGAAAAAAAGATAATAAACCAAGAGGAGGCTGAGACATTACGCACGAACATTCGTAAAAAAAATTGCCGAAGTCGGCTAAGATTATTAAAATCAATCTGAGACACAAGCAAAGCTCCTCCTTCGAGGGGCTTTTTTTTTGCGCCTATTGACTACTAAATCAGCACAGAACCGAGCTATGTGACAAATATCCTATCAAAAAGCGAATCTAATATTTCTGATTTACTTTTTTTCTCCTACATTGCTATTTTACTTTTTACATCCATTTTTCTGATTAGTATTCCTCATATATTTCTGCGAAAATATCAGGCTTACAGGGGTAGAATTCGCCGGCCGTTCCTTTGATGATCCAGTCGTTAGGGCTAGTCTTGTGGTCTCCTTCAAGTGTTTTAATGACAATGCCGTCATCTATACGGCATGGGCTTCCCTGGCATCGCCGATGAACTTTAACACTTCGTCCGCATTGTTACCTGTGTACTGCACAGCTTCAATCACGACAGGCTTCTTTCTGAATTTTTTCATGGCAAGATCCCCCTTCTACATACCCTAAGAGTAATATTTTTTTATGCCTTTGCAAAGGAAGGCCGCTTCTAGCAGGGTGCGATGCCCTTCTCTTTCCCCCAATTTTTTATGCTAAATTTGTTTCTTCTAAGAAACTTTTGCTTGACTATGTTTACAAAAAGAAACAAACTGTACTCGCCAACGGAGAGAAGCCGCCGCACACCACTCCACGGAGCCAAGTAGGCAGACGCCAATCCCCCGAAGCACCCGTCTGTCCGGCAGGGACGGCCAGAAATGCGAGGTAAGTCGGCATAGCCGCACACTGCCCGCTCAGTAGGGGACGAAGAACGAGGGACACGAGGACGGGAAACAAGGAGGCGAAAAATGAAGTATCTTATGACTGAAGGTTTGCTGACTGAAGATTTTGACCGGTTTGTTGAAGCCCATGATGCTGGAGATGATTTTGTCGATGAATATTCTCTTCGAGATTTCGCCGAAAGCTTTGGTGAATATACGGCACAGCAGGCTGCCGAAAGGGGTTTTGGGGTAAACAAAGGCATCCTTGATGATGGCATCGTACAAGGCCTAATCGCAGATATAGACGTCATCGTATGCTATCCGGACGACGCTAAAGGATACAGAAGGTTCGGCAAAAAAATCATCACCGTGGGAAGCTCGGACGAAAATTCCTGTCGGCATCCAAAAAATGGTTCCAAGGTCACGAGGAGGAATGAAAATGTACACGATTGATGAACGTTTTGCTGATGCCGCCGCCCTACTCTCTGCCATTGAAAGCCGCACTGTCCGCGAGAGCCGCATGGCCTTCGCCTGGCAGAGGGAGCAGCGCGCCAGAAGGACGCGCCGCGAGCGTATCATCGAGGCCATCACCACCACGATAGCCGCCGTGGCTTGGGTGGCGTGTGTCATGGTCACCAGCGGAATGTTTTTCGTCGTGGGCACAGATTTCTAAGGATTTTCCTGCCCGGAGTGGCCGGACAGGAGTGCGGACGGAGAAACCGCACCAGGGAACGCGGGAAAGCCGAATCGTTCTATGTCGTCTTATAAAACCGGCTTCCCCGTTTTCAGAATTTTCCGGACGGTCCGGAAAAACCGGCAGAATTCTGGCTGCCGGTGTGGCGTGGGGGCGGTTTGTCAGTCGGTAGACAGATCGCCTCCACATAAAAAACAGGAGTCACATCATGACTATCGAACAGGCAATCAGCGAGGCAGTCGCTATCAAGCGTCAGATTGACGAGCTCAAAAGTCGGTACACCGACCTGCAGGCCGAAATCATTGCTGGGGTTCAAATCCCTGACGGGAAGCGCACAGGATATGCCGATTCCGGCAACGTCCGGGCGCGAGTTCAGATCATGGAAAAGTACAAGTGGGACCAGGACAAGCTCAACGCCGCCCGCGCAGCGATGGGCGACGCGGCATTCCTCAAGGCCTTCACCTTCGAGTGGAAGCCTGTGGACAAGAAGACCATCGACATCTTCCTGAATAAGTACGCGACACCGGAACAGCAGGAGCTCATCACCGACGCCATGACTGTGGAGAAGCGCACGTCTCTCTCCTTTACCGGAGTTCCGGCATGAGCTTCGACCTTGGTGCAATCACCCGCACTGGCGGACACTTCGGACCGCAGCGCATCCTCATCTATGGTGTTCAGGGACTTGGCAAGACGACCTTCGGGTGCAGCTTCGAGGCGCCTATCCTGCTTCGCACCGAAGATGGCGCCGGAGCCCTCGACGTGGCGACCTTCCCCACTATCGCGACCTCGTACCAGGACATCTGCGATGCCATCCAGGCTCTGCACGGAGAGCATCCATTCAAGACTCTGGTCCTCGACAGCCTCGACTGGCTTGAGCCCCTTGTCCTCGCAAAGACATGTGGAGACCTGGGCATCGAGCATATCGAGGATGCCGCTTACGGAAAGGGCTACGTGACGGCTGATGACAACTGGCGCTTCATCATGGGCGGCCTGGACAGCCTCCGCCACAATCGCGGCATGACTGTAGTCGTCATCGCTCACTCTGAAATCAGGACGCACACGCCGCCTGATGGCGAGCCGTATGACCGCTATCAGATCCGTGTCCATAAAAGGGCATTCGCGCTCTGGCAGGAATGGTCTGACATGGTGCTCTTCTGCAATTACGACCGCCGCATCATCGGAGACCAGAAGAAGGGTGAAAAGCGGCGGGCCGAAGGCGAAGGAGACCGCATCATCTTCACGGAGGAGCGCCCCTACTTCTTAGCGAAGAACCGCTGGGGACTCCCAGCAAAAATCCTCATCGGACAGGACAAGACATGGAGCGCCTTCCATCAGGCACTCAACATCGCCACACATGGCGCTTATGCAATCCCGACAACTCAAGAAAAATCAAATTGATATGAAGAAGGAGTAAACCATGAGTATTGACCTTAACACCGCAGGCGAACAGCAGACCGGCTCCAATCTTGTTATCCCTCCAAAGTCTAAAGTCCAGGTGCAGCTGTCCATCATCTATCCCGAAGCCGGCCGCGCAGGGGCCTCTGCCCCCGAGCTTACCCGGGCCCATTCCGGGCTGGAGTATCTGGCCACGAAGCTGACCGTTACCCGCGGAACTTTTGCCGGAAAAGTCATCTATCAAAATTTCAACCTGGCTAACGCCCAGACCACCGGACAGCAGAAGGCCGTTGACATCTCCATCCGCAGCATCCGTGCCATGGTCGAGGCTTCAAGAGGAATCAGGCCAAAAGATAACAGCCCGACCGCAACGCAGGCCCGTAAGCTTCAGCGCTGGTCAGAACTGGATGGGCTGACCTGCTTCGTCGTCGTGGACTGCGAACAGTCGCAGCCTTCCCACAACGGGAAGGTCTACATCAACAACCGCATCTACTCCGTCGTGACCATTGACGATCCCTGCTACCAGCAGCTCACCCAGCAGGGAGAAATAATTTCCAATGAGCCTGTCCCCGAAGTGCAGCAGACCACGGCAGCAGCTCCTGCTCCGCGCCCCAGCTGGGTAGCGCAGCAGCCTGCCAGCGCAGCATCTGCGCCTACTCCTGCATGGGGACAGCCGGCCCCCGCGCAGCAGCCTGCCACTCCTCTCCAGACAACAGCTCCTGCGCCGTCCTGGGGAGCGACGCCGCCTCCCATGGCGGCTGCTGCGAACACCTCTGACACAGTTCCGTTCTAGCCATGCTCCTGCGCCCTTATCAGAAAAGGCTCGTCGATCGGGCGGTCAAGGCTCTGGCGGACCACGGCAACACTTTGGCCGTGGCCGCCACGGGCGCGGGCAAGACTATCTGTCTGTCAGCCATCGGCAAGGCCATAGACGGAAAAACGCTGGTCTTGCAGCACCGTCACGAGCTTGTCCAGCAAAACTGCGCCAAGTATCGCGCAGTCAATCCCAAAACCTCCATCGGCCTCTGGACGGCTGATAAAAAAACGTTCCGCAGTCAGACAACCTTTGCCATGGTTCAGTCACTAGTCGGCCATCTAAGCAGGATACCGAAGTTGGACCTCATCATCGCCGACGAGGCGCATCACATCGCCGCGCCGACTTGGAGTGCCATCATAGAGGCTGCCAGGGAGAAGAACCCTGACGTCATGCTGGCCGGCTTCACGGCCACACCGTCCCGGTCTGACCGCAAAGGCCTTCGCAGGTTCTTCAACAACGTCTGTGACAATATCACGATACGCGAGCTTGTGAGCCTGGGGTTCCTGGTTCCTCCACGCGCCTTCGTCATAGACACGGCGGGGACACGTGAGCGCCTTGCTTCCCTGCGTACTTGCTCCGACTTTGGCGAGCAGCACGACGTCGAAGCTATACTCAACACCGACGCCGTGAACGCCGAAGTGATACGCAACTGGAGGGAATATGCCGACGGGCGCCCTACCGTCGTCTTCTGCTCGACCGTAGCCCATGCTGAGGATGTCGCCACAGCCTTTACCAGGGCTGGTATCCCGGCCGCCTGCGTGCATGGCGGTATGTCGGTGGAGCAGCGTACGGCTATCCTCGACTCCATGACGGCCGGAAAGACGCAAGTCATCACCAACTGCATGATTTTGACGGAAGGATGGGATTATCAGCCCGTATCCTGCGTCATCCTTTTGCGGCAATGCTCTGATAAAAGTCCGCTCATCCAGATGGTTGGGCGAGGCCTGCGAACGGTTGACCATAAGCTCTACCCTGGCGTCATCAAGAAAGATTGTGTGGTGATGGACTTCGGTCAGAGCCTCCTGGTTCATGGGAACCTCATCGCCGACGCCGGCTTAGGGGATGATGGGAAGGATCGCATACCAGATCCCTCTCTCGCCCCTACAAAAATCTGCCCCACAGAATACCGGCCGGGGATGACGATTCACTTCCCTGATAGTGAAGGGAAGTGCGGATGTGGCGCCGAAGTCCCCGCGCAGGTCAAGGTATGCCCACTCTGCGGCTTCCGCTTCGAACCGCTCGGTGAGCAGGAACCTCTGCAGCATGTCGACCTCACAGAGATGGACATACTGGACGCCTCCCCCTTCCGCTACTGCGACCTCTTCGGGAACGGCTCTATTCTCATGGCCACCGGCTTCGAGGCCTGGGCCGGTATCATGACGACGGATGCCGGCGATACCTGGCATGCTCTGGGCAAGCAGCGCACGGGAGAAGTCGAGGAGCTCCTGATCGGCAGCAGACTCCAAGCAATGGCCGCAGCCGATGACTATCTCCGCAACTTCGAGACAGAGACCGCGGCCAGGAAGACACGCCGCTGGCTGGACGACCCCGCCAGCGAGAAGCAGATAGAGCTGCTTAACCGCATGGGATACAACCTTCAGCCCGATCTGCTCGGACAGACCTCCATGTCGAAATACGCAGCGATGTGTCACTTGGGCTTTCAGTTTGATCGCCGGGGCATCGAGCGCGTGCTGGGAGTCACGTCATGAAGATCCGCGACGGCGCCGCACTTTGGTCTGACATCAGGCTCTACGAGCTTGATGGCAAGAAGCTTGGGGAGATGAGCATTCACGAGGTAGAGCTCCTGGCCGACTTGCTTTCTAAGTATTCTCTAGGTGATGTCGCCCCTTTCTTTGACGGAAAAGACCTCATCATCCCTTTCGGCGCTCCGCTGGAATGCCGATGGTGGGAACGCAAGAAAATGACTGACAAGGATAGGTACGACCTCTTCCTGGCGCTCGGCGTTCCGGAAGACAAACTCACAAGGTACATGTCTCCTCGTGATATCGCCTTCGCCCGCGGCGAGGTGGACATCTACGGCAGAGAAAAGAAAGGACAAAAAGATGAACGTTGATAAAGAAATGACCCCGACGCCAACGACAGATGAAATCCGTACGGCAGCCAGGGCGTGGGCCTTCGCCAAAGACAAAAGCCAGGGCCGCGCCGTAATTCTTTTCGAGGAGACGAGTTCTTCTATCCGCCAGTACATTGATGACATGGAGAGGAATACCTTCACCATGATTCTTCTAGCCCAGCTCATGGAGAGCCTAGAAAGAAGCTCAGCGCACAATACCAGCGCGGAGGCGCTGGAGAGCTACCTCCAGCTCGCCGTCATGCTCATGAAAAAGAACCCCGCCACGCTAGAGTCAGAGAAAGTCCGGCGTGTCTGCACGTTCATCCGAATCGTCTTTGGGATGACGGAACAGAAGGAGACAGTGCAATGAGCAACGCTTACCCCACCAGCCCCTTCGAGCACCGCGACGCCGTCCTGGGCATATCCTTCCCGCTGGCGGCGATCGATTACTACCCCGCCGTGTGCGGTAAGCCTTCGCCTGCACTTCAGAAACTCCGCCCTATCCTGAAGCGCCTGCATGACAGTCTCAAGGTCGACCGGCTCAGTGCCGGAGAAAGCAGAGCTATCGAAGCCGCATGCGATGGCGCAGCGGATAACGGAGCGATCTACGATACAACGGAGCCGAAGGATGAGCAGCTGCGCGGCTGGCGCGTCATCTGGTTTGTCGCGGAATACGCTTTTGGTGACGCGTGGGTCATGGCCCCCAGCTGGAGGGATAAGAACATGCCTATCTGGAGAGAGGCAAAAACCATTATCGACCGTGTCACCCGGTCGATGTATCAGCACCACCCCGCGGAAGAGGAAGAAGCCTGCAGGATATGGTGCTGTCACGCCAGCCCGTACCGCAATCCGAAACTGGAGGGCATATGGACGGATTGAGTGAAATTACCGAGCTGCGGAAAATCCGGTTGGAGATTATCGAGCACAAGAAGGCCATTAAACGCCTCGAAGCCAGGCAGGACGACATCCTCGAGGTGACTGCCACCCGTAGACCTGTACACCGAAAAACGATATCAGCAGAGAGTGCGGCGGCCCTCATCCGCAGTGGAGGACTGCATGAGCATCTCAAGGCGTAACGATGGCCGCTATGTAGTTAAGTTCAAAGATGGGTCAAAATGGAAACAAAAAACCTTCCGGGCCCGGGAAGACGCGGAAGGATTCGAAAGGAGCATCCAATATGATGAACCAGAAAATAGCAGGCTGACCGTGTCGGAGTCAATTCTTCTTTTTCTCAAGAGCACTAAACATGCCAGAAAAACGGAAAGAGCGTTCGCCCTTGCCCTTGACCGCATGGGGGACACCCTGACCGGTCGGTATGTCGATACGCTTAACCGTCGTGACCTGGAGCACTTTCGGGACACACTGCGGACAGAGTACCAGGCGACTACCCTAACAATCAATCGCACAGTGCGTCTCTTCCTTGCGGCGTGGCGCTGGTGCGCCAGCGAGGACTTCCTTGAGAGTGTTCCCTGGACGAAATATCATGATGTGCCGGGGGAGACGCACAGACACTGGTGCGGAGACTTCGATGACTTCCGCCGGGTATACTCGCTTTGCGGCCCGGCTCTCCAGTGGGCCGTCAGGACCTGTTTGGCCCTCTGCCTCAGACCGGGGAAAGAGCTGGCGAATCTCCGCTGGCAGGACGTCAATCTCGGCACTGGCGAGGCAACAGTTTGGATGTTTAAAACAGCAAGAGCAAAAATCGTTATCGCACCTTCCTGGTGGTTAGACGAAGCCAGAGCCAGACGTCCTGAAGACTCCGGGGAGTATGTCTGTCTTAACAGCCACGGAAGGAAGTGGAATGGGTTGGCCGATTCATGGCGAAAAGTTCGTGATCGCGCGGGCATCAAAAGAGTGCCGCTCTATACGATTCGTCATATGGCCGCCAGCCTGATGCTTGAGGCA
>ERZ773235.2913-NODE-2913-length-13136-cov-15.685192_pt1 | contig 13136 bp, 7 predicted proteins | sample MGYA00580522_ERZ773235 | MGnify/ENA primary metagenome ERZ773235 (study PRJEB29015, sample SAMEA2737797) | human gut metagenome | biome: human gut; feature: human-associated habitat; material: faeces | place: China | collected 2012 ...
CCATAGAGAAAGACCGCTGCTGCGATCAGATATCCGTTTTCAAGATAAAGCGCCGCGAACGGAAGTTTTGCTGCGCCCCGTACGATCAGCAGCACCAGCCGCACCGGCCAGCTGAGCGCCCATGCGCAGACACCAGCTGCCGCCGGAAGCGCCAGCGCAAGCAGCGCCGTAAGCATTCCGCCGCAGAAAACGATAGAGAGCATCCACAGCGCCATCACGTTCACGACCGGCGCAGCAAGCGAGACGGTTCCAAACTGGATCGCCGTAATGGGAAGCGCGAATACCATAGACGAGATCGTGCAGCAGAGCGCCGTCAGCATGGCGCGCAGGAGCGCGCTGCACGCCGTCTTTTTCCGCAGCAGATGTGCAAGCAGCCGATTTTCCGAAAGGCTCCGGTAAAGTCCGCCCGCAAAGAAAACGATTCCCGTCGTTGATGCAAACGAAAGCTGCAGACCCACGTTCAGAAGCGACCATGGGTTTTGCACAAGCAGAACGAGAAGGGCGGCACAGATGGTCGTCGGCGGGTCGTTTTCCCGTCGCACGAGCGGCGCGCACAGAACCAGCGCCTGCATCACGCCCGCGCGGACTGCGGAGGCGGGCGCTCCGGTCATAACAATGAAAAACGCAGCGGCCGGCAGACCGAGTGCTGCCGCAAGACGGTGGTTCCCGCCGCAGAGCAGCAGGATCATGCCGAGCAAAATCGAAACGTGCATGCCGGACACGGCAACAGCATGATAAATGCCCGCGATGGCCAGATCGTTCTTATCCGCGTAGCTGAGTCCGGTTTTGTCGCCCAGCAGCAGCGCCTGCACAAAACTCGCCGTATCGGACGGGAACGCGGACTGGATCGCCGCTCGGAGCCGTTCCGCCAGCATAGCAGGCGCCAGCCGGACGGAAGCGCGTCCCGGCTCGGCGTGCAGCGTTTCGCGGCAGCTTGCCGTCAGAAAAACGCCGCGCGACAGATCGTAATCCTTGCCGCGCAGATGCTTTTCCTGCGCCGTAGTGAACTTCGCCGTGCCGGACAGGAGGCTTCCGGGCCGAATTTCGCCGTCGGCTTCGTCAAAGTAAATGACTGCCGTACAGCTTTTTCCGTCCAGCGTCAGCCGGGCGGAGACGGACTGCCCGTAGCTGCTCGTTTGCGGAGCAGCCAGCGCCTGCGCGGAAAATGCCGCCGTTTCGCCGGAAAGCGACGCAAATGGGCGCAGAAAAAGCGCCTCGTACCCACGGCACCAGGCAAATCCGGCCAGAAGGCCCAGCACGCAGACCGCGGTGCAGTGCGCAATCGGCCGCCGAAGCAGAAACAGCAGCGCACAGACCGCCGCAAGCGCGGCGAGCAGCACGCCTGGTGCACCGTGCAGCAGAAACAGATACAAACCAGCGGCAGCGGCGAAGCCGCCGGTGAACAGGCAGAGCCGTCGCATGGGCCGTCTCCTTCAAAAAGCAGAAAAACCGGGCGCACTGCGAGCAATGCGTCCGGCTTTGACAGGCTTATTCCTCTGTCTTGGGGGCTTCCTCTGCGGGAGCCTCTTCTGTCTTGGGGGCTTCCTCAGCAGGAGCCTCGGCAGCGGGCGTCTCGGCAGCCTTGGGCTCGTCGTCCGCGACAACGATCTCAAAATCGTCGTCCGTGGGAGCGGCCTCGGTCTCGGCGGGCGCTTCGTCTTCGCGGAGGGAGGCGATGAAGTCCTTCAGCTCGGCGATGGCCTTCTTGGACTCGTCGATCTTCTGGCACCACGGCAGATACTCGGCAGTGTCGAGCTCTTCACCGACGGCATAGTCGCGGTAATACAGCTTGCCCAGCTCGATCTCGGCCTTCTTGACCTTGTCTTCCTCGGCGTAGATGGAAATGTTGGCCTTTGCGACGGCGGCCAGCTCCTTCGCCTTTGCGGCAGCAGTCTGGGCAGCCTCTACAGCCATGTTCTTTGCAGCTTCAAAATTTTCAGAAAAACGCATGGAGAAACTCCTTTCAGCAGCATAATTTGCTTTTTTATTTCTTGTAGTATAGCACCTGCCCGAAAAAAATGGAATAGGCAAGTGATGTGCAATGTCAGTTATTTTGTAAATTTTCTTTTAATCGGCCTGTTTTTCGCCTTCCTGCGATTCATTGCGCCTGCGATTGACGTAGAGCGTATCGGGTGTGGGCTTCTTTTTGATGAGCACCCACGCAAGAACTCCGCCTGCGGCAAGGAAGGAGACAGCTGCCACAAGCTGGCTGACGCGGATGCCGGTAGAGAACAGATACAAGCTGTCGGTGCGCAGTCCCTCGATCCACACGCGGCCGAGGCCGTACCACGCCACATAGGCGAGGAACACTTCGCCGTCGAATTTCCGCTTCTTTGAGAAAAAATGCAGGCCGATGAAGCCGATCAGGTTCCAGACGGATTCATAGAGGAACGTCGGGTGGTAATACGTCACGACGCCGGACGCATCCTGCAGGCCCATTTTCAGGAACGTATCCGTAACGGCGCCGTGCGCCTCGCGGTTCATGAAGTTGCCCCATCTGCCCACAAGCTGGCCGATGATGACGCCCATGCCCGCCACATCGAGCAGGACTGTGGCCGGAATTTTCTTATGCTTTGCGACGACAAGCAGCGTAATTGCGCCGCCGATGATGCCGCCGTAGATGGCAAGCCCGCCCTCCCAGATATAGAGGATGGAAATGGGATCATCGGCGTAAAGTTCCCAATAGAAAATGCAGTAATACAGACGTGCGCAGACGACACCGATGGGCCCCGCCCAGAGGATCATATCGAGCACATCGTCCTGCGTGACGCCGAAGTCCTTTGCCCGCGAGAGCATATAAAACACGGCGAGCAGGAATCCGGCGGCAATGATGATGCCGTACCAGTAGATGTCCTTCCCGAAGACCGTAAAGGCCACGGGACTGGGGTTGATCTCGATGCCGAGATTCGGGAATGTGATGGGAGATGCGAGAAACATATGAATTCCTCCTGATGAATTGAGAGGCGTTTGCCTCCGGCGGCCCGCTCCAAAGCCGAGGGGGCCTTTGGGTGCATACGTTTTGTAGGGGCCGATGCCTACGTCGGCCCGTTGGGTAGCTGCTGATTCGCTGAGGGTTTCCGAAAAAAACGGTGCATCCTGCGGGCGGACAGAGTCGTCCACCCGTTTGGAAAGTTGCGAATTCGCCGAAGTTTTCCGTAAAACCGGTGCATTCTGCGCGAGCTGATGCGACGTCCGCAGGCTAGTTTCGAGGCGCAACCGCGCATCGCGCGGCTCTTATCGCCGAAGATGGGCATCGGCCCCTACAGCTGGTGCATCTGAAATTCATGCTTCTTCCGGCACAATAACGCTGAGCGCAGCACGTTCCGGTGTGATTGTTTGCGTCAGGAGCGCTTCCGCGTCAGAACGTGTAATGGTATCCAGCAGATCAAACTCGCCGAAGCATTCGCTGCCTGCGAACAGGGATTCGCATATACGATAGCAGGTTGATTCAAATCCGTCAAGTTCCCGCAGAAGTCTGCCGCGTACAGATTTTTTCAGTCTCTCGAACCGTGTGGGCACAAAGCCGGTCTTCGGTGCCTGCAAAATGGCTTCCAGCACAACTTCCGGGTCGCACCCTGCACCGCTCACCTGCAAAAACGCCGCGCCGGGAACGCGCGTAAAGCCGGAGGAGAAATCTGCGTCGATCAGGCCGCGTGTATAAAGGCTTTCATATAGCGCTGAACTTTCGCCCAGCAGCAATTCGGCGGCAAGCTGTCCCGTGAGTTCCTGCCGGAGCGGCTCTGCGGACGGCTCTGCCCGAAAGCCAATAGAAAACACCGGCTGGCTGACCGGGAGTTTCCGGCACGTTCTGTGCCGGAATGCGCACGCAGGTTCCGCTTCGCCGCAAGGCCGCGCAGGCGGCGGCGAGAAGTCCGGCGGCAGACACTCCTGTGCAAGCCGTGCGGCAGCCTCCGCGTCCACATCGCCCATGATGACAAGCGCCATATTGGACGGAACATAAAACGCGTCAAAACAGCGCTGCAGCAGCTCCGGCGTGACGGCGCGGATGGAGCGGCGGGAGCCCGCAATGGGAATGTGGATGGGGTGGCGGCGATACAGTGCGCGGCACAGCCGCTCCTGCGCGCAGTCCTCGGGCGAATCGTCGTAGAGCGCAATTTCGTCGGCAATGACGGCACGCTCCGCTGCCATTGCTTCCGGCGGGAAGTACGGCGTCGAGGCCATGCGCAGAAGCAAGCGCAGACAGTCCTCAAAGTGTTCCGTGCAGGTGAAATAATAGCCGGTCATCGCATAGTCGGTAAAAGCGTTCGACTCCGCACCGAGGCTGGAAAACGCCGCCTCCGGGTCGCAGTCCGGCAGGCAGAACATGCGGTGCTCCAGAAAATGCGCCGTGCCGTCCGGCACGGTCTGCCAGCCGCCGCTTAACGGAAGCTGCGTGTCACACGATCCAACATTGACCCCGAGAAACGCGAATTTCCCGGCGAAGCCCGGCTTCGGCACAACGCGCAGGCGCAGACCGTTCGGAAGCGTTTCCAGATAACAGCGCTCTCCGAGCGCGGGATAGTCGTTCCAACTCATGCTTCCTCCAACGTATAGACCGTATCGGGCCGCACCTGCCGCGCAGCGGCGCATATGTCCTCTGCCGGAACGGTACGAACTGCAGCGGCAAGTTCAGCAGGACTCTGCGAAATGCCCGCCGCTGCGCGGCCCGTATAAAATTCATCAAGCCTGCCGGGGCTGTCGCACAGCAGCCGCAGATCGGACAGCAGCCCCGCGCGGGCTATTTCCAGTTCTGCCTGAGAAAAACGCCCTTCGGCCAGTTCCGCAAGCTGACGCAGAATTTCCTGCTCAACGGCGGTCAGGTCTGCACGGCCGCATCCGGCGGATGCGGCCAAGATGCCTTTGTGTCCGTCGTACCAGCTTCCGGCCTCGTAGCATAGAGCCAGCTGCCCGCGCACGACGGTATAGAGCCGGTTCTGCTCACCTCCGCCGAGCATTGCGTTCAGAAGCAGCATTGCAGGATACTGCGCACTTTGCAGCGTCACATCCGTGCGGAAGCCCATCGAAAATCTGCTTTGCGCGAGCGGCATCGTTTCGGAAAACCGCCGCAGTGTCTGCGGCTGCGGACCGGGAACGGTCGAAGCCATGACGCAGGCCGCACGCGGCAGCTGCGCCAGAAGCGGACGAAGCTGTACTGCGATCTCATCTGCAGATTGACTGCCGAGATAAAAAAGTTCCACGCGCGACGAGGCCAGCAGTGATTCATAGTGCCTCCAGAGCGTGCGTGCGTCGATCGCATCCAACTCCTCCGGCTCTCCGAGACGGCCGCAGGCGTAGCGTTCGCCCCGGCACATGCTGCGAAGCATTTGCCTTTCACAGTAAGCACCCTTGTCGTCCAGAACGCTCTGCATGGCGTTTTGCAGATTCTGCCGTTCCTGCTGCACAAGCTGCGGCAGAAACGCGCTGTTTTCCATCTGCGGGCAGAAAAGCAGTTCTGATACGAAGTCCAGAAGCTGCAAAAAAACTGTCTCGCCCGCGTATTGATCTTCCAGGCAATCTGCAAATAATCCCGTAAGCTGAACCTCGCCTTTTTTGCGCACCAGCGCGCCGACGGATGCGCCGTGCAGATCGTCCAACCGGTCAGCAATGGCGCGGATGGATGGCGTTTTTTTGCTGCCTCGCAGAAGCACGCTCGGCAGAAGCGCGTTCATGGCCGCCTCGCCCACGCAAAGCGGCCTTAAAAAGCTGAGGCTGAAGCAGGCGGTCTTGAACCGCCTGTCCTGCACGGCCGTGAGGAACACGCCCGGCAGGAGTTCTGTTCTTCTCGTCATGATTTTTTGTCTGCCTCCGTGCGCAGACGGATGATCTCGTCGCGCAGCACAGCGGCATATTCGTATTCCATCATGTGCGCAGCCTTGCGCATCTGCGCTTCGAGTTTTTCGATCTCACGCGCAAGTTCCTGCCGCGTCATCTTTACGCCGCCCTTGCCCTTGTGTTCCGGTGTGGGCGAGGCGGAGATTTCGATCAGATCCCGGATGGATTTCACGATGGTCTTCGGCACGATGCCGTGCGCCTTGTTATACGCATCCTGAATCTGGCGTCGTCTTGCCGTCTCGTCCATGGCGGCCCGCATGGCGGGCGTAATTTTATCCGCATAGAGCAGCACGCGGCCCTGCGCGTTTCGCGCCGCGCGTCCAATCGTCTGGATCAGACTCGTTTCCGAGCGCAGGAAGCCTTCTTTATCGGCGTCCAGAATTGCGATCAGCGACACCTCCGGCAAATCAAGTCCTTCGCGCAGCAGGTTGATGCCGACCAGCACGTCAAACTTCGCCATGCGCAGATCGCGGATGATCTCCATGCGCTCCATGGCTCCGATATCTGAGTGCATATAGCGCACGCGGATGCCGTTTTCGGTCAGATATTTCGTCAGATCCTCCGCCATCTTCTTTGTCAGCGTCGTGACAAGCGTGCGCTCGCCCTTGTCCGTCGTGGCGTTGATCTCGCCGATCAGATCGTCGATCTGTCCCTCGATGGGGCGCACAAAGACCTCCGGGTCGAGCAGGCCCGTGGGGCGGATGACCTGCTCGGCAATCTGCCCGGCACGGCTGCGCTCATACTCGGCAGGTGTCGCAGAAACATAGATTGCCTGATGGATGCGTTCTGTGAATTCGTCGAAGGTCAGTGGTCTGTTATCATAGGCCGACGGCAGGCGGAAGCCGTAGTCAACAAGACTTTTCTTTCGCGCGTGATCGCCGTTATACATGGCGCGCACCTGCGGCAGCGTCACATGACTCTCATCGACGAAGAGGATGAAATCGTCCGGGAAATAGTCCAGCAGCGTCGTCGGCGGGGTGCCGGGGGCACGGCCGGCAATGACGCGGGAATAATTCTCGATGCCGGAGCAGAAGCCGATCTCCTGCAGCATTTCCAGATCGTACTGCGTCCGCTGGCGGATGCGCTGCGCCTCGAGCAGCTTGTCGTGCTCCTCAAAAAAGCGCACCTGCTCCCACATCTCAGCTTCAATATCCTTCATGGCGCGGGCCATTTTTTCTCTGGACGCGACATAATGCGACGCAGGGTAGATGGCGACATGGTTCAAAATGCGCTCCGGCACGCCGGTGACGGCGTTGACCTCGGAAATGCGGTCAATTTCATCGCCGAAAAACTCGATGCGGATGGCTCGGCCTGCCCAATAGGCGGGATAAACCTCCAGCGTATCGCCGCGCACGCGGTAGGCGTTGCGGACGAAGTTGAGGTCGTTGCGCTCGTAGCGGATCTCGGTCAGCTTGCGCATAAGTTCATCCCGGTCGTATTCCATGCCGGGGCGAAGCGAAATAACCATATTTTTATAGTCGATCGGATCGCCCAGACCGTAGATGCACGACACGGACGAGACGACAATCACGTCCTGGCGCTCGGACAGCGCACTCGTCGCGCTGTGGCGCAGACGCTCGATCTCGTCGTTGATGGCGGAATCCTTTTCGATGTAGGTATCCGTCTGGGCAATATATGCCTCAGGCTGGTAATAGTCATAGTAGGAAATGAAGTATTCCACGGCGTTTTCCGGAAAAAACTCGCGGAACTCCGAGCACAGCTGCGCAGCCAGCGTCTTGTTGTGCGCCAGGACCAGCGTAGGCCTATTCACGTTGGCGATGATATTCGCCATGGTGAACGTCTTGCCGGAACCGGTCACGCCGAGCAGGACCTGATCGCTCAGGCCCATGTTGAGGCCCTGCGTCAGCTTCTCGATGGCCTGCGGCTGGTCGCCGGTGGGCTTGAATTGGGAGTGCAGCTTAAAGTTCATACGGATCCTCCAGAATGCCGTCGTCGCGCAGAGAGACAAAATCGTCGTCCGCGACAATGATATGGTCGGCCAACACGATCCCGACCGCCTCGAGCGCCGCCTTTAACACCAGCGTAGTCTGCCGATCCTCGGGGCTGGGCAGCGCAAGGCCGCTGGGGTGGTTATGCGAGAGCACGACGGAGGTTGCGTTCGCATCCAGCGCAGCCTTTACGACCTTGCGCGCCGCAATGGACGCGACGTTCACGCCGCCTCGATGGATGAGCACGCAGTCGAGCGCCTTACACTTCGCGTCGAGGCAGAGAAGATACACGACCTCCTCGCTTTCGCCGTGGAAGTACGGCAGCAGGTATTGACCGCATTTGGACGTAGTATCCAGAATCTCAATCTGCGCGCTGCGGCTCATGAGGCAGCGGCGCGCCACCTGCGGCACGAGTCGGATCAGCTGCGCTGCGGCGTCTCCGACACCGCTGACCTTTTTGAGTTCCGACTCCGGCGCGGAAAACACGCCGTCGAGCGTCCCGAATCGGCTTAAAAGCGCGTGTGCCGCCGGGTTCGTATCACCGCGCGGCGCGGCGTAATACAAAAGCACCTCCAACACCTGCACGTCCGAGAGGGAGTCCATGCCGCTGGTTTTGAGTTGTTTCCGCATGCGTTCGCGGTGGCCTTTATGGATGGACATGGACATCGGCTCCTTTCCGTTCCCGCTCACATCAGCGGCGCAAGCAGCCGCAGCAGCGCGCGCAGTACACGCTGCGTCAGGCGCGTATGGCTGCACTGCTCAGCGGTGATCTCCTTGCACTGGGGAAACGTTTCTTCAAAATCCGCCTGCACCTGTGCGTTCACAGTGGTGTCATAGAGATACACGGCGTCTTCAAAATGCAGATACAGGCTGCGGAAGTCCAGATTGACCGTGCCGACGACGGCCTGCTTCGTGTCGGCCAGATAGACCTTAGAGTGGATAAAACCCGGCGTGTATTCAAAAATGCTGACGCCCGCGCGCGTCAGTTCCTCATAGTTTGCGCGCGTGACCGCGTGGACATACCACTTGTCCGGGATGCCTGGCGTGATGATGCGTACATCGACGCCTGTTTTAGCTGCGACACAGAGCGCCGTGGTCATTTTGTCGTCCAGAATCAGATACGGCGTCATGATCCACATCCGCTCCTGTGCAGAGGAAATGACGGACTGTAAAATTGTCGCACCGACGTCCTCGTTGTCAAGCGGACTGTCGGCAAACGGCTGCAGAAAGCCGGTGTTTCCCTGCTTTTCCGGATAGTCCACACGGAAGCGTCCCACGTCCTCCTCCGACCGGTCAACGTAACCCCAGAGGGACAAAAACATAACTGTCATCGACCACACGGCTTTCCCGCGCACAAGAATGCCGCAGTCCTTCCAGTGTCCGAAACGCTCGTATTCGTTGATATACTCGTCCGCCAGATTGACGCCGCCGGTAAACGCAGCCTTGCCGTCAATGATCAGAAGCTTGCGGTGATCGCGGTTATTGAGACGGGCAGACAAAATCGGGATATAGGGGTTGAACGCGTGCGCGCGGATACCCATTTCCCGCAGCTTTTTCTCATAACCCATCGGCAGGCGCGTGATGCAGCCAAAATCGTCATACACGACGCGCACATCGACGCCTGCCGCCGCCTTTTCCCGCAGAAGTTCCAGAATGGGGGTCCACATCTTTCCGGTGGCGATGATGAAAAACTCGATAAAAATATAGTGCTCCGCTTTTTGCAGTTCCTCCAGCATTGCGGCATAGCAGCTTTCGCCGGTTGGGAAATATTCCGCGTCCGCATCGTCGTAGATGGGGTAGCCGGAGGCCGAAAGCAGGTAGCGCGCGTGGTTGAACGCAGGCGTCCCGGCGGCGGCCAGCTCCCATAAGGGCGCTTCGTCCTGCCGCAGCTGCTGCATGGTGACGGCCTCGATCGACTGCATCTTCCGGTGCTCATAGCTGGAAATTTTATTGCCGCCGAACAGCAGATAGATCGTCAATCCCGCCACAGGGAAGGCCAGAATCAGCACGATCCACGCGATCTTATAGCTTGGGTTGACCCCGCACGAGATGATATAGATGACGACCGCCCAGCTCAGCACGTTCATGGCGATCCGGATCCAGAAAAAGTCGGCCCGCAGATACGTCGCCATCACGATCAGAAATACGATCTGCAGCAAAATGCCGACCGACACCGCCACGACCCGCTGGAACACCAGCTTTGACAGATTCCGCATGGTCTTCCCTCCCCCGCTGCTTGAATTTTTTAGACTGCGCCGCACAATTCGGCAAGCAGATTCGGCGAGAGATCTTTCGTCAAGTCAAGGTTTGAAAAGCGAAGAAATACTGTATGTATTCCGAGTTTTTCAAACCGCTGAATTGGCGGAAAAGATCCGCCGAAGCACGCCGGCGCGTTTGTGCGGTATTGCTTTTATACTATAGCATGTTCCGCAAGAAGCCGCAAGCCTCTGCTTTTAAAATTTAAAAACTTTTGTTTGAAAATCCTGTTGTAGTTTTCAAACGAATCTGGTATAATAAGCAGACTGAATTTTTCGATTTTTCTACACAGGAGCGAACCATGGAAAACTGTATCCGCGTGCAGGGTGCGCGCGTCAATAATCTGAAGAATATCTCCGTTGAGATCCCGCGCGACAAGCTGGTCGTCCTGACCGGCCTGTCCGGCTCGGGCAAGTCATCTCTGGCCTTTGATACGATCTTTGCCGAGGGGCAGCGGCGGTATGTCGAGTCACTTTCGAGTTACGCGCGCATGTTCCTCGGCCAGATGGACAAGCCGGACGTTGACTCCATCGACGGCCTTTCCCCCGCCATCTCCATCGACCAGAAGACCACCAGCCGCAATCCCCGCTCGACCGTTGGCACGGTCACGGAGATCTATGACTATCTGCGCCTTTTGTGGGCGCGCTGCGGCACGCCGCACTGCCCGAAGTGCGGCAAGGAGATCCGCCGTCAGACGGTTGACCAGATCGTTGATCAGATCATGGGCCTGCCTGAACGGACAAAATTTCAAATTCTCTCCCCTGTCGTGCGCGGCAAAAAGGGCGAGCACCAGAAAATCTTTGAAGACGCCCGGCGCGGCGGCTACGCCCGCGTGCGTGTTGATGGAAGTCTGTACGAACTGACGGAAGACATTTCGCCTGACAAGAACAAAAAACACCACATCGAAGTCGTCGTTGACCGGCTCATCATGAAACCCGACCTTGCCCGGAGACTAACGGATTCCGTGGAAACGGCGTCCAATCTCTCCGGCGGTCTTGTGATTCTCAACGAGTTGGATGGGGACAGAGACACGCTCTTCTCCCAGAACTACGCCTGTGAGGACTGCGGCATCTCCATGCCGGAACTCTCCCCGCGCATGTTCTCGTTCAACAACCCCTACGGTGCCTGCCCGGTCTGCGCAGGTCTTGGCACGCAGCAGGTCGCGGACCCGCTGCTCATCATCCCCGACCGCTCCAAGTCGATTTTACAGGGTGCAATCCAGGCCTCCGGCTGGAACAATGTCCGCGACGACTCCATCTCCCGGATGTATTTTGAGGCGCTGGCGAAAAAATATCATTTTTCCCTGAATGACCCCATCGATGCTCTGCCGCAGAAAGCGCTCGACGTCATTCTCTACGGCACGGGTACGGAAAAACTCACCATCTATTATGAACGCGCAAACGGCCGCGGCACGCTGGAGCGGCCGTTTGAGGGCGTTGTCAATAACGTCTCCCGGCGCCTCACCGAGACGCAGTCCGACGCCATGCGCAAGGAACTCGAAGAGTGTATGTCCGAGCGCCCGTGCCCCAAGTGTCACGGCAGGCGTCTGTCCGATATTAGCCTTGCCGTCACGGTCGGCGGCATGAACATCATGGATTTCTGCGCCATGCCTATTTCGGAGGAACTGAAATTCATTGACAATCTGAAGCTGACCGGCTCCATGGCCGTCATTGCCGAGCAGATCGTGCGCGAAATTCGCTCCCGTCTGTCGTTTTTACAGGCTGTGGGCCTCAGCTATCTGACACTCTCACGCTCTGCCGCCACACTCTCCGGCGGCGAGAGCCAGCGTATCCGGCTGGCTACACAGATCGGCTCAAGCCTCATCGGCGTTCTGTATATCCTCGATGAGCCGTCCATCGGCCTGCACCAGCGGGATAACGACAAGCTGCTGGACACGCTCCGCCGTCTGCGTGACATCGGGAACTCCGTCCTTGTCGTTGAGCACGACGAGGACACCATGCGCGCCGCCGATTTCATCGTCGATGTCGGCCCGGGCGCCGGCGTGCATGGCGGCGAGATCATCGCCGCAGGCACAGTTGATGATATCATCGCCGCTCCGCGCTCCATCACGGGGCAGTATCTGTCCGGCGCGAAAAAGATTCCTCTGCCCGAAAAGCGGCGGGAGGGCAATGGGAAAAGCCTGAAAATTTTCGGCGCGGCAGAAAACAATCTGCGCCACATTGACGTCGAATTCCCGCTCGGCACGTTTACCTGCGTGACCGGCGTATCCGGCTCAGGCAAATCGAGCCTCGTCAATGAAATCCTCTACAAAAAGCTTGCCGGCAGCCTGAACCGCGCCCGCACCCGCCCGGGAAAGTTCAACCGCATCGAGGGTCTGGAGCATCTGGACAAGGTCGTCGGCATCGACCAGAGTCCCATCGGGCGCATGCCGAGTTCCAACCCGGCGACGTACACCGGCGTCTTCAACGACATCCGCGACCTGTTTGCGTCCACAGCCGACGCGCGCACGCGCGGCTACGGTCCGGGGCGGTTCTCATTCAACACAAAGGGCGGCCGCTGCGAGGCCTGCAGCGGCAACGGTCTTGTGAAGATCGAGATGCACTTTCTGGCCGACGTTTTCGTCCCCTGCGAGGTCTGCCATGGAAAGCGCTATAACCGCGAGACGCTGGAAGTTCTGTACAAGGGCAAGAATATTGCGGACGTACTCGATATGACGGCGGAGGAAGCGCTGGCCTTCTTTGACAATCTGCCGCGCATCCGCAATAAGATTGCCACACTCGTTGACGTAGGCCTTGGCTATATTAAACTCGGGCAGAGCGCCACAACGCTCTCCGGCGGCGAGGCGCAGCGCGTTAAGCTTGCAACGGAACTCTCCCGCCGTGCAACCGGCCGCACATTCTATATTCTCGACGAGCCGACGACCGGCCTTCACATGGCAGATGTCCACAAGCTGATTGAGGTTTTGCAGCGGCTGGTTGACGCAGGCAACACCGTGCTCGTCATCGAGCACAATCTCGATGTCATCAAGGTCGCAGACTATATCGTCGATCTTGGTCCGGAGGGCGGCTCCGGCGGCGGGCAGATCGTCGCCTGCGGCACGCCGGAGCAGATCGCCGCCTGCCCGGAGAGCTTCACGGG
>ERZ773235.2919-NODE-2919-length-13123-cov-3.376722_pt1 | contig 13123 bp, 16 predicted proteins | sample MGYA00580522_ERZ773235 | MGnify/ENA primary metagenome ERZ773235 (study PRJEB29015, sample SAMEA2737797) | human gut metagenome | biome: human gut; feature: human-associated habitat; material: faeces | place: China | collected 2012 ...
TTTGTATTATAATTGTTAAAAGTCTTTGACAAACTTCCAAAGACATTTGGTAGAATGCAAATATCAACACATATATAATTGTAAGTGAAAGGAGAGATAGAATGAAATTAGGAGATAACATTTTAAAATTAAGAAAAGATTGTAAACTTTCACAAGAACAATTAGCAGAAAAAGTTAATGTTACTAGACAAACAATATCAAATTGGGAATTGGGGGAAACTTCTCCTAATCCAGACCAGTTAAAATTATTATCTAAAGCATTAAATGTTAGTATTGATGAACTATTAAATAATGATATTAAACAAGTATTAGTAGAAAAAATAAATAATACTGAAAAACATACTGAGATAATAATTAAGATACTAAAAGTCTTGGGAATAATTTTTGTTGTCGGCTTTGCTATTACTATTTTCATAAATATTATGTTTGGTGCTAAAAAAGACTCTATGACTATAAAAGAAAATCAAACTGTTCTTCTTAATTGTCAACTGAATAGTGAAAAGTATACTTATCTAATAGAATATGATAAAGATGATAATATTATTGATGCTAGTGGTAGTGAATATATAATAAATATTATTAAAGATAAAGAATTTAATAAAGCTAAAATCTTAGTTAAATATATAGAAACTTATTTTAAAGATAATGGCGGTAAATGCTAATCTTAAGAAAATGAAAAAATAGCTTTTTATAAAAGTCAAAGTGATTGCTAAAAGGGCAATCACTTTTTAATATAGATTAGAAACTTGTAATATATAGAAGGGGGTATGTAAATTTGAGTATATTTCAAGAATATGAAGAAATTAAAAAAATAGTAGGAAAAGAAAAATGGGAAAGTATTGATGAATACATAAATAAAGTGCATCCGGAATTAAGACTAGATCAAATAATTTATAATTCAAATAATTGGATAGAATTTGAAAAATGGTTTTATAAAAATTTAAAAGGGAGTACTGTTAATGTATGTGATGTTTGGGAAACTGATTATGGAGACTATAAAGCACTTGCTGAAATTGGTAAAAATAAAGAATTGAAAGGGACAATAATTACAAGTTATGATGAACAAGTAATTAGAAATATAACAGATAAAGAAAAGGGTAGTTTAACTGTAAATGAACTTAAAAACGCATTTGCAGTTTTAATATGTAGTGATATAGAAAAATATTTAAAATTACCTACCATATCAAATGTATCTAAATTATTAAAAGAAATTTACGATTGTGTTGTTACTTCTGAATGTTCAATGTGTCATATTGATTATAATGAGTGGGAAGATTTTTATGATGATTATAACGAAAGAGATATAGAACAATTAAAAAAAGAAATAGAAAAATATAATTTAGAGGAAGTTATTGAGATAGATAACGGAGAATATAAAATAATTGGTTATGGTGATTTAGAGACAAGATTTTTGGATGATAGGAATTATTGTAAAGAATTAGATTTAAATATTACTGATAAAATAATGACATATATAAAAGATACTTTTAATTTTGAATATAGTAATTCATTTGTTAGAAATACTTTTTCAAATATTATTGAATATGGACTTAAAAAGCATGGTGATTCAAAACATGATTTTATTAAATATTTGTCAGAAACATTTGATGAATTGGAATATGAAGAAATTGAAAAAATTATAGATAATAAAGAAAAATCTTATGAAGTATAAAAAGGAGGGAATAAAAAATGAAATTAATGACAAAAGAATTAGGAAAAAAGTTTGAGAAATATCCGCTGTACAGTCAAGACGGATTGGGTGGTAGAGCAAAAGTAATAGTTAAATATTTTAATCCAGTAGGTGCTGGAACATGGTTAATAACTGAAGGAAATAAACTAGATAATGGAGATTATCAAATGTTTGGTTACTGTCATTTAGGAAATGATGATTATGCAGAATTAGGATATGTAATGCTATCTGAATTAGAAAACATTACATTAATTAATGGTTTAAAAATTGAAAGAGATTTATATTTAAATGATGATGCAACATTGTATGATGTAATGAAAAAGTCAGGTATGTATATCCCAGGTTATTTAAAAGTTGATACTAAGGAAGAATTAAATATAAATTCAGTGGTGAATAATTTTGATGTACCATTAGTAATTGAAGAATATTTGGACTTGTCTCTTGACGATTTAGAAAATGATTTATATTTAAAAGGTATTTATCCAGATAGCAGAAATGAATTAGTGTATTGTGATAATGATATTTGTTATTATAATTGTTACGATGGTGATTATTTATGTATTGCTACTAAAGATGCAATTAAAATGAAAGAAAGCTATGTACATAACAATAGTGGTCTTATTAGAGTAAACGAATTAAATAGTAGTTTAATTAGTGTCGATTACAATGGAAAAAGAATTAAAGATATAGCAGATAAATACAAAACAAGGGATTCTATAAAATATAATTCATACATTACTGATAATTTTAAAACTACTTTAGAAGAACAAGAAATAATGAAAGACTTAAGATATATAGAAAGTTGTCGCGATTATAATACTATAAAAGAAAACTTGACTAATGAAGACATAATTAGAATCAATAATGTAATAAAAGATTTTAGCTTCTATGAAAACAAATATGATGATGGAGTTAAAGATATTATTGGAGAATACGAAGGTAAATATGGTAATTATAATATTATTGAGTGGTATGAAGGATTAAAATCAACAAAATCGTTTCTTGAAGATTATGTTTTAGAGAGGGGTGAATATAGTGTTTGATAAAGACTTTTTAAATGTTGTTGATAGAGTTAGCGATATTTTTATAGATTTTATGGAAGAAAAAGGATTTGATGTATCTTACCATAATGATAAATATTTAGGAAATGGAGCAACTGCATTTAATTCTAAAGACTCTTTTGTTCCTATTTTTGAATTATCAAATCAACTTTATCCTAAACTTTTTACAATTTTTATTAAGGATAGAAATGGTAATTCTATTTTAACTGGTAATTATGCTGCTATATATTCTTTTAGTGCTGATGATATGATAAATGAAGAAGTTTTTGACACTTTTATCAAAATGCTTGATGAGATATATAATAACTATGGAATCTATAACAAAAATAATCGTTTGGATTTTACATTTAAAGAGCTAAACGAAGATAGGAAATCATACAGCAAATATCAAAATAACAAAAAAGTTTTAGAAGATTTACGAAATACTATTACCAATTATCTTGATAATTGCACTGATGAAGAGTGGAAAAAAATTTTAAATGATTACTGTATTGAAGACATAGAAAATTATATGGGAGAATCAAGAAGAAAAATAGAAGAAACAATAATTGAATGTTTTAAAGATATGGATAAAGAGAGTATAGAAAGTGAAATAAATAGATATAGTAAATATCTTGATAAAATAATTGAAATGTGAGGTGTTTAAGATTTGAGATGCTTTGAAGAATTAAGTTTAAAAGAGTTAAAAAAACAATATGATCTAAGTGCTAATAATGCTATAGAGTATTTAAAAGAATTTGTTTCAAAAGAACAGTACAACGAATCCGTTGAAAATATTTTGTCTAATTTAAATATAGACGAGAATATTTTATATATGAATATTGAAGATATTCCTGACAAGGGTTACCTTGAAGGAGATTTGATTACAGAATTTAAAAATTTAGACGATTCACATTCTTATACTGTTGCAAGAGTTATGAATATGTGTCATTGTGTAGAACTTCACTATTGTGATGGAAAAACTACTATTGAATATGGATATAGAATAAAATCGGATTATTGGGAAAACAAAATTTATGAAGTAGAATGGTTTAATAAAAATATGTCTTATGACGAGATGTTTAAAAAACTAGAAAATTTATTTAAAAATTACTTTGGTGAAGAAGAGTTTATATATAAAGATTATCAAAATTTAGAAATTTAGAAAGGAGGAAATGATGAGAGAAGAAATTTATACTGTTTGTTATGATTCATTAAGTATTTATAATAATAAAAAAGATGCAATAAAATTTTATAATGATTGTTATATGATGAGCGAGGGAGCAGAAAGGGAAAGATATGCTTCCATTTTATTTGATCTAAACAATGATAAAAGAAAAGCTACTGACAACATAAGCAGTTATTGCAGAGAAATTTATATTCATACTAAAAATTATAACGAAAGATCATTAAAAGTAAATCTAGATAAAAAACTATCTCTAGAAGAATGTATTAAATACTATAAAAATAATCTATTTCCTGTATTAGAAATATGTGAGGAAGAAAATATTGACTTCAATAAAAAAATACCTTTTGAGGATTTTGGAGATGATAGAGAAATAAATATGAGAAGTATTACTGATTTTTATAAGCATTTACTTAGTGATAAAAACGTTAATTTAAGTAATGCATATACAAAAGAAGTGTCTGACGGCAAGTACATGCTTATAGTTGAAGATAATTTAGAAATTGATATAAGAGCATGGGATGATTTTGATTCGGTTGTTAATAATGTTAATACAATTTATGAATATAGCAAGAGAAAGGAACAAGAAAAGGAATATGAATAAAGAATATTTGAATAAGTTATTTGAAGAAAATAAAAAAGAATTTTATGATAGTGAAACAAAAATAACATCTAGTAAGGAATTGGAAGATTATATAATATCAACAATAATATCTAATTTTGAATATGACTTTAATAAATGTATTGATATAGACAAATTGTTTGATGATACCATTAACATAGGTATAAGTCATAATGGAGTTATGTCTTTAACACAAACTGATGCAGATAAAGAAAGATGTGGTATTGGATTAGAATATAGGGATGAGTCAGGAAAAATTATAAGAAGAGATTTAATAAGTGAAGAAGATTTTGTTATGTTAATGAAATTTTATATTCATACAAAAGATAGTGATTTATATAATGAATTTATAAATAAAGATGGTATTAACATTGATGAGTCTTATGAAATTGAATAGGGGTGATTGAAATAAATAGTTATGAAGTGTTAAAAGAAAGTAAAATAATTTATGAAAATTTAGTTGATATTTTAGATAATGCTGATATACAAATATTAAATGGTAATCAAAGCAAAATAAAAGAGTTTATGACTGTGTTAGCAGATATTTATGATAATGCTTATAAACAAGCAAAAGAATATATGAAAAATGAGTTAGAAACTATTTGTAATTGTCCTAAATGCCAAAATAAATTATTAATAAGCGATTTAATAGATTATTCTTACTTATGTGATGAGTGTGATGAAAATTATTATTATATTGAAATAGAAAACCATAATAAGTGGTATTTAACCAATGATAATAACGAAAGATTAATTAAAAGTTTTAGCTTGGGATTAAATTACAATGTAGATAAAAAAATAATGTACATAGGGACAGAAAATAGTTCTGGGGCAAAATATATTTGTGATGATATAGATGATATTAAAGAGTCTGTGAATGACTATATATTTGGATATGTGAATCATAATACTTTTAATATAAAGATATGGGAAACAGAAGAAGATAGAATTCAAGGAGAACCAATCATACTTGATGAAATATACCACGATCTAAAAGATGCTGTTGCCAGATTAAAAAAGATAATGTCAAGACAAGATTATACTTTTGCAGAAATTATAAATGAAGATGATGATTTGTTTTATTCAACAGATGGGGTAAGTGAAGAATATTATAAAAAAGATAATTTAGAAATATAAAGGTGGGGGATATATGAAGTATAAAGGAAAAATTGAAAAAATAAAACATATAGTAGTATCTGATCCAGCATACGATAAGGATGTTTGGTGTAGGTATGAAAATAATAATATTGATAATAAAGATTTAGCAGTAATTGTATATATTGATAAAGTAAAAAATAATATAGAAGATTATGAATTTGAAACGGTAGATTTTGCATTGCTTATCAAAACTAATGATGATGATTGTAGTGTTACAAAAGATGGGTATTTAAAACATTTAGAAAATATAAAAATAACTAAATATGATATAGGAGTTGATACAGCATGTGTCGCAATAGGGGTAAATGAGTATGCTAAAAATATAATTGATTCAAAAGATGAGTGGCAACCAGAATGTGCCATAAGAACTGGAACAGACGGAATATTTGGTACAGTAATAGAAGGGAAGAATGATGAGGAGTTATGTTTTATATTTATAGAAGGATATTTTGGTAGTGATTTTATTGATACAAGTAAACTATTAGATTATTTAACAGAGAAACTTTGTATTAAAGAACTAATAGTGGAAAATGAAACTGATAAAGAAACAAAAGGAATGGTGGTATAACTATGAGTTATTATCATATAAAAAATATCAATATTGATAAAACTAAAAATAACATATCCGCAGATTTAGCAGATTCTAGTTTATATCCTTTGACTTTTTATAATACGGAATTTCTATGTCAAAGAAAAACATTTGAAGAAACGTATGCCGAATTTATTTATAATTTAGTAAGTGGTAATTTTCATCCGACTTCAAATAGTAAATTCTCTAAATTAGTTTTAAATCATGATTTAGATAATTACTATGATGATGCACATAATATTGGTAAATTAGAAACATATTATAAATACAAGAATAATATAGATGCAATATTAAGTGGTAATTTATCAAGAATTAAAAATATTGAATCAGATAAAGAAATGCATCCAGAAAAATATTATGTATTAACTAAATTAGATTTGGATATTGGGTATGATTATGAGTACTATATAAATAAAAGAGGAAAACTATATACATTTATTAATAATAAAATAATGTCTTGTTCTCAGGATGATAAGAATTATGGTTATCCACTATCAGCTGTTTATGGTAAAGAAAAAGAAAAATTATTAGAATATAATGATTTTTTCAAAGACAAAAGCGATGAACTGGAGATATAGAAAATGGATAATATTAAGTTTGATGCTATGTCCCCATCTATGACTTTATTGTTATTTTTAATTATTGGATTAATATTATTTATTTTAATAATAGAACCGAAATTATCAAGAAGAAAATTAAAAAACAACAACGAGCATGGCTCCAGTAAGTTTGCAGATATAAAAGAGATAAAAGAAAACTTTGATAAAGAAGAGTTAAATAATATAAATACTTCTGGTTTTCCAGTATGGTACGAAAAAGAAAAAGGAAAATTCAAAAATGTTTATTATGATAATAAATCACCACATTATGTGTTAATTGGTTCTACTGGTAGTGGTAAATCAATAACAGTTAGTATTCCTATGTGTATTCAGTTTGCAACTGCTAAGGAAAAACACTCAGTAGTTTTAACTGATCCTAAAGCAGAACTTTTTAAAACAACTGGTAAAATATTTGAAGATAATGGATACAATGTAGTTACTATTGACTTTAGAAACCCTACGAAATCAAGTAAAATAAATATCATGCAACCAATTATTGATGAATGGAAAGAACATTGTATATATGACAAAAATATGATGTTCTTTTTATCATATTATATAAAATCAAATAAAATACTAATTGAAAAAATGTTTAGCAATAAAAAATATCAAGAACAAATAATAGATAAATATAAGTTAGTAGATTATATAATAGAGGTTATAAAAAACAACCAAGATGAACTCGAAAAAAATATAAAAAATAAAAAATATTTTGACAATTATTCTTATATGGAATATACAGGTGAAAAATTAAAAGAATATTTGAATAATTTATCCAATTTAGAAATATTAGATAAGATAAAAGAAATGCAAAATAATAGTTCTAATCATCAAGCAGAAGCTAATCATTTAGTAATTTCTCTTGCTAATTTAATATTTACAGAGAAAGAAAGTAAAGATCCATTCTGGATTAATAGTAGCAAACAATTATTCATTGGTCTTGCAGGAGTATTTTTAGAAGATTATAAAAAAGGATTAATAGATGAAAACAAGATAAATATTGCTAGTATAAAGAAATTTCAAAATTCCTCTTTAATAAAAGAAAATCAAATGTATTTACAAAGAAATTTAAATACCAGAAGTTATGGGAATTTATCTAAGGATTATTTAACATCAATATTGTCTTCTGCTGAAAATACTTATAAATCTGTTACAGCAGTATTTGGTGAAAAAATGTCTATCTTCGATGATCTTAATGTAGAAAATGTAACGAGCATTAGTGAATTTAATTTTACAGATGTAGGAAGAAAGCCAACTGCACTTTATATTATTGTTCCTGATGAAGATAAAAGTTATTATCAATTAGTTACTATAATACTTGGAATGTTAATTAAAGATTTATCAAAATTTGCAAATATGCCTGAAAACAATGGTATGTTACCTGTAAAAGTTGAATGGATTTTAGAAGAATTTGCAAATATGCCACCGATAAATGATATACATGTTTCAGTTAGTGTAGCTCGCTCTAGGGGGATGAGATATATCTTTTTTATTCAATCTTTTGCTCAGTTAGATCAAATATATGGCAAAGAAATAGCAAGTATAATAATTGATAACTCAGCTTTATGTTATTTAAAAACAAATAGCGTAGAGTGTGCTCAAATTATAGAAAAGAAATTAGGAAGGGCAACAATAACAACAAACTCATTAAGTACAAGTACTGATCCATTTAAAGTAGGTGGTAATCAAACTACTTCTTTACTGGGAAGAGAATTACTAACAGCAAATGAAATTATTTCACTTAAATATAAGACAATAATATTTCCTGTTTTTGGTAATCCAATATTTAGAGACACTTATATGTATAGTGATTTATATCCTAAATATAAGAAAGTTGCAATATGTGAAAGAGAAATAAAAGTTTTAAAAAGATTAACAGATAATTACTATACTGTTGAAAAACTAAGAGAATATTATGATAAAGAAAGCAATAATAAAGAGAAGGTAATAACAAGAAAAATAATTACTTCAAGCCAAAGACAAACTAAAAATAAAATGAGAAGAATTATTGAAAATGTTAATGGTGAGAATAATGTTATAAGTCTTTTAAACAATTTAAAGGATTGGTTTACAAACAGAATAATAAATGAAATAAAAGATGATGACGATGTTTATACTTTAGAAATTGCAACACTATTAAATAAAATGGATTTAATTAGACTAAAAAAACTATTTACGAATGATATCACAGTAGAAATAGCGAGTAATAAAAAAATTAGAAAAACAATTATATCATTTTGGAATAATTTAGAAGGAGAAAAATATTTATGAAAAAGAATCTTAAAACCATTGGTAAACTACTAATATTGTTATCATTAGCAACACTTTTATCTTATAAAATATATAATTATTTTTATGAGAAAAAAGATGCAGATGTGATAAATAGTTATATTGAAGAAACAAGTCGTATTATAGAAGATGAAAATATAGCGGTACCACTAGAAGAAACAAAAAACGAAATTAAGAAAGTAGACATAAAATATACAGCTGTTTTAGAGATACCAAGTATAAATCTAAAAAGAGGTGTAGTTGATAGTACTAAAAACTTTAATTCTATTAACTATGCAATTAGTGTAGACAAACATAGCAATTACCCAAATAAAGCGGGTAATTTTATTTTGTATGCACATTCTGGTAATAGTAACATTTCATATTTTAAGAAATTAATAGATGTAGAAATTAATGATAATGTTTTTGTTTACTATGAAGGAATAAAATATAACTATAAAATATTTAATAAATATAATATTGAGAAAAATGGAACAGTAAATGTTTTATCAAGTAATGAAAATAAATATATAACATTAATAACATGTAATCAAAAAAGAAAAGGATATCAAGTTGTATTAGTGGGGAAACTAGTAGAACAAAATAATTATTAAAGGGTAAAAAAAAGAATAAATAAGGGGGAATTAAAATGAGAGAAAAGTATAATGTCATTGAAATAGAAAACGATGCTTTAACAGAAGAAGAAATTAAAAAAAGTGTCAATTACCAATGGGCAAAAATAATTTTAAATATTTTTGAGAAAGTTGTTCAAAATGGCTGAAAAGAATATTAATACATGTTATAATTATTATGTAAGTATTCTTACATCCAAAAATGAAAATTTGAAGGTATGTCATCATAAAAGGATGGTGATGTACTAATGAAAAAGGTGGTATTATATGTAGGATTAACAGATGAAGAAAATAAAGCTTTAAGTTCTGAAGAAATTGAAAGTACATTAACAAAAAGAGCAACAGCACTTATGGATTATGCAGAAACATTGAATTACGAAGTTGTCGGAATATATCGTGATGGCTACTATATTGGAGATTCGGAAAATAGAATTAATTTTAATAATATGCTTTCTTCTTTAGTAAATAAGTCAGTTAATATTGTTTTATCTACTTATAATGAGATTATAAGTAATGAAAAAGAGAAATTTACTGAATTTGTAAGTAAACTAAATGACAAAAAAATAGAATTTAAGTCTATTTCCAAATTAAATCCAGAAGATACAATCGCAAGTAGAAGAAATCAACAACTAAAAAATATGATGGATGATTGTAAACTAGAATATGTTTCGCCTAGTATCATCAATTTGCTTAATTTAGATATTGAAAATGATGATAACTTTTTAACTCCAAGTTATGAAATTAAAAAAAGATCAGCTTATGTGAGAGAAATTTATAATTCAGAGTATAATTGGTATGGTAAGAAAGTTATTTTATATGTTAGATTATCAGAAGAAGATAAAGATAAAAAAACACTTGAAGAATTAAGCGAGAGTATTAAAAATCAATTATCAATGTTATTAAAACACGCTAAAGCAAATAGATGGGTAGTAGTTGCAATATTCTGTGATGAGGACTATTCAGGGGTGGATAATGAAAGACCAGAATATAATAAATGTTTAAGATTCTGTGAAGTTGGGAAAACTGATATAGTTTTGTGCAAAATGCAATCAAGATTTACTCGTGATATGGAACATGTAGAAAAATATATACATGGTTTATTTCCACAGTGGGGTATTCGTTTTGTAGGTAAAGTTGATAATGCCGATACAGTTGTTAAAGGAAACAAAAAATCAAGACAAATAAATGGTCTTATTAATGAATGGTATTTGGAAGATTTATCAGAAAATATTAGAGACACAATCAAAGATAAACATGTAAATGGTCAATTTACTGGCCCATTTGCACCTTATGGTTATATAAAGAATCCAGAGGATAAAAACCATTTATTAATTGATCCTGTTGCAAGTGTCGTAGTTAAAAAGATATTTGAATTATTTACAGAAAAGGGATATGGTGTTAGAAAAATAATTAGATATTTAAAAGAGAATAATATTCCTTGTCCTTATGAATATAAATTATCACAAGGATTAAATGTAAAATACAGCAGAAAGATTACTAAAGAAAATGTTTGGAGTGATTGTACTGTTAAGAGAATACTGCAAGATGTTGTATATATTGGTAATTTAGCACAAAGTAGAACAACAACGCCAAACTATAAAAATAAAAAAATTATTGCCCTACCAAAGGAACAATGGATTGTTTGTAAAAACACACATGAACCTATTATTGATACGAATACTTGGGAAAAAGCAGTTAGTATCAGAGAAAATAGATCACGTGCTTGTAAAGAACATGGCGAAAAACATAAATATTCTGGAGTTATAAAATGTGATTGTTGTGAAGGAAACTTTAAAAAGGGAATGTATATGTCAAAAAATGAAAAAATTCATTGCTTTAAATGTACTGAAGCTTGCAAACCTTATGCAAATTGTAAAAATTCAAAAACAATTAGAGTTGATGTTTTAGATGAAATTCTAATTGAAAAAATAAATGATAGAATAAACAAGTATAAGGACTTATCTGTTATGAATAAAATTAATATTAAAGAAATACTAGGTAATAATAATGATAGTCAAAAGAAAGGACTATTAGTTGAAAAGAATGAAATTGAAAAAAAAATTAATCAAAAAGATAATATATCTCAAGGAATGTATGAAGATTTAAAGACTGGTATAATTGATTATGAAGAATATAAAATGTTTAAAGAAAACTTTAAAAATGAAAAAAGTAGTTTAATAGCAAGATTAGAAATAGTTAATAAACAAATAAATGAATTAGAAAAATCTGAATACAATTTTGAAGAAGTAGGAAAATTATATGAAAAGTATAATTCGATAAAAGAAGTTACTAGAGAAATAATAAATGAATTTGTTAAAAAAATCATAGTAGATAAATATGATCCTGAAACTAATTCAAGAGATATAAAAATTGAATGGAGATACCAATTTTAACATTAAATAGGAAAAATAAAGAAACTGTCCTTAGGTATCATCCTCAGAGTATGAAAGTAGATTAAATGCATTAAAAGAGTACTCAAAAATGATTGATTTAAATGTTGTTTATAATGATTATTATGGATTAAAAGAATTTACTAAAAATGTAGTTAATATATTAGATAATAGGTGTGGATATTGCTATTTAACAAGATTAGAAAATACAGTAAAATATGCTAAAGAAAATGGTTATGATGCTTTTTCAACAACTCTTTTTATAAGCCCATATCAAAAACATGATTTAATAAAAAAAATATGTGAAAATCTTAGTGAAAAATATAATATAAAGTTTTTATATAAAGATTTTAGACCATATTATTACGAGGGTAAAGCTATGTTTAAAGAAACAGGACTATATATGCAGAAATATTGTGGATGTGTATTTAGTGAAGAAGAAAGATATCAAAAACAAGTAGATAAACATAATAATTCAACTAATAGTTCCTGTTAATTATTACTTGTTCTATTTATACTTAAATAGGAGGTGATAATATGAATCAAGAAAAAATAGGTAAGTTTATAAAAGAAGAAAGGAAGAATAAAAAACTTAGTCAAGAAGAACTTGGGGAATTGCTTGGAGTATCAAATAGAAGTATATCTAAATGGGAAACAGGAGTATCTTTACCAGATATTTCATTATTTAAACCACTATGTGAAGTGCTTGATATATCTTATAATGAATTATTAAGTGGAGAAAGATTAAATAAAACTAATTATCAAGAAAGACTTGAAGATAATTTATCAAATGTAATTATATCATTATCGTAGCAAAATTTAAAATTTCTTTTCGTTTTAAATGTTCCTCTATATGTAGTATTTTGAAATACAACAAATTTAATTTTGTCAATATTCTTGTCATATTCCTTTGCAAAAAATTTATCTAAAGTGTTTTGAATTTTAGCAT
>ERZ773235.2925-NODE-2925-length-13070-cov-6.458394_pt1 | contig 13070 bp, 9 predicted proteins | sample MGYA00580522_ERZ773235 | MGnify/ENA primary metagenome ERZ773235 (study PRJEB29015, sample SAMEA2737797) | human gut metagenome | biome: human gut; feature: human-associated habitat; material: faeces | place: China | collected 2012 ...
CAGTCGTCTACCCTTTGTCGCTTGCGCGACATCTCCCTCCGGCCGGAGGGAGTCTTTCCTAGTAGGGGAGCCTTTGGCATAACGGGTGAAATACAGCTTCAAGATAAGGGAGGTCAGCAACCATGGATTCCGAAAAAGTCATCAAGCGGGACAGCGAATACGTCCTGCACACCTATAACCGCAATCCCATCGTGCTGGAAAAGGGCCACGGCCTGTACGCCGAGGGCCCGGAGGGCCAGAAGTATCTGGATCTCACCAGCGGCATCGGCGTCAACAGCCTTGGCTACTGTGATGTGGACTGGGCCGAGGCCGTGGCCGAACAAGCCCACAAGCTCCAGCATACGTCGAACCTCTACTACACCGCCCCCTGCGGCAAGCTGGCCAAAAAGTTGTGCAAGCGCACCGGCATGAGCAAGGTCTTCTTCGGCAACTCCGGCGCCGAGGCCAACGAGGGCGCCATCAAGGCGGCCCGCAAGTACAGCTTCGACCACTACGGCAAGGGCCGCGATACCGTCATCACGCTGGTGAACAGCTTCCACGGCCGCACCATCGCTACCCTGACCGCCACCGGTCAGGAGGTGTTCCACAACTACTTCGGCCCCTTCAATGAGGGCTTCCTCTACGCCCCGGCGGGCGACTTGGAGGCGCTGACCGAGCTGGTGGACCGCCATACCTGCGCGGTGATGCTGGAGCTGGTGCAGGGCGAGGGCGGCGTTGTGGCGCTGGACCCGGAGTATGTTCAGGCGGTCCGGAAGCTCTGCGATGAAAAGGACCTCGTCCTCATCGTGGATGAAGTCCAGACCGGCGTTGGCCGCACCGGCACCTTCCTGTGCTGCGAGCACTACAACCTCAAGCCCGATGTGGTGACGCTGGCCAAGGGCCTTGGCGGCGGTCTGCCCATCGGCGCGGTCCTGATGAACGCGAAAGTGGCCGAGGGCATGGGTGCGGGCACCCACGGCTCCACCTTCGGCGGCAACCCGGTGGTCTGCGCCGGTGCCAATGTGGTGGTGGACCGGATGGACCAGAGCTTCCTTGCCAACGTGAACGAGCGCGCAGTCCAGCTGCGCACCGGTCTGGCCAAGCTCCCCATGGTCAAGAGCATCTCCGGCATCGGCCTGATGGTGGGCATCGAGTTCTTCGGCAACGTCAAAGCGGCGGATGTCCTCGCGGCGTGCCGCGAAAAGGGCCTGCTGGTGCTGACGGCCAAGACGCGTCTGCGTCTGCTGCCGCCCCTGACCCTGACGGCTCACGACGTGGAGATGGCCCTGACCATCCTGAACGAGGTGCTGTCCGAAATGGCTCAGAAATCGCCGGAGGAACAGGCATGAAACATCTGCTGAAAATGGGCGACCTCACCCCCGAAGAGCTGACCCACATCCTCGATGTGGCGGACAAGCTCAAGGCAGACCAGAAAGCCGGGGGCACCGCCCCCCTGCTGAAGGGCAAGAGCGTGGCGCTGATGTTCTCCAAAAACTCCACCCGCACCCGCACCAGCTTTGAGGTGGGTGTGTATCAGTTGGGCGGCCTTGGAAATTACATGAATGCCGCCACCGAATTGCAGTCCGGCCGGGGCGAGCCCCTCAAGGATACTGCCCGCGTGCTGGGCCGCTATTACGACTGCGTGGTGTGGCGCACCTACCGCCAGAGCGACCTCGAAGAGTTCGCCGAGCTGGCGGGCGTGCCGGTCATCAACGGCCTGACCGATTACGCCCACCCTTGTCAGGTGCTGGCCGACCTGATGACCATCCGGGAGCGCCGCGGTGCGCTGGAAGGCCAGACCCTCTGCTTCATCGGGGATGGCTGCAGCATGGCCAACAGCCTCATCGTGGGCTGTCTGCTGGCGGGCATGAAGGTCCGCTGTGTCTGCCCGCAGGGCTACCGCCCCGCCGCCGACGTGCTGATGTTCGCCCACAAGTACGGCGAAAAGTTCCAGCTCCTGACCGACCCCGCCGAGGGCGTCAAGGACGCCGACGTTGTGGTGACGGCGGCATGGAACACCGCCCCCGGCACCCCGGAGAGCGAGCGCCGTCTGCGGGATTTCGCGGGATTTCAGGTCACGAGTCCGCTCATGAGCAAGGCAAGCTCCGACGCCCTGCTGCTCCACTGTCTGCCCGCCCACCGCGGCGAGGAGATCTCCACTGCCGTCTTTGAGGAGCACGCCGACGAGATCTTCACCGAAGCGGAAAATCGCCTCCACGTCCAGAAGGCTGTTCTGGCAGTGCTGCTGGCGAACCAATAACAAAGAAAACTGCCGCATCCGGGAAAACACCCGGTGCGGCAGTTTTTTGTTTTGTTGGGATTACACACCCGAATAGGCGGAGAAGCCGCCGTCCACGGGGAGGCAGATGCCGGTGATGAACCCGGCGGCGTCGTTGTTCAGCAGGAAGAGCAGCGCGCCCACGAGGTCACGCTTGCTGTCGCCGAAGCGGCCCATGGGGGTGGCGGCAAGGATCTTGCCGGTGCGGGCGGTGGGGGTGCCGTCCTCGTTGTAGAGGAGCTTCGCATTCTGGTCGCTGGCGAAGAAGCCCGGCGCAATGGCGTTGACCCGGATGCCCACCTTGCTGAAGTGGACGGCCAGCCACTGCGTGAAGTTGGTCACGGCGGCCTTGGAGCCGGAGTAGGCCGGGATCTTGGTCAGGGGCAGGTAGGCGTTCATGCTGGAGATGTTCAGGATATTGCAGCCCTCGCGGCCGACCATCTGGCGGGCAAAGGCTTGGGTCGGCAGCAGGGTGCCGATGAAGTTCAGGTTGAACACCATCTCTACGCCGCTCTCGTCGAGGTCGAAGAAGGTCACGGTGTCGGTGCCGAGGTCGCCCATCTCGAAATATTCCTTGTCGGTATTGGCGCGGGAATTGTTGCCGCCCGCACCGTTCACGAGGATGTCGCAGGGGCCGAGGTCAGCCAGCACGTCCTCGGCCACCTGTAAGCAGTTGGCCTTGTTCATGACGTTGCAGGTGTAGCCCTTGGCCACGCCACCCTCGGCTTCGATCTCATCGGCCAGCGCCTTGAGCTTGTCCATATTGCGGCCCAGCAGGGCAACTTTCGCCCCCGCGCGGGCCAAGGCCTTGGCGAAGATGGAGCAGAGGGTGCCGCTGGCACCGGTGACAACGGCGACTTTGCCGGAGAGGTCGGTGTTCAGAACGTTCTTTTCCATGGTGTACCTCCGTTCAATCAGACTTTGCCCGCACCTTTGTCCAAGATCTTATTGAATCGTGTGAAGAAGGTGAAGGCGGTAACGGCTGCAGCAAGGATGTCGCTGACCGGCTCGGCGAGGAAGACGCCGAAAACGGGGTCAGAAACCAGATGCGGCAAAATGAAGATGAGGGGGATCAGCAGAATGATCTTGCGCAGACAGGCCAGCAGCAAGCTGACTTTGGCCTGCCCCAGCGCCATGAAGCTCTGCTGGCACGCGATCTGAACACCCATGGCGAAGATGCCGGCCATATAGATGCGCATGGCCCACGTGGTGTACTCGATGAGGGCGGCGTCCGAAGTGAAGATGCCCGCCACCGCGCCGGGAACCAGCATCATCAGCAGCCAGAACAGGGTCGTGTAGCCGAAGCAGAGGGTCAGCTGGAAGCGGAAGGCCTCCTTGACGCGGCTCTTTTTGCCCGCGCCGAAGTTGAAGCTCATCACCGGCTGGCCGCCTTGGCAGATGCCCTGAAGGGGCAGGGTCGCCAGCTGGGAAGCGCTGGTGATGACCGTCATAGCGCCCACGGCCACGTCGCCGCCGTACCGGGCGAGGCTGGAGCTGAAGCTGATGGAGAGCAGACTCTCGGTGGAGAGCATGACGAAAGAGGAGATGCCCAGCGCTACGACGGGCAGGATGGTCTTCTTTTCCGGCTTCAGGTACTCTTTTTTCAGCTTGAGAGTGGTCTTGGGGCCGGTGAGGAAGCGCAGAATCCAGATGGCACCCACGGCCTGACTGAGCACGGTGGCGATGGCCGCGCCCTGCACGCCCAGACCGAACGCGAAGATCAGGATGGGGTCCAGAATGATGTTGATGATCGCACCGATGACGGTGGTGAGCATACTGATTTTGGCGAAGCCCTGCGTTGTGATGAAGGGGTTCATGCCCATCACGATGAGGACGCAGACCGAGCCGAGGATGTAGATGCGGCTGTAGGCCAGCGCGTAAGGCAGGGTGGTATCGCTGGCACCGAACAGGCGCAGCAGGGTGGGTGCGCTGGCGTAGAACACGACCGTCAGGAGCACCGCGAAGATCATCAGCATGGTGAAGCTGTTGCTGATGATCTTTTCCGCCTGCTCCTTATCGCCTTGGCCCATGGCAATGGCGGTGCGGGGGGCACCGCCCGCACCGATGAGCATGGCAAAGGCGTTCAGCAGCATCAGGATGGGGGTAAACAGGCCCACGCCCGTCAGCGCCGCCGCACCGATGCCGGAGATGTGGCCGATGTAGATGCGGTCTACGATGTTGTACAGCAGGTTGACCACCTGCGCCACGACCGCCGGGATCATCAGCTGGAGCAGCAGCTTCTTGACGTCGCCGGTGCCCATATCTTGCTTTTTCTGTGTCTGAGGCATTTGAGTAGACTCTCCTTTTTAACGGGCTCGCCCTCTCCGTCATTGCTTCGCAATGCCGCCTCTCCCCAAGGGCGAGGTTTTAAGCTCCCCCTTGGGGGAGCTGGACGCGAAGCGGACTGAGAGGGCAAGGCCGCTATAAAAATTAGAACGACAAACCGAAGTTCATCTCATAGTAGTTGCCGGCGGCGTCGCGGTAGGCGTAAGCCTTGCCGTTCTCGTCCTTCATGCTGTCGGGCATGTAGGCATCCTTGGCGTAGCCGGGCACGTCGTTGGGGCTGACGCAGACGCCGTCCGCGTTGACAGCCAGAACCTCATCGCCCTTGGGCAGGGTCAGCGGCAGCTTGCCGACCGGGGCAAAGCGGCCGAAGATGACGTCCAGCGTAGCGGAAGGATAGGTGTCGAAGCCGACGGTCAGCGCGTCGGAGACCTTCTCGATGCTGCCGACTTCCCAAGCCAGCGGGCAGTTGATGTTGGAGACGACCTTGCCGCCGTGCGCGTGGACCGCCTCGGCGATGCCGGGGATGCGGTTGGCACCCACCAGCGTGGTCTCCTTGTGGGTCTCGGCGGTGGGCTTGCCGCTCTCGTCCACGTTGCAGACGGTCTTGTCCTCGCAGATGTCCAGCTCCAGATAGCCGGGGGTAGCGTTGAAGTACGCACCGGACTGGGGGCTGACCATCAGCAGGGCGATCTCGGCTGCGGCGGAGTCGTCCACCAGAACCACATCGCCCAGCATCTCCCGCAGGGCCTTGGTGGCAGCCCCGCTGGCTTCGGCGCTCTTGCCGAAGGCCTCGGCGTAGACCTTGCAGCCCTTCTTCAGGGGCAGGGTGCCGTCATTCTTCAGCAGGACGACGCTCTCGCGGTGGACGCGGGCAGCCTCTTCCCAGTCGGCCTCGGTGGCAACGACCTCGGCGGCCTTCTTGGGGTCGGCGTAGGGGTCCTCGAACATGCCCTGACGGAACAACTCGGTCAGGGTGCGGCTGACGGCGCGGTTCAGGCTCTCGTCGGTCAGGACGAGGTCCTCCTTCTTGAAGCCGGCGGGCACCTCGTGGGTGTCGTAGTAGCCATTGGTGGCGCGGGCGTAGCTCTCCTCGCCCAGCGCGTTGTCCAGCAGACCGGAGATCAGGTCCACGCCGCTCTGGGTGACGGCGTAGCCGATGCGCTCCGGCTCGTCCAGCATATCGACGCCCCAGCACATGTTGTGGACGATGCCGGTGTCGGAGTTGATATAGCCCTTGAAGCCCATCTGGCTGCGGAGCATCCCGTCGATGAACACCTTATTATAGGCAAAGCCGTAGGGATTCAGCGCAATGGGATCGCCGTTGAAGTCCTCCTGCGGGGCGCTCTTCTCGGCGCAGGGCTTGGAGTAGTAGGGCATGATGGACTCGGCGTTGTGGCGGATGGCCGCACGGAAAGCCGGGATGTGATACTTCTGCAGGGAGCCGGGGGTGGCGTAGATGTTCCACTGACCAGCGGCATAGTGGGGATCAAAGCCGTTCTCACGGGCACCGCCGCCGGGGAAGTGCTTCACGGTGACGGATACGCCCTCCGGGGTGACACCGTTGCTGCCGCCCTGAATGCCGGGGATCAGGTGGTCGAAGATCTCCTCGATCAGCTCCGGGTCCTCGCCGAAGGTGCCGAAGGTGCGCTGCCAACGGGGGTCGGTGACGCAGTCGGCCATGTACATATAGCCCTTCTTCAGGCCGCATGCGTTCCACTCGCGGCGGATGGTGTCGGCAAACTTGTCGATGATGTCGATGCGGGCAGTACCCTTGACGGCGGCTGCGATGCCCAGAGTGCCGGGATAGGTGGCGAACACGCCGGTGGCGTCGTTCATGCCGAAGACGACCTCGCCGTTCTCGTTGCGGCTGTTGGACATGACCTGCATGGGCACGAAGTGCTCACAGGTCTCGGTCAGGTACTGCAGCTGGTTGAGGTAATCGGCCAGATCTTCGGGCGAGGGGCTCTCGCGGAGAATGACGTGGCGGTTGAAGCACTTCTTGACCATGTCGGTGGTGCTGGGCAGAGCCTGATGACCGAAGATGCTGTCGGAGACATCCACCGGGGCCTCATCCAGCAAGCCGGTCTCGTCGCCCACGGGCTTGTGGCCGTTGGCGGCGAGACGAGGGGAGGGATACTTGGGGCCCATCCGCCAGTCGGAGGTGAAGAGCTGGCCGATCTTCTCGCTGGTGGTCAGGGTCTTGACGTAAGCCTGTGCGCGCTCTTCGGGGGAAAGGCGCCAGTCGTTGACGGCGCTGACGGTGCCGGTGCCGTCGATATCCTTGAAGTACAGGCCGTCCTGCGAAAGGACCTTGCGCTCCACCGTGCCGATGGTGGGGCCGTTTGCATTGACGTAGCGCTGAACGCGCTCGGAAGCTTTTACTGCCATGGGTGTTTCTCCTTTTTCATTTTTTACAGGGATGCAGAGATGCGTTTTTATGATACCTATATTATAATGACGCGGCTCCAAACGGAGTAGAAATATTTTTGGATAAATCCGCAATTTCCCCACATTCTTTTCAGGACGTTTCGCGCAGATGGGCAATGTGCAATACTAGTATATCACTTGATTGTGCAACCTACCCAATAGCTTTTTTGAAAGTTATGAAAATCTTCTCAAAATAGTAAAATCGTCCTGATTCACCTCAAAATTTTACTAACAGAATTTTCGAAATGTGTTCATAATAATGACATAAAGTCCCGCAGCCCGCACAGTGGCAGGTGCGGTTTTCTAAACGGGGCAAAACGGAGAACGCCTATTCACAAATTAAGGAGAGAAAACGAAATGGCAAAAACGAGAACTCTGCCGGACAAGTTCTATGACAAGAACTATGAGACCAACGGCATCCACCGCGTTCCGCTGTGGCGCATCGGCTGCTTTGCGCTGAACAACACGGCCACCAACCTGTACCTGTTCCTGATGAACTACGCCACCTACTACCTGATGGGCTGGGTCGGCGTTGGCATGATGGTCGCTTCTTCCCTGACCATGGCCATGCGTATCTGGGATGGCGTCACCGACCCGTTCGTCGGCTTCATGGTCGATAAGACCAACGGCAAGTTCGGCAAGAACCGCCCGTTCATGGTCATCGGCAACATCATTCTGGCCGTGACCAGCTTCGTCGCCTTCCATGTCACCCACAACCTGCCGCAGGCTGCCCGCTTCCCCTTCTATGTGGTCGTGTTGATGGTTTACTACCTCGGCTACACCTGCCAGTGCGTCGTTACCAAGTCGGCTCAGTCCTGCCTGACCAACGACCCCAAGCAGCGTCCTCTGTTCGCCTCCTTCGACGGTGTGTATAACACCGTCCTGTTTGCCGGTCTGGCTGTTATCACCGCCAACATCGCAAACAGCTACAAGGACGTCGGCGGCTATGCTTCCACCCAGTTCTTCCACACCTTCTGGCTGCTCACTGCCATCGCTTCCGGCATCTTTACCCTGCTGGCTGTTATCGCCATCACCCCGAAGGATCGTCCTGAGTTCTTCGGCACCGGCAAGCCCGTCAAGGTCGGCCTGAAGGATTACTGGGATACCCTGAAGAACAACCGCGCCATTCAGATGCTGGTCCTGTCTGCCTCTACGGATAAGCTGGGCAATACCGCAAGAACCAGCGCCGTTCAGGTCGCTCTGTTCGCCTGCATCGCCGGTTCTACCCTGCTGCAGGGCAACGTCACCGCTCTGACCACCGTCCCCGTCTGCGTCCTGACCTTCCTGTGCATCTCCACTCTGGCTACCAAGTTTGGCCAGCGCAAGGGCATGATCATCGGCTCTGTCGGCGCTCTGATCGGCAATGGCGCTCTGATCGCTCTGTGGCTGCTGGGTGACCCCACCACCATGACCTCCAACCCGGAGACCGGTGCTCTGAACTGGGGCTACTTCCTGATCCTCTACATTGTCCTGACCGTTCTCACCGGCGGCTTCCAGAACCTCGCCGGCAACATCGTTATCCCCATGACCGCTGACTGCGCTGACTACGAAGTTTATCGTTCCGGCAAGTACGTCCCCGGCCTGATGGGCACCCTGTTCAGCTTCGTGGACAAGCTGGTCTCTTCCTTCGCTCCCATGATCGCAGGTGTCATGTTCACCGCTTGCGGCTTCGCTGACCACAACCCTGTTATGGGCGACCCCGTCACCATGAAGCTCCGCATCGGCACTGCACTGTGCGCTTACGGCGTCATCATGATCGGTCTGGTCTGCAACCTGATCGCGATGCACTTCTACCCCCTGACCAAGGAAAAGATGGCCGAGATTCAGGACGAGGTCGTGAAGATCAAGATGAAGGCTATGGCTGAGAACGCCTGATCCCAAGCTGCATTCTAGCGCTTAACACTGCGGAAAACATTCTCATCAGAAACCAATAAGGAAGACCGCTCACCGGGCTGACTGCGCGGTGAGCGGCTTTCCTGATTTTATGAAACAAGAGACAGAGGTACAAAACAATGGCAAAGACCCAATGGCAGAAAGACCCCAACCACGGCTTCATCTGGAACTGCATCGACCATCTGGCCACATGGTATGATGGCCGCGAAAAGCACGCCGTCAACCGCAAGACCTACCTCCGCCTCTGCATTCTGGGCATTTTTGGCGCACACCAGTTCTATGCGAAGCGGCCCATTCTGGGGGTGCTCTATCTGGCGACCTGCTGGAGCGGTTTTTCCATCGCAATGACCCTCGTGGATGCGATCATCGCCGTCCCCATGAAGCCGGACGAGAACGGCCTCATCATGCTGTGAGCCACCCCCTATTGAGCGGTTTCGCAAAACCGGAAAGGTAGATGTTATGAGCAACTTCCTGCAAACGCTGTTCAATACGAACCACGACCAGCCCAGCTTTCTGGTGTTCGTCGTTCTGGCGTTCATCGCCATCGTGGTGCCCAATCTCTCAAAGTATCTGTATGAGTCCCGCCGGGCCCGCAATGCGCCCCATACGACCAGCAGTGCGGCTTCCTCCGGCCCGAAAAAGAAAAAGAAGAAAAAACGCTGAGAATTTGGTTTCATAAAAATGCCCCGGCGGGCACTGCATTTGCAGCATCCGCCGGGGCATTGTTCTGCTTTTGAGGGGGAATTACTTCTTGACCTTGATGAGCTGTGCGTTCAGGCTCTCGATGAAGCCCTCCGGCATACCGGAGATCATGTTGCTCATGGCTTCGGGGGTCATCTTCTTCATCATGTCCCACATGCCGACGCCGGGCTTGATGTCGAAGTTGGTGGCCAGCTTGACGGCCTTTGCAGCCAGAGCCAGAGCCTCTTCGTTTTTAGCAAGGTCTTCCATGGTGTCCTTCACGCTGTAATAGCCTTCCGGGAACTCCATGGGCGCGGTCAGATCCATGCTGCCGATCTGCTTGAACCAGTTGGCAACGCCTTCCTGACGCTCGTTGAACTCCGGCAGGGTGTAGTAGCCGGGCTCCTCAGCAACCTTCTCCAGCGTGATGGAATCCTTCACATCGCCGGCAACGGCCACGATGGTGTTGAAACCTTCGTTCAGAGCAACGTTGAACTTGAAGACGCGGTGTGCGGTCTGCTGGCCGACTTCCTTGCCGTTGACGTACAGAACGACGGTGTCCTGATTGGAGTAGACCTTGATCTCGGTGGTCTCGCCTGCGCGCTGAGCGTGGCGGCGGCCAGCGATGTGGACCATCGGGGTCTGGGTCCAGTAAGCCTGATAGACAAAATAGCTGTCCTTCTTGGTCTTGCGATCCATGGTGACGAGGCCCTTGTTGTTGCGGCCGCTCACGCCGCCCTCGTTACGGGCAGCGCAGCCGAAGTCGAACATGTTCCAGACATGGGAAGCCCAGACCCAAGGACGATCCTCAAAGACCTGCGCCATGTGCTCGTGGTACAGAGCCTGATACTCCTCGGTGTAGTCCTTGCACTGGGGGGTGTTGCTGTGCCAGTTGATGATGCCCTCGCAGCCATACTCGGAGATGCCGATGCAGATGTCGGGGTGCTCTGCGTGGAACTGATCCAGCCACGGGCCGTTCTGCTCCATCTTGCCGCCGTACCAGCCGAAGTAGTGGTTGTAGCTCTCCAGATCGGTGATGTGGTGCATGGGGCCGTTGACGGGGGTGGTGGAAACGTGAGCGATGGTGGTCAGGCGGGTCGGGTCGAGCTCCTTGCAGAGCTTCTCCAGATCGTGATGAGTGTCCACCAGCTCCTGAGAGATGCCGCCGATGAGGATCTCGTTGGAGATGCCCCAGAACATGATGGAGGGGTGGTTGTAGTTCTGGATGATGAGTTCCTTCATCTCTTCCATGACATGCTTGTGAGCGCCCTCGCCCTTCTTGAAGACGCTGATGAAGGGGATCTCAGCCCAAACGGCGAAACCGATCTCATCGCAAGCGTCGTAAAAGTCCTGACTGTGCTGGTAGTGTGCCAGACGGATGGTGTTGGCACCCAGCTCCTTGATGAGCATGGCGTCATCATAGTGCTCCTCGGCGGTCAGAGCGTTGCCCTCGAACACGCGGTCCTGATGGCGGGAAACACCGCGCAGCGGGGTGGGTACGCCGTTGATGGAGAAGCCCTCGTCGGGAGTGACCTTGAAGGAACGGACGCCGACATTGGCGGCGATCTCGTCCACTTCCTCGTTGTTGCGCTGCAGGGTGGCGACAACGGTGTACAGGTTGGGCTCGTCCATGCTCCACAGCTGGGCATCGGGAACGTAGATGGTGACCTCAGTGTCAGCAGAGCCGCGGACAGCAGAAGCGACCTCGCGGCCGAAGCAGTCCTCGATGCTGTACATGACGGTCAGGTCGTCAGCGGGGTTGGTGACGAAGCTCTTGATGGTGAAGTTTGCGCCGCCGTCCTCGGTGGGAACAGGGGTGACCATCATGCCGGGGCCGCCGTAGTAGTCCAGATCAAAGTGTGCGTCGGGCACGCTGATCAGGTTGACACCGCGGTACAGGCCGCCGTAGAAGGTAAAGTCGGCGGAAGAGGGGTACATGGACGGGGTGTCCTCGTTGGAGACCTCGATGGTCAGCTCGTTCTCACCCTCGTGGCACAGGTCAGTGACGTCCGCACGGAAGATGGAGAAGCCGCCCTCGTGGGTGGTAGCGACCTGACCGTTGACCTTCACGGTGGAGTTCAGGGCAGCAGCCAGAACTTCCACGTAGGTGCGGCCGCCCTCGCGGGGCTGCTTGGGTGCAGTGAAGGTGCGGGTGTAAACGCCGGTGGTGCGCAGGTAGCTGCCATTGCCGTCGTTGCCATCCACAGCATTCCAAGTGTGGGGCAGGTTGACCTGCTCGGTGGCATGGTCGCCCTTGGGGAAGGACAGGGTCCAGTTTTCGTTCAAAGAAATGATCTCTCTCATTGATACGACTCCTTCTCAGATTTTCAGTGTGTGGGTCCGCAGCGCAGACTTCGTTGTAAAACTAGTATATCACAGTGAACCCGGCAGACGTTTGTACAAAATCACTTTAAAATAGTAATATTTTGCGAAAATTTCAACGACCGGCGGAAATTTGTGTGGGAGATCTGCCGCAACCGGTTGACCAATTCCTATAATGCGGGCGTGTTGGCGCTGCGTGCGCTCCCCTCTTCTGCAATGAAAACCAGTTGACGGAAGGCGGGATTTTTGGTATAATGACAAAGCTGTAGGATTATCGGTGTGAATGTTTGCACTGCGCTCCACAGCATGATTTGAATATGGAGATGTATCGAAGTGGTCGTAACGAGAACGACTCGAAATCGTTTTGTCCTTAACCGGGCACGTGGGTTCGAATCCCACCATCTCCGCCAACAAAAGGCATCAGCTCAGGCTGGTGCCTTTTTTGCGGCCAAGATGGTGCGGATGAGAACAGGGCGGCGGTCTGCATCAATCAAAATGGTCATGTGTGTTCCTCCATCGCCCACCGAAAGGCTTTCGCCGTGCGCAGGTCAGCGTCTTTGAAATGCCCGCCGCTGTTCCATTCAAGGGTGTAGTCTGCTCCACGTTCTATAAGTCGGCTGTGCAGGGTGCGGATGTTATCGCCCACCACAGCCATGACGGCGTTTTTCGTATGTTCTTCCTTGTCGCCAAGGCTCAGATAAACGCGCTGTGCCTGTATCGGGTGCTGCTGTTCAAACTCCATCCAGCCCGGAAACCACACCGAGGGAGATGCGGCAGCGATACCATAGAACAGATTTGTCTGGGTGGATGTCCACAATGCAAACAATCCCGCCAACGAATAGCCGCCCAGAATGATTTTGACGTTTTCCGGGAGATTGAACTTCTGCCTTAGTGTGGGAATGACCTGCTCTGTCAGGAGGCACAATGTCTCCCCGGCTTTGCCGCCGAACCCTTGCTTTCCCCACACGGCAGGAGCTTTCCACGGGGAAAGTGCATCGTTCCAGCTTTCCGCCGGGATAGCCGCAAACAAAAAGTGGTGCGCACTCTGTGCAATAGCGGTAACCTCGCTTTCCATGCTTTGCAGCTCGTGTTCGCCGGTCATTTGGAGCAGTAGGTATTCTGCATGAGCTTCACCGTAAATACGGCAAGGTTTGTTCCCGATTTGCATTGTCTGTGCAGTCACTGCGGCATCCTCCCGAAAAAA
>ERZ773235.2930-NODE-2930-length-13063-cov-28.071802_pt1 | contig 13063 bp, 9 predicted proteins | sample MGYA00580522_ERZ773235 | MGnify/ENA primary metagenome ERZ773235 (study PRJEB29015, sample SAMEA2737797) | human gut metagenome | biome: human gut; feature: human-associated habitat; material: faeces | place: China | collected 2012 ...
CCGATCTCGCGATTTTATTATAAACCGAAAGGAATCACTGTAAAGTCCGTCTGCGGCTTGATCGCGGGAAGTGCGGTGCCGGACGGTGCTTATCGGTTTACGCCGAGCAGATTCCTAAGCTCGGAAAGCGCCATCGGCTCGGTCATATCGGTGAACGGACCGTACCCGTCCTGACCGGGGGTGTAATACATAAACGGATACGCCGTTTCGTTCTCATCCAAAAAGATTTTGCCCTGATAACTTCCACAGACGCTTCTGTCACCTTCATATACGCCGGTAAGGAACAGAACAACACGCATATCCTTGCGGAGAATCGGTTCTCCGCCGATCGAATAGTCATGGTCCTCATAACGCCAACCGGTTTCGTAAACGCTCACGCTGTCTCCGACTGCCGCGTCACCCTTCCAGACTTCCTCAACTGTCACCACCGAACGTGTATTCTGAAGTCCGCTCGGTTCACTGAGCCACTGCTCATCGTCGCGGATGACACGGGCGACAATGACTATATCGGATTTCTGCATCATTTCGGCAACCGAAGATGACATCTGTTCCGGAACCATTTCCGCAAGAGCCATCGCGGTCTTTTCGTTTTTCTCGGGGAAATAAAGCTTTTCCTGCTTGGACCGAGATGATGCCTGCTGTTCACGAAGTGCGGCTTCCGTCTGTTTAGGCTCGGCAGAATCGGTTTCGCTCTGCACCTTTCCGGACTGCGCGCACGAAGATGCACTCAAAGCCACGCTTGCTATCAAAGCAAACGAGATGAATAATTTTGTGAATTTCATATTAACCTCCGATTTTAATTGTATCCGGTGTGTGCCGACCGTTTACGGCGACGCGCTTTCGCAAACCGTATCTTTTACGCATCGCCTCCGCAATGAGGCAGCACAACCGAGATTTATTTTCCGTGTATGTTTTTCATATTTGAAGAAGCTTCCGCCCCGCGCGCCGATGCTCTCACATCACGCCGTTTTCACCGTACCTTTCGCGGCGGGATATATTAACTACAGAACCATCGCAATCTCCCTCCTTGTCTCCGAATTTTCCCGAAAGGCAGGCGCTGCGCGCTCTCCCCGAGCGCCCGTCCGGCAAGGCTGAACCGAAGATCAGCGCCGTACCTCCGATCGATCGGACGTTTGTGCCTGGCGCATCGCATCTGCTTAAAATCATTTTCTTGATTTGATTATTTATACTTTACGAGTTAATTATAATATACTTTATCATTCGATGTGTGAACGAATTGTAAATATTAAGGATATTTATTGTTCAGCGTGAAAAATCACGAAAAAACGCGATCCGGTACAAAAAGCTGTGCAGATGGCGCGCGAAAAGGTGAACGAAAAACAATGCCGCCGCGCGGTCGGGAAAATTCCCTTCCGGCGCGGCGGCGCGTGAGGTCAACAAAAAAGGAGAGCTGCCTCTCCTTTTTTTCGAATTTTCGGGTATTACCCGTTATTTGCTTCTGTTTCCGCAGTGCGGGCACGGAAACGACGGGATCATTCTCCGCATTTGCAAACTGTCAGTTCATCGGGAACTGAGGATTCTCTTCCTCGGATTCCGCACCGAGCGGTGCGGCAGCCATGTTCTCCGTTCCCGATGCGCTTTTGCGATCCCCCGCATTATTCGCGGATGAGATCTCATACAGTGCCAGATCCGAGCTTATTCTCGTGCTCTGCACTATACTTGCCAAAGCCCCGATAAGCAGGGCAGCGCAATGAAATGACACATATATCAGCAGCGCTTTCCAAAGCATAGCTATTAATATCGGAACATATTGAACGAAAAGCGTAATCTTTTCCGAGTTCGCGCCGCTTACACTTTCTTCGGATACAACACCGCCGGATATTATAATATTACCGTATCCAGCGATCATATCTACAGCAATGGAGATAATCGGCAAAACAGTTGAGAGCGACTCAAGGATATTGCACCACGACCACAGTCTGCTTGACACGGCATCTTCACGGACACATTCTTCGAATCTTTTCGGGATAGTTCTTCTTTTGCTTTCTGTGAATACTGTTTTCATTCTGCATTCCCCCATAAAAATATAAATAAAAAAGTGCGCAGCCGAAACTACGCACCGAAAAACGCATAGTTCCCGCTTGCGCCACACAAGTTTTGATGATCGGCAGAAGAGCCGCGTCAAAAAAGGGAACGCGTTTTTGCCAAAGCAAAAAGCACGAACTCCGTCCGCCTTAAAAAATCATCATATTAACTTGTGTGGCATATCAATTATATCACACCGCCGTCCGAATGTAAATGAAAACTTTATCAAAATGCAGAATATTTTCCGATAAACGAAAAACAATGCCGCCGCGCGGTCGGGGAATTTTCCCATCCGGCGCGGCGGTGTGTGAAGTTATTTTATTTTGCCGTCGGTGTGCTTTCGCACCGTTCGTGCGCGCATCATGCGGCGCGGTCAGTGCAGGCACATTATTCCGCGGCGGATTCGGCATCGGGGCTTGCCTCGGTATCGGATGCGGTCGTATCTGGAGTATATTCGAGATAAGCCATTATCTTGTCGCAGTCGGTCTTCTCCATACGGTAAACGATCGTCGAATCGGTGATCGTATAATAAACGCACGGGATCTTTTCGCCGTTTTCGCCGTCCTTCTCGCACTCGCCGCCGAACATCACCTCATACGATGCGGGCACGCGCGTCGTCGTGGCATTTCCGTCGGAATCCGTTGCGGCGACCGCGCTCTTGTAATTCACTATAAGCCGTGCCGAAGAATCCGTGATGCCGTAATCCGCAAGCTCGTCGGCGGTGACGGCGTACTGCACCCAATCCTCGCAGTCAATAGTTTTGTTATGGGTCGAGAGAAGATCGTCCATTCCGTTTCCGTCGGTGATAGTGTTCTCGGCTCCGTCCGCGTTTCTGACGGTCATCGAAACGAGGTAGTTGTTGTCGATATCTCCGCCGGGCTCGTCGAGCACAATGAGATCGCGGAAGGTATAGTTGAAGCTTGAGGTCAGCTTATCCGTGAAGAGGTACACCTTCGAATTCTGAAGCATCAGATATGTGGAGGAATTGAAGGAATTCACATTGCCGAGCTTGACCGTGTATTCGGTCGAGTCGGAATACTTCACGACCACCGTGAGCGACGGCGCGTCAAAGCCGTACTCTCCGCTGTCTCCGTCAAGCTCGCGGCTTGCGACCACGGAGGACACGGCGGACACCATCGAGCTTATCTTCGTCTGATCGAGCGGAAAATCGCGGTCGGCGTCGTAGTACCACGTTCCCGATTCGCAGGTGAAGGAAAGCTCGGAATCGTTTCCTTTTATATAAGCAAGCTCGACCGCATCGGATGCGTTTTTATCGATAACGGTGATCTTCGGAGTTTCCTCGAGCGGCTCATCCTTATTGAGGTCCATCCGGGAAAGTATGACATATGCTCCGGCAAGCACGCCGAGCACAAGCGCAAGGGCGATAAGCGGCAGAATCTTTTTCTTCTTTTTTACAGCCATGACGTAAACCGCGTTCTCCGCTACGGCGGAGATTTCCTTTCAGCCAAATAATGTTCGGGGATCGCCCGCCGGAAAAATACGGTGAGCGATCCCGCGTTTCTTTTTCGGGCATCTGCGCCGATGCGGCGCTGCCTTAAAATAATCGTGCTCTGCCTGTCACTTGCGGCGGCGGACACCCCAAACCGCAAATCCGGCAACTATCAGGATACCCGGAACAACGATGCAAAGAGTCCATTTCCAAGCGGAAGCCGTCTGCGATGTAACGGTGAGGTAAGTGGTTGACACGTTCTTTCCGATTATCGAGATCGACTCGGTCTTTGACGACATCCAATGGAGCGTTGCGATAAAGAGCTGCGAATTGCCCTTCGTCATCTGATCCACGGAATCGCCGATCACGGAGATGCTCGAGTACCAGACCATACGTCCGCCGTCGGCGTTTTCCGCATCGTCGGAATAGGTCGATGCCGCGGCGACCATAAACTGTCCTTCGACATCGCCGTCAGCCTTCGCCACCGTGGTATTCTCATCGACGGTCTTTTTAAGATACGCAGACGTTGTGGTGGAGAGGACGGGGGTCACCGTAACTCCTTCGGCTCCCTCGATCGCGCTAATGCCGTGCGAATACGGCATGAGAACACCGATATTCGAGGAATCGAGAAGTGATACGGGGCTTGTCGGTCCGTTTGAGCCGATTATGGGATAGAGGTACAGCGGATTGTTGTAGTAATTGCTCTGCGAACCTTCAAGCACAAGTCCGTCCTCGGACTTCATACCCATCATTTCGCATACTGAAGAGAGGTTCGGCATGCTCGCGCCGACATTCACCTCATATCCGGTGATGAGGACGATATCTCCGCCTCCCTTGATATAGGTCTTGAGGGTTTCGGCTTCCTCCGCCGAGATATCAAGCGTAGGCGCATAGATTATTACCGCCTCGGCATCCTCGGGCACTCCCTCGGACACAAGCGCAAGAGATACAAGCTCGTAGTTCTCGGTCTCGATGTAGCCGGTATACTTTGAGGACAGACCCGTTTCCCCGTGACCGGTCGTATAATATATCTTCGGTATGCTGTCCTCGGCTGCTCTCGCAACGGCGGAGGTTATATCGCGCTCGCCGTAGAAAAGCCTGTCTGCGGTAGTTGACGGATACTGCCCCGTGCTGTAGTAATACTGCATCACATACTGCTGATATTCGCTGTAGCTGAGATCGCCGTATCCGTCCAGGTAGTACATGTACATATCGTCGTAGCCGACGACCGCGCTTCTCTTATCGGACACTGCGATAACGCTGTTTGATTCGAGGCTTTCATTCGTGTACTTCGACACGAAATTGGGATCTATCGCGGGATCGACACGGACAACGGTTATCTTGTCGGAAAGCTCGCCGTAGCTGTTTACGATCCTCTCTACGCGGGTGTCCTCCTGACCTTCCTCGCAGATATAGTAAAGCTTGATGTCTTCCTTTATTCCTTCGAGGATCCCCTTCGTCGTGTCACCGAGCGAGAACACCGATTCCGCGCTCATATCGATCTCGGTAGCGCTTTTCGGAAGCACCGAAACGACAAGATTTATCACCACGACGATCGCAATCACGATCACCGACACCGCGACGGAATACGACCCCGTTTTGAGGACGCGGCGGTTCTTCTTTTTCGCGTTTGACGCCTTCGGAGCTGCGTTTTCCGGATTCTGCACATTCATATTGTTGTCATTCATTTTACCGCCTCCTCAGTTCCAACGCTTCTTGTCCACCGACTGCACGGTGAGAAAACCGAACAGCAGGATCACAGTTACATAATAAACGACCGCGCCGATGTCGAACACGCCGTACATGAAGGAATACGTCTTTGAGAATACCGCAAGAGAATTGAGCATTTTCTCAAACGCGCCTTCAAACAGAGACGATTTCACGACATAAACGATGCTTGCGGCGACCACGAGAACCGTGCCTACCGCGGCGGATGTTACCGCATTCTTGGTCATGACATAGATGAGCAGCGCTGCCGCAATGCACAGGAGAATGAAGAACGCAAACGATGCGGCGGTCGAATCGGGGATCATCGCGCTGATATTGTTCATAAGGTAAAGGAGTATGAACACGCCGAGCGTGAGGACCGCCGAGATCACCTGGCTTTCGGTGAGGGAGGATATGAACATTCCGATCGCAATAAGGGCGCATCCGACGAGGAAGAATGCGAATATCGACGCATATGCGGTGACGAAATACACATCGCCGTACACGGAAAGGATGAGCGGATAGAGGCAGAGTATCAGCGTTGAGATTCCGAGAACCGTGACCATCGCAAGGTACTTGCCCGCGACGACAGCGGAGGTTCTTATCGGAAGAGTATAAAGAAGCTGATCCGTTCTCGCCGCGCGCTCCTCGGAAAACGAGCGCATTGTCAGTATCGGTACGATTATAAGGAAAATAAACGATATTCCGGATATAACTCTTTCAAACTCCGGATATCCCGCTCCAAAGTTCACGCTGCAGGTATATATTCCCGCCATAAGGAGCAGAAACGCCATAAACACCGGTGCAATCATGCCGGAGAACAGGCTTTTCAGCTCGCGTTTGTATATCGCCGTCATTTATTTGTCCTCCTTTTCTCCGGAGCCGTCTCCGAAAAGGGAGGAATACTCCCCGGTCTCTTCCCTGTTTTTCTTCTTTGATCTTTTCGGTGCGGTCTCGTAATACGGGGAATATTCTTCCTCGCTCCGTGCGCCGTCCGCAGAAGAAGCCGCGCCTTCGGAGGCGTTCTCCGCATCTTCGGAGGAAAACTCCATATGCTCCTCGTTCACAAGCTTTATAAAGATATCCTCAAGGCTGAGGCTGTTCGACTCAAGTCTGAGAAGCGGTATTCCCGCCGAAGAAAAGGCGCGGAATATATCCTCTCTGATATCGCTGCCGGATTTCACCTCGACGTCGCACTTTACGGAAGAGGGGGCCTCGGTGAAGCTTACGTTTTCAATGCCGCGAACGGTCGAGACGATCTCCTTCACGTCGGCAAGCGGCGCGCGCGCCTCAAGCTTTATGACCTCGGTCTCGGAGAAGCTGCGGTTGAGGTTTTCCATGGTATCCGAAGCCACGATCTTGCCGTGAGCGATCACGATAACGTAATCGCAGGTGGCGGATATCTCGGGGAGGACGTGGCTCGAAAGTATTACCGTGTGATCCTTGCCGAGTTCGCGGATGAGATCGCGTATCTCGATTATCTGCATCGGGTCAAGTCCGACGGTCGGCTCGTCGAGAATGATTATCTCGGGATCGCCGAGGATCGCCTGCGCGATACCGACTCTCTGACGGTATCCCTTTGAAAGATTGCGTATAAGTCTGTCTGCAACTCCGTGGAGCGCGGTCTTTGTCATTACGTTTCCCACGGCTTCGGAGAGCTTTGCGGAGGGAATCTTCTTTGCGCGTCCCACAAAGCTGAGGTATTCCTTCGGGGTCATGTCGTTGTAGAGCGGCGGAATCTCGGGAAGATATCCTATCCGCTTCCGCGCCTCGAGAGGCTCCTCGTAAATGTCGTGACCGTCAACGATAACCTCGCCGTCGGTCGCCGCAAGGCATCCGCATATTATATTCATTGTCGTTGATTTTCCCGCTCCGTTCGGACCGAGAAATCCGTAGATACGTCCCTTTTCAACGGTGAAGCTGATATCGTCCACCGCCGTGTTCGGACCGTACTTTTTCGTCAGGTGTCTGACCTCTATCAAAGCTCTTACCTCCGATTTTTAAATTCCGATTGGATTTAATGTATAAATTTTACCATTCAAATTTGAATATTTATAGGAGATTATCTTATCATTTTGTCACTTTTTTCGTCCGACAATTTATTTTGACATAAAAGCCGACGCGAAAAAAGGACGTTTCTTACGCGTTATTAATATTCCGCATATCGGCGGAATATATTTTAGAGACGGAAAACAAACGAAACACGTATCGGAGTTTATATTTTACATGAACGAATGCTTTGTATCCTCCGGCATATCCGGCAAGCGAAAAGAACGCATCCGCAGGGATGTGATAACGTACTCCATCGAGCGCGGGCTCGGCGCGGACGAAGTCCGAAGAAGTGCGCTGAAATACGGAAAAAACACGCTTGAGAAAAAGGGGCGCACTTCCCTCATGCGCCGCTTTCTCTCGAATTTCGGCGATCCGATAATAAGGATTCTGCTTGCGGCATGCGCGGTGAACATTCTTCTGAATCTGCGGGACATAAACTGGATCGAGATCGGCGGAATTCTCGCCGCGGTATTCGTCTCCACGTTTATTTCAGCGGTTTTCGAGCATTCCGCGTCGGGCGCGTTCGAGCGTCTCAACGCGCGGAGCGAAGAATATTTCGGAGTTGTGCGCGAAGGAAAGCTTGTGCGGTGTGCGCAGAGCGATATCGTCGTCGGAGACATCGTGAAGATATGCGGCGGCGAGATCGTCCCGTGCGACGGAATCATGATCGCGGGGACGGTAAAATGCGATCAGTCGGTGCTCACCGGCGAGAGCAGGCACATTGAAAAGAAGTCCCGCGCACGCGGGGCGGGCAGCTTTGCGCCCGACACGTTCACCGGAAATCCCGAAAAGGACGACGAGGTTTTCTCCGGCTGCGCCATCATATCCGGCGAAGGCTTCATGCTTTGCATAAAGGTCGGAGAAAGCACATATTTCGGCTCCGTCGCCGCGAAGGTTCAGTCGGACAAAACGGAAAGCCCGCTCAAAAACAGGCTCGGAGAGCTTGCAAAGAAGATCAGCTTCATCGGATATATCGCGGCTTTCCTCGTGGCGGGAGCGTATCTTTTCAACTCGTTCTTCATCGATTCGGGAATGTCTCTTTCCGTCATGCTCGCGCGGCTCTCCGACGCGCGCTTCACCGCCGGGGAATGTCTTTCGGCGCTGACGCTTGCAATATCGGTTCTCGTGGTCGCGGTTCCCGAGGGACTTCCGATGATGATCACCGTCGTTCTCTCTTCAAACATGAACCGCATGATAAAGAAAAACGTGCTCGTTCGCCGAATGGTGGGAATAGAGACAAGCGGAAACCTCGGAATCCTCTTCTGCGACAAAACAGGCACGCTGACCGAAGGAAAAATGTCTCTTTCGCGCATCATAACCCCCGACGGAGAGTACCCGTCCGGAAATGCGTTTGTCCGGGACGGAGAGATGCTCGGGTGCATTCTCTCACCCGCCCCCTCGTCCGGCAGAAACCAGACCGACACGGCATTCTGCGCTTTTGCCGATTCGATGACGCCGCCCGAAACCTTCGCAAAGGTTCCGTTCGAATCCTCGCGCAGGTGCAGCGCCGCCGGAATCCGCATAAACGGAGAAAGCGTCACCGTCGTGCGCGGCGCGCCCGAGATACTGCTCGGTCATGTATCCCGCATACGCCGCGGAGGCAAAAGATCGGCAATGACTCCGGCTGACATATCCCGCATACGCGATCTCGTATCGTCCCTCTCCGCCTCCGGGCGTGTGATAATGCTGTGCTCCGCGCCGGGGGATATGTGCGGACGCATAATGAAGGGAGAATTTCCCGATCTTACGTTTCTCGGCATCGCGGAGATATGCGACGGGGTGAGAAAAGACGCTCAAAGCTCCGTGCGCGATGCGCAGAAGGCGGGGATACAGGTCGTAATGATGACGGGCGACGGTGCACAGACCGCCGCCTCCGTCGCCGGGAAATGCGGTATTCTCACCGAGGGCGGCGTGTGCATAAGCGGCGACGCTCTGCGCGAGATGAGCGACGGCGAGGTTACCGAGCTTATCCCGCGTCTGAACGTCGTATCGCGTGCCTTGCCCTCCGACAAGCTGAGGCTTGTCGAGCTTGCGAAATCCGCGGGACTTGTCGCGGGCATGACGGGTGACGGAGTGAACGATGCGCCGTCGCTCTGTGCGGCGGATGTGGGATTTGCAATGGGCTCGGGAAGCGAGGTCGCTTCCGCCGCTTCGGACATCGTGATCCTCGATTCGAGCCTGCGCTCCATCGTAAACGCGGTTCTGTTCGGGAGAACGATATTCAAAAGCATAAGAAAATTCATAACATTCCAGCTAATCATGAATCTGTGCGCCACGGCGGTGTCATTCATCGGTCCGTTCATCGGCATCGACGCGCCCGTGACCGTCGTGCAGATGCTCTGGATCAACATGATAATGGATACGCTCGGCGCTCTCGCATTCGCCGGGGAAGCGCCGAATCCGCGCTATCTGCGCGAAGCGCCCGTGCCGCGCTCCCAGGGGCTTATCACTCCGCCGATGCTTGCAAGGATACTCCTTTCGTCCTCGTTCATGACGGCGGTATGCCTGATGTTTCTGAAGCTGCCCGCCTTCCGCTCGCTTTTCCCCGACGTATCCGATCTGTACTATCTGACGGTATTTTTCGTGATAATCATATTCATGGGAATTTTCACGAGCTTCTGCGTCCGCACCGACAGGATAAACCTTCTCTCCGGAATATCGAAAAATCCGGCGTTCATTCTCATAATGGCGCTTGCCTCCGCCGTACAGTTCGCGCTCGTCGAGTTCGGCGGAAGCGCAATACGGTGCGTTCCGCTGTCCTCGCGCGATGCCGCACTCGCCGTGCTCATCGCCGCATCGGTAATACCGATACAGAGTGCGGTAAAGCTCTTTTCCCGCAAATAATTGACACGCGCTTTCTTTTGGGATATAATTTTATTAAACCGTCCTCGGCATAGCTGTGCCGAAGGACATCACACGCGCCGATGCATTCGGCGCGTTTTCCCGGAGGAAAGCTGTGAAGCGCTACAACATCACGGACATGAACATAAACGGAGCGGGGATCACGCGCGGCAAAAGCGGCGCCGTGATCTTCATCCCCGGCACGGCGGACGGAGACATCTGCGATGCCGAAATAAACGGCGGCGGAAAGAATTATCTTACCGCTGAAATGCGGGAACTCGTATCTCCGTCCGAGCACCGCTGTCCGAACGGCTGCGATGCGTTCGGTGAATGCGGAGGATGCACGCTCCGCCACATAACCTACGAGCATGAGCTTGAGATCAAGCGGCGCGCCGTGATTCAGGCTTTCAGGCGGCACAAAATCACGGCGGAGCCGGAAGAGGTGATCCCGACCTCGCCCGAGGCGTACCGCAACAAAGCCGTATTCCACGCTTCGGGAAATTCTCTCGCATATTTCGCCGGGAAAAGCCATCGTCCGGTATATCCCGAAAGCGGTCGGTGCGCGATAATCCCCGAAATATTCGATCGGCTGCGCGTTTTCTGCGCGTCGTACTTCGCCGAGCGCTCCCTCGCGCTCCCCTCGCTCTTTCTCCGCATCGGAGACGGCGGAGCGGTAATGCTCTGTGCGGCAGGCGCAAACGCCAATCCCGACAAGATCGAAGGTCTCGCCGCATCTCTTTCCGACAGCTTTCCCGAAGTCGTATCCGTATATGCCGCGGACCGTGAGCCTTCTCTGCCCGGCGCGGTATTCACGCACATACGGGGTGTGCGCGAACTTGCGATCACCGTGCGCGGCATAACGTTCTCCGTATCTCCCGCGTCGTTCTTTCAGGTAAACAACGAGGGATGCTCCGAGCTGTGCCGGGTTGTATGCGAATTTGCCGCTCCCGCACCGGGCGCGCGTATCGCCGATCTGTACTGCGGATGCGGCATGTTCGCCCTCATGCTCGGAAAAGCCTTCCCGGAATGCAGCGTCACGGGAATCGAAATAAACGAAAGCGCCGTCGCGTCCGCCGCGAAAAACGCAGCCGAAAACGGCATCGGCAATGCGGAATTTCTCTGCGGAGATGCCGGGGCATATCCGCAGAGGCTGCGCGATCTGTCGTGCTGCGTGGTCGATCCGCCGCGTGCCGGGCTTTCGGACAGGACCGCCGCGCTTCTTCTTGAAGCCCGACCGGACAGGATCGTGTATGTATCGTGCAATCTGGAAACGCTCGCGCGCGACATCGGACGCCTCGGCGGATCGTATTCGATCGGGCGCATGATCTGCGCGGACATGTTCCCCCGCGCCCCGCACGTCGAGACGGTTGTCTTGCTTTCCAAGGGTGAGGTCGACTCGAAAAAGATTCGGGTTGAGTTCTCTTTGGAAGATATGGATATGTCCGAATTTCAGGATGGGGCAACCTATCCGCAGATCAAGGAGTATGTGTTGGAGCATACCGGGTTAAAGGTGTCCAACCTCTATATCTCACAGATTAAACGAAAATGTGGGATTGGGGTTGGTAAGAACTATAATCTGCCGAAGTCCGAGGATTCCAGACAGCCCCAGTGTCCGCCGGAAAAAGAGAAAGCAATCCGAGAAGCATTCAAATATTTTGGGATGATCTAACATCCCGCAAAATGGAGGTTTCTTATGGATAGATTGATTTCTTGTGAGTTTAACATGGATACCGCTTGTGTGGAACTGAAATTTTTAGATGGCAGCATGATTGCCATTGATACCATCGCCGTGGAGAATGAGGTTGCTGACAATATGTATCAACGGTCAGAACTGGATTATCTAATCTACAATGATCCGGTTGGATATGCAGACTTGATCTTGAACGGTGATCCCGAAATTTATCTAAAAACTGTAACTGAATGTAAACCCTTAGATTAAAACTCAGCCCTCTGCCTTTTCCTTGGCAGAGGGCCGTTTTTTGCTTAACAGTTATTGAGCATCCCTTAATTGCTCTACAACACTGCATTTCGCTGCATTGTCATACATCATGCAAGGAATCAGCCACCCCAGCAGAAGAAATACCGGAATTGTCAGCAGGACAGGCAGAATGGTGAATCGATACTCAAAGAACCAGAACATACTGCCCAGCATTTTTCCTGCAAGAGGTCCCACCGCCAGCGACAGAATAAAGGCCGCCGATACGGAGGACATTGCGTAAAACAATCCCTCGTAGATCAGCATGGTTTTGAGCTGCCGGTTCGTCATTCCTACAGCCTGAAGCACAGCAAATTCACGGCGGCGGGAAAGAATACTGGTCATCATGGCGTTGAAGAAATTTAAGAGTCCCACCAGCCCGATGATAGCACAGAGGATACCACCTACCAGAAGGAACATCTGCCGGAACTGAGCAAACTCAGAGCGAGCCGTGGCCTTGCTTTCATACATCAAGGGTGAAAACTCACCGGCAGTGAGCTTCGATAGATATTGCTCTGCTTCGGCCTCGTCTGCGTCGTCTGCTGTGTCGAACAGGTAGAGCATCGGAATGGCCGCACCGCCGCTGTCCCTCTGTGCGGTATCCACAGACAAAACTGTCTCATATCCAATACCACCATAACGATAACTCATGGAATACGGAAGCTCTACCAAGGCGCAGACCGTGTACTCTACATCTCTGGCTCCATACAGTTTTTCCTGAAAGTACTCCTCCGGTGTATCTTCGGTGCGGAGTTCCCCGGTGCGGCTGTCGATATATTTCACATCGTCCGCATAGGTGGCGGTGATCGTGTCTCCCACCTTGGGGTAGTATTCAGGATTGGGCAGATTACCGTAGTCATCTAAGGAAACCGCAATGGCAATAGCGTTATTGTTTGGCTCCAGCATAGGAGAAATATCTCCGTCGAACACTTGCAGCTTGTCAAACAGGCTGTTATCCAGAGCCTCGATTCTGGTATCTCCCATCACCATAT
>ERZ773235.2931-NODE-2931-length-13047-cov-2.471752_pt1 | contig 13047 bp, 11 predicted proteins | sample MGYA00580522_ERZ773235 | MGnify/ENA primary metagenome ERZ773235 (study PRJEB29015, sample SAMEA2737797) | human gut metagenome | biome: human gut; feature: human-associated habitat; material: faeces | place: China | collected 2012 ...
CAAACATTGCAAATTTTTCAGACCGTTGCGGCAAATTCTTCGCCGCGGTGGCACAAAGGACTCGTCCCGTTATCAAACGCTTCCTTTTCTGCGTGATATGCGGCGATGACTGCGCCCTCCAGCATGCTGCGGAATTCCACATTGATGGGGTGTGCGATGTCACGGTATGTACCGTCTGGGTTCTTTCGCGAGGGCATAACGATGAAATATTTATCCTTGGCGTATATCACTTTGATGTCATGCAGTGCCAACTGATTGTCGAAGGTAACGGAAACGATTGCTTTCATGGGGCCTTCGTCGAACAGCTTGCGGATTTTAATGTCTGTGATAACCATTTTGCTTTTTCCTTTCTGCGTAGTATACCGGCTTTTGATACTTTTTCCGTCTGTGGTGACATTATAACGGGCAAATGTGACGGACGGTAAACATATCGTTATGATATTTATTAATAATTCTGCGAAATAATGCATTTTTCGGATAATGTCCGCGCATTTTTGTTTATTTTGTCACATTGCGCGGGTACCTGCCGACCAGGGGAGGCTGTAATATGACGGCAAATTACGAAAACATACACAAAATTTTCTTTATCGGCATCGGCGGGGTTTCCATGAGCGCGCTTGCTTCCATTGCACACAGCCGCGGATATACGGTGGGCGGCTCTGACCGCTCGGATTCTGCGACGGTTGCCGATCTGCGCGCACAGGGGATCACGGTCTTTGTCGGTCACGACGCGAAAAACGTGATGGGATACGACACCGTGGTGTACAACGCCGCCATCGGCGCAGACAACCCGGAGCTTGCCTATGCCGAAAAAGCGGGACTGACGCTGATTTACCGCGCGGATTTTCTCACCTTTCTGATGGGGGACTATACCCATGCGGTGGGGATTGCGGGGATGCACGGAAAAAGCACCACCTCCGCGATGATCGCACAGATGTTTCTCACCGCAAAGCGTGATCCGGATATCCTGATCGGCGCGTCGCTGCCGTCCATCGGTCGCTCCTACCGGGTCGGAAAAACCGGAACGGATTTTATTTTCGAGGCCTGTGAATACCGGGATTCCTTTCTCTCCTTCCGCCCCACGATCGCGGTGGTTCTGAATGTGGAGATGGATCACCCCGATTATTTCAAGAGCATCGCGCAGGTTCGCTCCTCGTTTCGCCGCTATTTACAGATTCCCGATGCGAACGGCTGGGCCGTGCTGAACGCGGATGACCGGAACATTCCCTACTGCACCGAAGGGATTCGTGCGTCACAGTGCACCTTCGGCATCGAGTCGCCGACGGCGGATTACCGTGCGCAGAACATTGTATTCACCGGCGGTCACCCCACATTCGATGTGCTGCGCCGCGGGGAACCGTTTTGCCGTGTCGCGCTGCACCTGACCGGTATGCACAATGTATACAATGCGCTGGCGGCAGTTGCCGTGGGCGATCTCTGCGGTTTGAGCGCAGAACAGATCGTTCAGGGCTTGCAGGCGTTTACGGGTGCGGGACGGCGCATGGAGTATAAGGGTACCTTCCGGCCGACAGGCGCCGCGGTGTATGACGATTTCGGTCATCATCCCTCTGAGGTGAAAACAACGATCAACGGCGCCAAGCAGATGGACTATGAGCGGGTATTCGTTGTCTACCAGCCGCATACGTTTTCCCGTACGGCAGAGCTGCTGGAGGATTTCCGCCATGCTTTTAGCGAGGCGGACGGGGTTGCCTTTGCGGATATTTATGCTGCCCGTGAACAAAACACCTACGGCATTTCCTCCAAGGATATTGCAGACGGCATTCCCGGAGCGGTCTATCTGCCGCAATGGGATGACATAACCGCCTGGCTCACAGAGCATACCACCGCGCGTGATATGATCCTTGTGATGGGAGCGGGCGATATCAGCCGTTATGCACAATATATCGGAGAATCATAAATCCTAAATCAACTGACGGAAAATTTAATACAAATGTTGCAGAAGGTTCTCACTTTTGTCAAGGGCGTCCTGACGGGCAGGCGGCTGTTTCGTTTCGCGGTGCGCTGTGCGTGGAAACCAATCAAATAAGATCAAAACAGGGATGTAAGCCGGACAGGCAGTGCCGCACATCGAACCTACGCGTACGCTCTGCGCGTACCTACGGCGGCAGTCCGCCGGATTTCCGGCTCCTCCTGTTTGATAAAAATTGCGCCGCCGCGCGGCGGCAGAACGGAGCAAATTGTGGCAGAAAACAACAACAAACAGAACGGTGTCGAACAGGTCATTCCCGGCGCGACGGAGTCCACTCCCTCTCGTCCGCAGTATTTTTCCTGGATCAACAACACCAACGAGGGGTCGACTGAGGCGCAGACGCTGACCAACCTTGCATACTTCGGCTGGCTGAAGGAAGCATACGGGATGCAGCTGGATATTTATGCATGGGATGCCGGAAATCTGGACGGTTCCCGCGAGACCTATCAGTCTGAAAGATCTGAAAAAATCCGCGCGCAGTATCCCCACGGATACGCACCCGTGGTGCAGGCAGCGGAAAAATACGGCATCCGAATGGGTGTTTGGTGTGGGCCGGACGGCTTTGGCAACACGCCGCAGGAGGCGGAAAAGCGCAAGGAACAGATGGTGTCTCTGTGCCGGGATTATCATTTTGCACTGTTCAAGATGGACGGCGTGTGCGGCAGACTGCGCGACGAGGTGCAGGATGTGTTTGTCGACATGATGACGCAGTGCCGTACATATTCGCCGGATTTGATTTTGCTCAATCACCGTTTGGATTTGGGAAAGGGCAATCCGTACGCGACAACCTTTTTGTGGAACGGACAGGAGACCTATGTGGATATTATGCTGGGCAACACCATGACCGCCCCGCATAACCGCGCATATCTCTTTTTCCGGGGGAACGTGCCGGGCCTGCAGCGCCTGAGCGAGGATCACGGTGTTTGCATTTCCTCCTGCGTGGATTATTTCGAGGACGAGCTGATTTATCAGGCGTTCGGCCGCTGTCTGATTCTGGCACCGGAAATTTACGGCAATCCCTGGCTGCTCCGGGACGACGAGCAGGCGCATCTTGCAAGAATATACAATCTTCACAGAACATACCGGGACATCCTGGTAAACGGGATATATCTGCCGCAGGAGACTTACGGCCCGAGTGCCGTTTCCCGCGGGTCGGAGAAAATCCGTTTTATCACGACGGGAAATCCGCACTGGGAGCGTCGGTGTGTCACGATCAATCTGAATGAGGAAATCGGCCTTGCCCGCTGTGAAAAAGTGGTTGTCAGCACACACCATCCGTATGAACGGATGATCGGCGTGTATGAATACGGAGATCGGGTGTCTGTCGAGATGGACGCATTCCGTGCCTGCCTGATCAAGGTCTGTGATGCCGCGGCGGCAGAGCCGATGCTGCAGGGGTGCGAGTATCAGGTGCTACACGAGACGGAGGGAACGGTTGACCGTGTGCGTGTGCTTCATGTGTTTGATTCCGTCAGCCGCAGCGACGGGGGAGCCGTTCCCCCTGCTTTGGCGCAGGCAGAGCCGTTTGACCATACGATTGCGCCGCCGTGCAGGCTGGGTGAGCTGGAGCCCTGCGATGTCCCGGAAAACGCGGAGCAGTTGTTTGAAACGGCGCGCTTTGTTATGAATATGGATTCTATGGAGGCGCGGGAACTGCAGCGCGCGGGAAAAACCGCTGTGCCGCAGGTGCAGGCGGCGCGTGACGCCTTCTTCGAGCAGGAAAATTATCGGCTGCGCGGCTGCGAATCCCGCTTTGCTTTTGACGGCAAAGAAGACACCTTTTTCGATGGGCTGTCCCGCACGCCGGGCGAGTGGATGCGTCGGGACGGCGGCTGTCTGCGTGTGGATTTTGGGTCGGTGTTTGAAGCGGATGAAATCCTGATTGAATATTTTGACATTGATCAGTCGATGTCGCGCGAGACGCTGCGGCAGGAGATTACGCCGCGCGGCGACGTATCTGCCGATCTTGCCGTCTGGCACGACGTCACGGTGGAAGAGGTACGGGTTTTGCGGGAGGAAAATGCCCGGATTGTCATGGAGTCTGTGCACAATATTGAGCAGCGCCCCGGCAAACGCAAGCAGGTGACTTACGGCGTCAAGGGCATCCCGCTGCGCTATTTCCGGCTGCCCTCACCCCTTGACCGCATCTACAAAATTGCTTTGCGCCGCGACGGCAAAGAGCTTGCGCTCGAGCATCCCCACGTCAACAATCTGCTCCCCTCTTACCGAAACGGCGCTCAGGTCTGCGCTGCACGCACGGCGACGTTCAAGGTGACGGAGGAGCTGTGGCGGGAAGAATGCTATCTTGCTGCGGGCATCAACGGCAAGCACGGCGCGGAATGTGCATATGTGGTTGCGACGGTCGACGGGGTTCCGGTGGGCTTTCCCCGCCGCGCACCGTCTTATCCGGCGAATGTCTGGGAGTGCCCGGCGCATTTTGCCATGAATGCGGACGGATATTATACTTATTATCTCCCGGTTTCTCGGGATATGGTCGGCAAGGAGATTGTGCTCACGGCGATCTTTTGCGATCCGGCGCACACCGACGTGCCGGTGGAGGTATATCTGTGTGACGCAAATAATGAAAAGAAAGGCATTGACCTCGATCTGACGCTCTGAGGGAGCGAAACGAAACCAAACATAAAACAGCCCGGACGCCGATTTACGGTGTCCGGGCTGTTTTTGTGAAACATGTCGGTTTCTCAGGCAAGGGTGTTTTCTTCTTTTTCAAGCACTTTCAATACCGCTTGCAGCGCATGCTCTGTTGTTTGAAAACGGATAAATTCCCGCTGCTCCTCCGCGGACAAAGCGGCAGGCGGCACGATGTGCAGGCGCGTGACGGTGACGTACGTTTCATCGGCGCAGCCTAAAAAGACCGTACCCACCGGCAACAGCTCTCCGCCGCCGTCCGGTCCGGCAAAGCCGGTGACGCTGATGCCGATGTCGGCGCCGATCTGTTTCCGCACGCCCTGTGCCATCTGCGCGGCGACCGGCTCGCTGACGGCGGTATACTGCTGCAAATCCTGCGCGCAGACCCCGAGCAGCTTCTCTTTGATGCGGTCGGAATAGGTGACCACGCTGCCCTCTAAAACGGCGCTGGCGCCGGGGACGGCAGTCAGACGCTGTGCGATATATCCACCGGTGAGGGATTCCGCTGCGGCAACGGTTTTTCCCGCGCTTTTCAGCGCACGCACCACCTGATGGGGCAAATCATTTTTCGGCTGCAAAACTATCACCTCGTGCGGGTTTGTTATTGGGAAACCGCGCCGATAAAAGCGCGGACGCGGGCAGGGGCTTCCGCGCCGAATACCTCGTCGGGCGTGCCCTGTGCCGCAACGACTCCCTCGTCCATAAACAGAATACGGTCGGAAATGTCGTGCGCAAATTTCATTTCATGCGTGACAATGATCATGGTCATGTGACGGGACGCCAGCGATTTGATCACGTTGAGCACCTCGCCGGTCAGCTCCGGGTCCAGCGCGGAGGTCGGCTCGTCAAAGCAAAGGATTTCCGGGTTCATCGCCAGTGCCCGCGCGATGGCGACGCGCTGCTGCTGTCCGCCGGAGAGCTGACAGGGGTAGCTTTGCAGCTTGTCGGACAGCCCGACGGAATCAATCAGCGCGCGGGCCTGCTGCTCGATTTCCTCAGAAATCTGACGGCGGTTGGTTTTCCATTCCGGCGTTTCTTTCGCCGCGAGTCTGCGCGCCAGTGTGACGTTATCCAATACATTGTACTGCGGGAAAAGATTGAAGGACTGAAATACCAGTCCCATTTTCAACTGGTTGTTCCGCTTTTGCGCGCGGGTCAGCGTTGATTGCGTGACGCCGTCGAACACTGTTTGTCCGTCGACGATGATTTCACCGCCGCTGGCGCTTTCCAGCGACGTCAGACAGCGCAAAAGCGTGGTTTTTCCGCTGCCGGAAGAACCGATGATGGAGAGGATTTCACCGCGCTCCATAGAAAAGTCAATCCCTTTCAAAACCTCGGTTTTTCCGAAATTTTTGGTCAGACCCTTTACTTCCAGAATAGCCATGCTGCATCCCCTCCCCTCAGTTTTTGAAATAGCTGAGCTTTCGCTCAATATAGCCGAACAAAAGCGTCAGGATGCCGCTGAACGCCAAATAGTACACGCCGGTGAAAAACAGCGGCCAGGTCAATCCGTCGCTCTTCATAAACGCCTCGCCAGCCCAGATCAGCTCTTGCAGCGCGATGATGCGCGCCAGAGAGGTGTCCTTGACCAGTGTGATGATTTCGTTGGACATCGGGGGTACGATGCGCTTGACAACCTGCAGCAGCACCACGCGGAAAAAGACCTGCGTTTTGGTCATGCCCAGCACCTGTCCCGCCTCATACTGCCCCTGGGAGATGCCCTCAATGCCGCCGCGGTAAATCTCGGAAAAATAACAGGCATAATTGATAATGAAAGCAACCACGGACGCGATGAATCTGCCGTCCTCGCCCTGCCCCCATATCTGAATGTTAAATTGCAGCCCGGGAAAGTAATATATGATCATCAGCTGGAGCATCAGCGGCGTGCCGCGAATGATCCAGACAAAGGTGCGGATCAGCGCCTTGAGCGGTGCAAAACGACTCATCGAACCGAACGCGATCAGCAGGCCGAGCGGCAGAGCGCCCGCAAGCGTCAGCGCAAAAAGCTGCAGCGTTTTGGAAAAGCCCTCCAACAGGGATAATATTACGGTCTGAAACATGGAAACACCTCGAATAACGGAGAATCAGCGGTCAGTCAGAAAATCCTCTGAACACAAAACAAAGCAACGGCAGGGGAAAGCATGCTTTCCCCGCCCCTGCGTTGTTTGCAACCGTGTGTCGTTTTTTGAAATTGCTTTTGCGCGGCACGCTTATTTCTGTTCGATGACAGACTCCTGCACGCCGTATTTTTCAGCAAGCTCCATCATAGAGCCGTCCTGATAGCAGTCTACAAAGAACTTGTTGAGCTTTTCGGTCAGATCAGAGCCCTTCTTGAAGCCAACGCCGTATTCCTCAGAGTTGAGCTTGACGGTGTAGGTCAGATCGGGATAGTTGGTGCCCTCACCGATCATCGCGCCTGCCATGAGCAGGTCAATGATACAAGCGTCGGATGTGCCTGCGGCAACCTCCATCAGCGCCTTTGCCTGGGTATCGACGGCGGTGTATTCAGCGCCCAGCTCCTTCACCTGCTCTTCACCTGCAGAGCCGGTCTCCACGGCGAACTTCAGGGACTTCACAGCCTCTGCGTCCTGATACTGATCGGCCTTGTCCTTGGGCACGACGACAACCTGCGCGTTGAGGCAGTATGCGTTGGAGCAGTCCATAGCAGAAGTGACCTCATCAGTCAGGGTCATACCGTTCCAGACGCAGTCAATATTGCCGGCGTTGATTTCCTGCACCTTGTTGTCCCAGTTGATTTCAACAAATTCCACCTCGCGACCCAGAGACTCGGCAAACTTCTTTGCCATATCTGCGTCAAAGCCGACCCACTGGCCGTCTTCCTGATAGTCCATCGGCGCGAAATCGGTGATGCCGACCACCAGCTTTTCATTCTTTTTGCCGCAGCCGCTGAACATTGCTGCACAGCAGACAATTGCCAAAGCCACTGCGAGAATTCTTTTCATATTTTTCATTGTTGCTACCCTTTCGTTTCTTTGATTCACAAAACGCCGCGGGGACGTCTGTGCTTGTTGTGTCATCATTATATCACTTTAATATGCTAAAGTCAAGAGGAGCGACGTAGAAATAGTGCACCAATATGCCCGTGAAAATGGATGGAGAACACAGCACTATTCACAAAAAACGACAAAAAAGCACCGACGCCGAGTGCGGCATCGGTGTCATGCGGGGCTGTGCTGCCATTGATATTTCCATAAGTCCACGCGTCCGTTTTTCACTTCGATTCCCTCTTGCTCCAGCCGCTTTTGCTGCGCGTCGGCGCCACCGAAGGCATAGCTGCCGGAGAGCGCACCGAGGCGGTTGACCGCCTTGTAGCACGGGATGTGCGCGGGGTCGGGATTGGCATGCAGAATTTTGCCGACGGCGCGTGCGGCGCGGGGGCGCCCGACGGCTGCGGCGATCTGCCCGTAGGTGACGACCTTTCCGCGCGGCACGGTGCGCAAATATGCGTATACGCTTTCTTTCATCCTTTTCTGCTCCTGTTTTGCCCGGAATTGCCGATTCTGTTGGGAAGGCACGAAGATTCATCATCAGGCTGCGCCGACTGAAAACACGCGACGCAGCTGTTTTTCACGGCTTCGACGGACGGTATCAGATGCCGAAAAACTTTTGCAGGTTTTTGGATTCACCGAGTACCAGCATGGTTTTTTCCCGGGTCAAAACGGTTTCCGGCGTGACGGAGGCGTTCATTTTACCGTTTTCGTTGACAGCCAGAATATTGATGTTGAATTTTTTTCGAATGTCTAACTGACCGATGCTTTTGCCGATCCAGCTATTCGGAACGGATACCTCAAAGATCGCCAGAGAATCGTCCAGCTCGATATAGTCCAGGATGTGATCGGAGCTATATCGGATCGCGGTCCATTTTGCCATTTGCTTTTCCGGGTTGACCACTTCGTCCGCGCCGTTGCGGAGCAAAAACTTTTCTTGGACATTTCGCTCGGCGCGCGCAACAACATATTTGCCGCCCAGCTCCTTGAGCAGAGAGGTGGTTTCCAACGAGCTTTGAAAATTATTGCCGATGGTGACAATGCAGACATCATAGTTGTTGATGCCCAGCGAGAGTAAGAAGTCCGCATTGGTGCTGTCTCCGATCTGTGCGTTGGTGACATAGGGCAAAGCCGCATCGACCCGCGCCTCGTCCTGATCCACCGCCATGACCTGATGCCCCAGCGCATTGAGCTGCATGGCAATCTGCATACCGAAGCTTCCCAGACCGACCAGTAAAATTGATTTCATGGTGTTATCTCCTTCTTGTCGGGTTTTATCCCACTGTGATTTTTTCCTGCGGCAGTTTGGAGCCGTTTGTACGTTTGGATGCGATTGCGGCAAAGATCAGGGTCAGCCCGCCGACTCTGCCGAGAAACATCAGCAACATTAAAACCGCCTGTGAGGGGATGCTGAGTGTCGGCGTGATGCCCAGCGTCAGCCCCACGGTGCCCACGGCGGATGCCGTTTCAAACAGGCAGGTGCTCATCGGCAGCTGCTCTGTGGCGCTGATGAACAGCGCGCCGCCCAAAAACAGTGTGAGATACATCAGCAGGATGGTGGACGCACTGCGCACCACATCTCCGTCGATTCTTCTGCCGAAAAAGTGGGTGTCATCTCTGCGGCGGAATATCGCCATGGCATTGGCAAAGAGAACGGCAACGGTTGTCGTTTTCATACCGCCGGCGGTGGAGCCGGGGGAGCCGCCGATGAGCATCAGCACAATGATGATTGCCAGACCTGCCCCGGTCATGGAGGTCAGATCCGTTGTGTTGAAGCCTGCGGTTCTCGGCGTGACAGCCTGAAAGAGGGAAACCAAAACCCGTTTGGCTGCGGGCAGATCGGAAAATTCCGCAAAATAAAAGTACAGAGCGGGGAAGAAAATTAACACGGCGGAGGTCAACAGGATGACCTTGCTCTGCATGCGGTAGCGTTTGAGGTGAAATTTATTGGTGCAGACATCGTCCCAGGTTAAAAAGCCGATACCGCCGATGATGATCAGCAGGATGACAGTGATGTTGACAACGGCGTTGGAACCGTATGCCGTGAGAGAGGCAAACGGCGCGTCGGCTGTGCCCATAATGTCAAAGCCCGCGTTGCAAAAAGCGGATACTGCGTGAAAAATCGCCATCCAAACGCCCTTTGGGCCGTATTCGCGGCAGAACACCGGCATCATGATGGCAGCGCCGAGCAGCTCGAACAAAAAGGTAGCCTTCAGGATAAACCCGGTCAGACGCACAATGCCGCCCATTTGCGGTGCGGCGATCGCCTCCTGCATGGTGCTGCGCTGCATCAGGGAGATTTTGCGCCCGGAGAGCAGCGCCAGAGACGCGAGCACGGTGATGATGCCCATCCCGCCGATTTGAATCAGCAGAAGGATGACTCCCTGTCCGAAAGCGGACCAGTAGGTAGCGGTGTCCTGCACAACAAGACCGGTCACGCAGACCGCTGAGGTTGAAGTGAACAGCGCCTCGTTTAGGGGGGTGAAATGGCCGCTTTTCGATGAGATGGGCAGCGTCAGCAAAAGCGCGCCGATCAGAATCACGCCGGCAAAGCCCAATATAATAATTTGAAAGGAAGATAAGTGTTTGCGGACGGTTTGGCGGACTGCCATGGTTTTCTCCTTATGCGGCTGGATTGGATGCGCGTTTTCTGCGGCGCATACCCTGTGCCGGACGGGTCTGCGGCAAAGAGAGCACCGAAGATGGCTGTAAGGTGCGCGATCTTCGGTGACTTCTTTTCACTTGCAAACCAAATACTTTGTATTTCCGATCACCGGCAGGGCATGCCGATTTGTACAGCATGCCCACCGGCGCTTTTGGTTAAATCAGCGATTCGTAAAGTGCGGCGATCTCATCGACAGAGGTCTGACGGGGATTGCCGGGACGGCATGCGTCGTCATATGCGGACTGTGCGAGGAACGGAATATCCTCCCGTTTAACGATTTCCTTGAGGTCTGCGGGGATGCCGATGTCGGCAGAGAGCTGCTTGACGGCGTCGATTGCCGCGCGGCGGTATTCCTCCTGGCTCATGCTTTCCGTGCCGGCAACGCCCATTGCCTTGGCGATGCTGCGGTATTTCTCGCCGGTTGCGGGAGCGTTGTACTCCATTACGGTGGGCAGAATGATTGCGTTGGCAATGCCGTGCGGCGTATCATACAGCGCGCCGAGCGGGTGCGCCATGGAATGTACAATGCCCAATCCCACATTGGAAAAGCCCATGCCGGCGATATACTGTCCCAGCGCCATGCCTTCTCTGCCCTCGGGCGTGTTGTTGACCGCGCCGCGCAGCGAGCGTGCGATAATCTCGATTGCCTTGAGGTGGAACATATCAGACAGCTCCCATGCGCCTGCCGTGATATATCCCTCGATGGCGTGGGTCAGCGCGTCCATGCCGGTTGCGGCGGTCAGCCCTTTGGGCATGGAGCTCATCATGTCGGAATCGACAAATGCCACAACGGGGATGTCATGCGGATCGACGCAGACCATTTTGCGGTTCTTCTCCGCGTCGGTGATGACATAATTGATGGTAACCTCCGCAGCGGTGCCGGCCGTGGTGGGAACGGCGAAGATGGGCACGCATTTGTTTTTGGTGTCGGCAACGCCCTCCAGACTGCGCACATCGGCAAATTCAGGATTGTTGATGATGATGCCGATGGCCTTCGCAGTGTCCATGGAGGAGCCGCCGCCGATTGCGATGATATAATCTGCGCCGGAGGCCCGATATGCCGCGACGCCACTCTGTACGTTTTCGATCGTAGGATTGGGTTTGATCTCGGAGAAAAGCTCATATGCTAACTGTGCGTTTTCCAATACATCTAAAACTTTCTTCGTAACGCCGAATTTGATCAAATCCGGATCGGAGCACACAAAAGCCTTGGAAAAACCTCTGGCGGTTGCTTCCGCAGCAATCTGCGCGATACAACCGGCGCCGTGATAAGATGTTTCGTTGAGAATGAATCTGTTTGCCATAATGATTTTTACCTCCTGTGAGAAAAACTTCAACATTTTGCCACCCTTATCCTACCACGATTTTTGCCTTTCGTCAAGGGTGAAAAACAGATCGGACAAAAACACGCGGAACGGAAAAACGCCTTTTGCAAAAGGATCTAAATTGCAATATCAAATAGGACACTATGGAAAATAAAATCAGAGCAGTGGTAATTGAAGATTTTACGAGGCAAATTGTTAATCCAGCGTTCGACAAAAGCAACTTGTTCATCGGTAATGGTATCAAATGAGGTTCCTTTCGGGAAAAAACGGCGAACAAGGGACTCCTGCGATAGAGCAGGTAGTCCCTTCGGGTGGCTTTTAATCAATCAAATTACGGTGTAACCATTGCGGTTATGCCGTTTTTTGTTTATTCGGTTGTTTGCTTTCGATATGCTTTTGGAATGACGCTTCCATTTCCTCTGCGGTAGCAAGTCGTATAATACCAACCCCGTGATAGTAAATATCAATCTGCTGATACCTAACCCCATTTTCACGGTAAGGCTTGTGTACCTCAATTCTGGAAATGAATTCGCGTACGAGTTCAGGTGTCAGTTCCTTTACCTCAGTAACCTTTTTCACCTTCGCTATAAACTTTTCCAAATCATAGCTCTGTTTGCTTTCTTCGCTTATCTCAACATCTAACCGTTCCGCCGACTCTTTGAGTGCGGCTTGCTCGGCTTCGTAGGCGTTTGAAAGAAACTCGTACCTTTCATCCGAAAGCTTACCCGATACATTGTCCTCATAAGTTTTCATAAACAACCCGTTCAGTTCTTCTATACGCTTTTGGGATTTCTTGAGTTCTCGGCGTTTGGCGGCAATTTCTTTTTTGTGCTCTTCGCTTGACTGTTCGAGCATCATCTGTGCGAACATCTTTTCATAATGCTGCACAAAAGTAAATACTCTCTGCATATTGATCAACACCGCCGCTTCTACCTGCACCTCACGGATGAAGTGCCCCGAACAAGCGTCCTTATTCTTTCTGGCAAGGGCACATGTGAACCAATTTTGATTGCGTTCAAAGTTCTTTGCCGTACAGAAGTACATTTTAGAACCGCAGTCCTTGCAGAACATCAGTCCCGAAAACATACTGACTTTTCCTTCTCTTGTCGGTCTGCGTTTGTTCTTACGCAATGCCTTTACCAAATCAAAGGTTTCTCTGTCGATAATAGCAGGGTGGGTATTTTCAAATATCACCCAATCTTCTTCGGGAATATTCACCTTTGTTTTGTTCTTGAAGGACTTGGTTGTGCTTCGGAAATTAACGGTATCACCGACATATTCTCGGCGTTCAAGAATATCCGCAACACAGGTCTGTGCCCATTTGCCTTTCACTTCTGGCGGGATACTGCAATTTCTGCCGATACTGTTCCAATACTCTGTAGGAGTCGGTATCTTTTCATCGGTCAGTTT
>ERZ773235.2933-NODE-2933-length-13041-cov-3.683890_pt1 | contig 13041 bp, 8 predicted proteins | sample MGYA00580522_ERZ773235 | MGnify/ENA primary metagenome ERZ773235 (study PRJEB29015, sample SAMEA2737797) | human gut metagenome | biome: human gut; feature: human-associated habitat; material: faeces | place: China | collected 2012 ...
AATTTCACCGATGTAGGGACGGGAATTCTTATACCGTTCAGCGGCGGTTTTGAAAATGGTTTATATATTCATCTGCCTTGGTGGATGTTTATTGTTTTTATGTTTATTGTATTTTTGGGAACAACGAACGGAACAAACTTTACGGATGGTCTGGACGGTCTGCTCTCCAGTGTTACTGTGCTGGTGGCCGTCTTCCTTACAGTTGTTGCCATTGGCACGAACAGCGGATTGTCACCGATTACTTCAGCGGTGGCCGGCAGTCTGTTGGGCTTTTTATTATTTAATGTATATCCGGCAAGCGTATTTATGGGAGATACCGGTTCTTTAGCCTTAGGTGCAACTTTAGCTTCTATAGCAATTTTAACAAGTCATGAAATTACTTTTATCATCATTATGGGAGTATTTATAATAGAAACATTAGTTTCTATTATTCAGGTTTTTTCTATTATGTATTGTGGAAGAAAAGTATTCCTAATGACTCCACTTCATCATCACTTTGAAAAATTAGGTTGGAATGAACGTGATATTGTAAAAACTTTCTGGGTTGTTGGATTAATTTTAGCAATGATGGGTGTTATATTTGCCGTATGGGTATAAAAGATATGTTAGCATATCTTTTTTTATTTAAAATAATAAAATTTTATGTTAAAATAAACGAAAGGAGGGTTATGATATGAGAGATTATTATATTGATCTTGGTTCATCAACTATAAAGGTTTATTTCTATGAAAATGAATTGAAATTGTTAGAGGAACACTCAATTTATTTTAAAAATGAATTTGATCCGATAAAAGGAATTAGTGAAAAGAATTTAGAAGAATTATTTAATTACTTTAAAAGTATAAAAACAAAATATGAATTAAAATATTATAATACACATATTTTTGCTACGGGAATATTTAGAAATCTATCTCCAGAAAAAAAACAGGAATTAGTTCAACTGTTTAATGATTATTTTGATCTTCATTTTCAAATTATTAGTCATGGTATTGAAAACTATTATTTAGCAAAAGCAATGGAAAATGATTATAATAATAAAAAAGTATTAATTATCAATATGGGTGGGAAAACAACAGAATTAGTTACTTTTTTAGATAGTAAAATTTTAGATACAAAAAATTTGAATATTGGAGTAGCTGATTTATTAAACAATTTTGATAAAGTGAACAAAAAATATAGCGAGAATACCATTGAAGAAATGGAAAAATTTGTTAAATCAGAATTAAAAAATTTAAAATTAGATAATGATTATGATTGTGCAATATTTACTGGAGGAGAAGAAAGATTTGAAAGATTAACAGGATTCCATTTAGTGGATAATCAATTATTTAAAGATGGTATTCATAAATATATGTTAAGTTTAGAAGATTATATCGAAGGTACAAAAAAAGTATTTTATGATATTTCTATGGACGAATTATATAAACTAATGCCATCAAATCCAAAATGGATGGATGGTGCTAGAAGTGGTGCAATCATTCCATTAGTATTATTTAAATTAGCAGGTGTCAAGTGGATTATACCATCAGATTTAAATTTGATAAATGGTGTTATAAACGATTCTAAATAAGTTTTGAGGAATAAATATGATAAAGAATGTAATATCAGTAATTGATGGAGAAACAGGAAGTTGTGGTAAGGCTAAAGTAATTGGTGAAATCGCAACAGACGCATCCATTACACTTGGTGCTTCTATTACAAATTGTATGCCAAATGCAGGACATACTTTTGTAGATGAAACAGGAAAATCAATTGTTTTTAGAAATATTCCTGTAGCTGCTGTGAACCCAACAACTGAACTCTTTATTGGACCAGGTTCTGCTATAGACATGAAGGTATTTAAAGAAGAATATAGTTGTGCAGAAAAGTATCTGAAAAATAGAAAAATTTACGTTCATGAAATGGTTCCATTAATAGAAGAGCGTCATAAAGAATATGAGAAAGAACATATTAAAAGTGGTTCTACTTTTAAAGGATGTGGTGCTGTTTCCCAAGAAAAAATTATGAGAAGTCAGAATCTTCAATTTTTTAAAACTTTTAAAAATGCTATTGTTTGTTCTAACTATGAGTGGTTAGAAAGATTATATAGTCATCTTGACAATCCATACGAGTATGTTATGTTAGAGGGATCACAAGGATGCGACTTAGATTTAAATCATAGTGGTAATTATCCTTATACTACAAGTAGAAATGTTTCTACATCACAACTACTTGCTGATTGTGGAATTTCTAGTGAGAGGTTGTTACAAACCATTATGGTTATAAGACCATTTCCTATTAGAATTAGTAATGTAACAAAATCAGGAGAGGTTATTTATACCGGAGGATATGGAAGTGGCGAGGAATTAACATGGTCGCAAATTAATTTGGCCTCAATGTTGAAACAATATCCTTATAGAAATGACGTAGATTGTTATTGTAGTTGCATAAATACTAAAAAAATCAAGAAACTTATTAAACATTGTCCAGAAATATATTTAAAACAATTATTTGGAGAGAATTATAGATCAAAATCATTCCATACAATTACTTTATTACAAGCACTAGAATTAGAAAGATTGTATTATAAATCTAAAGGCCTTTGCAAATATAAAACAAATCTAATCGACTTACCTATTGATTGCAATATTGTTGATATGTCTGAACAGACAACAGTTACAAAGATGGAAAGAAGAATATTTGATTTAGATATTAATAAGCTAAAAATGAATTGTCGTATTAATACTCCTTCTAGCTTATATTTAAACTTTTTTCAACATTTAGACTTTGATTTGATGAATGAAAAAGGAGACGCTAAAAATTATCATTTTAATCGATATATAAGAGAATATTTAAATTGGTTAGAAAGTGAAACAGGTGTTCAAGTGGCAGCATTAGGAACAGGAGCTAAAAATGGGGAAAAGATTCTAATAAAAAAAATGATTATGGATATTCAAAAATGAAAAGATATGTTAGCATATCTTTTTTTATTTAAAATGATAAAATTATATGTTAAAATGATGGAGAGGTAAGTATGAAAAAAATATCAGTAGTAAATTTAACAATAAGCATTATTTTAACAATTTTTACATTAATTGGCTATTCAGTACAAAAATACCATGTTATAGATTCTTTATTTCAATTTAAAACGTTATTATATTTTGTATTATTGATAGTTATTTTTTACGTAGCAATTTTTTTAATTTATCAAATCTGTGAAAAATTTTCTAACAACAGTTCAAAATTATATGACCTAGTTTTTGATAAACATCCATTTATAATTCCTTTTATTCTTTTTTTATTACTGGGAATTCCAATTTTGATTTATTATTATCCCGGAACAGTTCAATGGGATGGAATGAAACAGTTAGACTATTATTTTAATATTATTCCTTGGTCTAATCATCATCCTGTATTTCCTACCATTTTAATGGGAACTTGCATGAAAATAGGGCGTTTTCTTATAAATGATAACTTTGGTATATTCTTATATACATTTTTACAATATATAATATCTTGTGCTGTGTTTTCATATGTTCTAGTTTTCTTAAAATCGCAAAAAGTACCAAAATGTTGGATTATTATTACCTTCTTATTTTTTATCAATCCAATGTGGTATATCAATGCATATACTTTGGTGAAAGATACCATGTTTTATCTAGTCTTTATTCTTTTTTTGATTTCTTTTATAAAATATTTTTATGATGATAAAAAAATAAATTTATATTATCTGTTAATAACATCAATACTTGTTATTTTATTTAGAAACAATGGTATTTATATCATAGTTATAACATTCTTTTTGATGGCTTTTTTTAGAAAAAATAGGAAACAATATATTAAGCTTTGTATATTTTTTCTTTTATTTCAAGTTACTTATACAATGTTAATTTCTATTTGTGGAATTCGACAAGGAAATATTCGTGAGATGTTATCTGTACCAATCCAACAAACATCCCGTTATGTAACTCAATATCAAGTTACTGAAGATGAACAAAAAATAATAGAAAACGTTTTCCATATAAATATTGAAGAAATTCAACAAAAATATAATCCTGAGTTATCAGATCCTATTAAATTTCATTTTTACGTTAAAAATAAATCGGAATTTATACAATATTTAACAGCATGGCTAAAACAATTTTTAAAGCATCCTAAAGTGTATTTTGATTCTTTCATAGAAAATTATTATGGATATTTTTATCCTCCTAAGCAGGAATATAAAGATGGAATTGTACAATTTGATATTGTTAAAAGTAAAAGAGTGAATACAGGATATTTTAATATATATCACCAAGAAAAATATGAAAAAAATAGAACCCAAATTCAAAATCAAATACAATGGATTAGAAATTTACCAGTGATTCAATATTTTTTTAATACAGGAATATATAATTGGATTTTTATTATCATAGTTGGATATACACTATATAAAAGAAACTATGAAACAGTTGTTTTTTCAATCCCGTTATTTATGGTTTTAGTATTTTGTTTTTTATCACCCGTAAATGCATATATCAGGTATATGAATCCTTTAATTGTTAGTTTACCAATCTATTTTGGGATTGCAATAAAAGCTCAGTCAAGTTGTAAATGAAGAAAAAACGTGTTATAATGGTTTAGCGTTATGCTTGAGGTGAATTTATGAAAGAAAAGATAAAAAAATTTTTAATGAATTTTAAAATTCAATCAAAAGATTATTTAAAAACAAATGTATTATTTGCAACATTTGTAATAACTTCTATTTTAAATGAAATTCTATTAAGAACTTTCACAGTAAAAAATACTTTTGAATTAAAACCAGTTATTGCAGATATTGCTGTTGTTTTATTAGTAGGGGCAATTGGTTACTTTATCAAGCCAAAACATCGGTTCAAATATTTCTTTACATGGTCTATTATTTTTACAGCACTATGTTTAATTAATTCCATGTACTATACAAATTATGTTTCATTTGCTTCATTTTCACTACTAGAAACATCTTTACAAATTGTAGATGTAGGAGATGCTGTTGTTCAAAATGTCATGGAAATGAAAGATTTTATCTATTTATGGCAATTACTCGCAATGATTTTTGTAAATCGTAGTTTAAAAAAGAAAAATTATTATGAAAAAGTATCAAAAATAGAAAAAGGGAAAGTAAAAGCAGTTAATACATTAGTTGTAGGTTTAATATTTATGGGAATTTTTATCTCCACACTAAGTTCTGTAGATATTAGTCGTTTAAGTAAGCAGTGGAATCGTGAATACATTGTTATGGAATTTGGTGCATATACTTATCAATTTAATGATCTATTAGTTACTTTAAAATCTGGATTGAACCCTTTATTTGGATATGATGAAAATGCCAAAGAGTTTAGAGAATTTTATGCTGAAAAAAATCAAGAAAAACAAGATACAAATGAATACACAAATATCTTTGAAGGGAAAAATATCTTAGTAATTCACGCTGAAAGTATTCAAAATTTTACTTTAAATACTAGTTTTAATGGTGAAGATGTAGCGCCTAACTTAAAACGATTAGCAAGTGAAGGAATTTATTTTTCTAACTTCTATGCTGAAGAAAGTGTAGGAACTAGTAGTGATACAGAATTTACCTTTAATACATCTTTACTTCCTGCTAGTAGTGGAACTGTATTTATTAGTTATTATGATAGAGACTATGTTACAATTCCAAAATTATTAAAAGAAAAAAATTATTACACATTTAGTATGCATGGCAATAACTGTTCTTTCTGGAATCGTCAAGCAACTCATAAAAGTTTTGGATATGATAATTTTTATTGCTATACGAAAGATTATAAAATTGATGAAACCATTGGACTTGGTCTTTCTGATAAATCTTTCTTTAAACAATCTGTTCCAAAAATTAAAAAAATATCAGAACAAAATCAAAATTGGTACGGATTACTTATTATGCTTTCTAACCATACTCCATTTACAGATATTGAAAACTATAGCGATTATAAAGTAACAATGAAATATCAAACTACAAATCCTGAAACAGGAGAGGTAGAAGAAAAAGAAGCACCTTATATGGAAGGTACTAAATTAGGAAGTTATTTTAAATCTGTTCATTATGCTGATCAAGCCTTAGGTGAATTATTAGACCAAATGGATAGTGAAGGATTATTAGATAACACGGTAGTTGTAATATACGGTGACCATGATGCAAAATTAAAAAAATCAGAATTTGATTGGTTCTATAATTACAATCCTGAAACAGGTGCTACAATAGATTCTACTGATCCAAATTATCACAAAGTAGACTACTATGATTATGAATTAAATCGTAAAGTTCCATTTATTATTTGGACAAAAAATAGTAAAGGAGATAAGTTACTAAATCGTGAAGTAACAGAAGCTACAGGTATGTATAATGTCCTACCTACATTAGGAAATATGGTAGGTATTAAAAGTGACTATGCTTTAGGAAAAGATATATTTAGTTTAAAAAATGGAGAAGAAAATTTAGTAGTATTCCCTGATGGTAATTGGTTAACAAATACTATGTATTACAATCAAAGTAAAGGTGAATATAAAATTCTAAATAATCAAGATACCATTAGTAGTGATTACACAGACCAAAATACCGCTTTAGCGAATAAATATGTAAGTATTTCTAATTCCATTATTGTATATGATTTAATTAAGAAAGAAAATGAAAAAGAAAGGATAGTAAAATGAAAAAAGTTCTAAAATTGTGTTTACCACTCATATTAATTATTTTATTTGTTTTATTATTTTTCTGTTTGCGTGATATTTATGTTTCCTTAAGTAGTGATCATACTGTAAAAACACTAGATTCAATTGAAAATTATAATTACACATTAAATGAAAATGATTCCAAGTATTATAAAAAAATATTTCAGGAATTAAAAGATAATTTAGAAAGTGAAGAAATAAACGAAGAGGAATATGCTGTCTCAGTTAGTAAATTATTTGCTGTTGATTTCTATTCGTTAGAATATGCTTTTAGTAAAAGTGATGTTGGAGGAATTCAGTTTGTTTATGATGGATATCGTGATACCTTTTCTTTAAAAGCAAAAGATACTGTTTATGCTTATGTTGAAAGTAATGTTTATGGAAAAAGAACTCAAGAGTTACCAAATGTAACAGATGTAGAAGTAACAAATGTAGAACAGAAAGAATATAACGGAAAAACAGAATCTGATTCTAAAGCTTACTATATAGATTTAACTTTAACATATGAGAAGGATCTAGGTTATCCAACAGAATGTTCCTTTGTTTTAATTCATCATGATAATAAATTGGAAATTGTAGAAATGAAGTAAAGTAGCTTGTCAAAAGTTACTTTTATTTTAGAATTATTGTCTAACAAAAAAATTTTTGCTATAATATTTAGAGAATAAACATAATCAAAGGAGTGATGATATGTACCATTTTATAGGCATTAAAGGCTCTGGTATGAGTGCTTTAGCGCAAATTATGAAAAATTTAGGTTATGATGTTCAAGGAAGTGACGTAGAAACTCATTTTTTTACAGAAGAAGGATTAGTAAAAGATGGTATCAAAATATTACCTTTTGATGAAAATAATATTCATGAAAATATGAAAATAGTAAGAGGAGCCACTTTTACAGATGATCATCCAGAAGTAAAAAGAGCCAAAGAATTAGGACTAAATATCTATAGTTATGCTGATATGGTTGGAAGTTTAACTCGTAAATTCAAAACAATTTGTATTGCAGGATGTCATGGTAAGACAACTACCACATCTATGATGGCTCATGTTTTGAATCAAATCAAAGGTGCAAACTATTTAATAGGGGATGGAACAGGGTATTCTAATAAAGAGAATGAATTCTTTATTTTAGAGTCTTGTGAATATAGAAGGCATTTTTTAGCTTATACACCATACTATGCAATTATTACAAATATCGATTTGGACCATGTAGATTATTTTAAAGATATTAACGATGTTGTTGATGCGTATAATGAATTTGCAAACAAAGCAGAGAAAATGGTAATTGCTTGTGGGGATGATCCTTATACACATTATCTAGATATCAATAAACCAATTTTCTATTATGGTATTGATGAAGATAACGATATTATTGCCAAAAATATTGAGTATAAAAAAGATGGAACTAGTTTTGAAGTTTTTGTAGAGGATAATTATTATGGCTTTTTTGACTTACCAATTTATGGAAAACATATGTTATTAGATGCTTTAGCAGTTATCTCTGTTTGTTATTATGAACGTTTAGATGTAAAAGAGGTTTCTAAACTTTTAAAAACATTCCATGGAGCTAAAAGACGTTTTACAGAAACTGTAGTAGATGATACAATTATTATTGATGATTATGCTCATCATCCAAATGAAGTAAAAGCTACTATAAAATCAATAAGACAAAAATATCCAGATAAAAAATTGGTTACAGTATTTCAGCCACATACTTTTTCTAGAACAAAAGAATTTGCTAACGCTTTAGCTAGTGCTATGAATTTAGCAGATTATTCCTATGTTTTAGAAATTCATCCAGCGCGAGAAAAACAAGAAGATTTTGAAGGTGTAACATCAAAACTTATTATTGATCAATTAGATCATGGAGAAGCTATTACAATGAACGATTCTAGTACTTTAGTACAATATAAAGGTTCTGTTATTTTATTTATGAGTCCAAATGACTTATCAACATTAGAAAATGAGACAATAGAAAAAATAAAGAATTCAAAGTAAAAAGTTGTTTTCTTTGCGAAACAACTTTTTTTTTGTTATAATGAGAAAGGTGATAATATGGCAAAATATGATGAAAGTTCTATTAAAATATTAGAGGGACTAGAAGCAGTAAGAAAAAGACCAGGTATGTATATTGGTTCTACTGATAAAAGAGGCCTTCATCATTTAGTTTGGGAAATTGTCGATAATGGTGTTGATGAAGTAATTAACGGCTATGGTAAAAAAATAAAAATATCTATTAATCAAGATAATAGTATTACAGTAGAAGATGAAGGAAGAGGAGTTCCTATAGGAATGCATTCTAGTGGCATGTCAACTCCAGAAGTTATCTATACAGTTTTACATGCTGGTGGAAAATTTGAAGCTGGTGGCTATAAAGTTTCTGGTGGATTACACGGTGTTGGTGCTTCTGTTGTAAATGCTTTAAGTGAATGGATGGAAGTTTATATTAAAAGAGATGGATATGAATATTATATTCGCTTTGAAAATGGTGGACATACAACTATTCCTTTGAAGAAATTAGAAAAAACATCAAAAACGGGGACCAAGGTTATTTTTAAACCAGATGCTACAATCTTTTCAACTACTCAATTTTCTTTTTCTACTATTTGTGAAAGGATGCAAGAATGTGCCTTTTTATTAAAAGGATTAACGATTGAAGTGAATGATCTTAGAAATGATCGAAAAGAAACGTATCATTATGAACATGGATTAAAAGCCTTTGTTGAATATTTGAATGAAGAAAAAACACCATTACACGATGTAACAGTTTTTGAAGGAGAAAAAGATAAAGTTCATGTTGAAGTAGCATTTCAATATACAGATGGCTATAATGAATCAATTACATCATTTGTCAATAATGTAAAAACGAATGATGGTGGAACTCATGAAGTAGGTTTTAAAACCGCTCTAACAAGGGTGTTTAATGATTATGCTAGAAATAATGGCTATTTAAAAGCCAAAGATAAAAACTTAGAAGGTCCAGATACTAGAGAAGGTATTACAGCTATTATTAGTTTACAGATTCCAGAAAATCTATTACAATTTGAGGGACAAACAAAAGGAAAACTGGGGACTCCAGTAGCTCGTACTATTGTAGAAAGTATTGTATCAGAAAAATTACAGTATTTCTTAGAAGAAAATAAAGAAATTGCAACTAATATTTTAAATAAAATGGTACGTAGTAAATTAGCTCGTGAAGCTGCTAGAAAAGCTAGAGATGAAGCTCGTAATGGAAAAGGAAAAGGAAAAAAAGAACAATCTATCAGTGGTAAACTAGCTCCTGCTCAAAGTAAAGATGCTACTAAAAATGAGTTATTCTTAGTCGAAGGAGATTCAGCCGGAGGATCTGCTAAAAGTGGACGTGATAAAAAATATCAAGCTATTCTTCCACTTAGAGGAAAAGTATTAAATACGGAAAAAACAAAAATGGAAGAAATATTTAAAAATGAAGAAATTAATACTATGATTCATACCATTGGAGCAGGAGTTGGAAGTGACTTTGATATTAAAGATTGTAATTATGATAAAGTAATTATCATGACCGATGCAGATGATGATGGAGCACATATTCAAATTCTTTTAATTACATTCTTTTATCGTTACATGCGTCCTTTAATTGAAAATGGAAGACTTTATATAGCAATGCCTCCTTTATATCAGATTAAGTGTGGTAAAGAGGCTTATTATGCTTGGACAGAGGAAGATAGAAAAGCCATATTAGAAAAATTTAAAGGAAAATCTTCTGATACTCAGCGTTATAAAGGACTTGGTGAAATGGATGCCATTCAACTTAGAGAAACAACCATGGATCCAGAAAAAAGAAGTTTAATTAAAGTAAATATTGTAGATGCTGCTATGGCTGAAAAAAGAGTTTCTGTTCTTATGGGTGATAAAGTAGAGCCTAGAAAAGAATGGATTGAAGAAAATGTTGACTTTACTTTAGAAGATAATTATGTGAAATAATTGACTAAATTTATAAGATAGTATAAAATTAAGATGTAGTAAGAATCATAATATAGTTTGTAATAGGTAAAATATCGCGTTTGCCGATAGCAAACGGGGGGGGGTAAATAACCCTCTTTTTTAGTATGTAAGAAAGGAATGATAACAATGAAAAGAAAAGGATTTACACTAATAGAATTACTAGGAGTCATTGTAGTACTAGCAGTAATCGCAATCATTACAACACCGGTAATATTAGGAGTCATCGAAAAAAGTAAGAAAGAATCTTACCGAAATAGTATCTATGGAATTATGGAGTCTGCTAATATCTATTTAGCTAGCCATTTAACAAATATTGGAAAAACAAAAGAAATAGCATTTACTTGTAATGGAATTAATTGTTCTAATGAAGAAGGAGAATCCCTAGATTTTAAAGGAACTGTACCAAAGAGTGGAACATTCTATTTAAATGGAACAGGAGAAGTAACAGTAGAAAGTGTCTATAATGGAAAATATTATGCAAATACAGTAGATGATAAAGTAGAAATCACAGAAGAAGATACAACATTATCTAGAGCAGAATTAACGAATATGGTAAAAGAGTTACAACAAGAAGTAAAACAGTTAAAAACACAAGTACAACAATCTAATCAAAATACAAGTAATATAGCAACATTACAAACAAAGCATGATAGTGATGTAACAAGTATATGGAATAAAGTAGGAACAGAAGATTTAAGTAGTATTAGTAATGGAAGTATTAGTAAAATACTAATCAATCAAAATAAGTTAATCAGTGACTTAAATACTAATTTAAATAATAAAGCGAATAGTAGTGATTTATCAAAATATGCTTTAGCTAGTCAATTAAATGTTTTAAATACAAAATTAGATGGAAAAGCTAACATATCACATACACATGATTGGAATAATATTACAAGTAAGCCTAATTCTTATAATAGTGCTCCGAGAGGAAACATTGTTAATTATAATACTTCAATTTCTAATCCTACTCAGCTTACTGCTCCAGGAGATGGATATTTCTTTGCTAGGTATATGGGATCATATTTTACTATGATATCATCATCAACACAACTTCAGAGTGGCATTACATGTCCTAGTTCTAGTTCTGGAGGAAATTATTGTAGTGTTTATCTTCCTGTTAGATCAGGTGAGGTAGTGACTCTATGGATAGGCGCTGGTAATTTAGAAACATTAAGTTTTATTTATCAAAATTAAAGATAGATTAAAATTTTAATCTATTTTTTTCTACCTACTAGATTTTAATATTATATTGTTATATAATGTTTTAGGATAAGAAGGTGCAATATGAAACCAGTTGTTTTATGTATTTTAGATGGTGTTGGTATTAGAAAAGAAAAACATGGAAATGCTTTCAAAATTGCGAAACTACCAACATTACATAAATTATTAAAAGAATATCCTAATAGCTTATTACAAGCTAGTGAGGAAAATGTCGGATTACCTAAAGGTCAAATGGGTAATAGTGAAGTCGGACATACGAATATAGGAGCCGGTAGAATTGTTTATCAACCTTTAGAAATTATTAATCGTAGTATTACTGATAATTCTATTTATCAAAACGAAAAAATTATTTCATTTATGAAAAAAACAAAAAAACTACATCTTTTAGGATTACTAAGTGATGGGGGAATTCATTCTCATATTAATCATTTGTTTACCTTAATTGATATGGCTAAAAATAATGGAATAGAGGAACTTTATATTCATGTTTTTACAGATGGTAGAGATACATTACCAGACTGTTCCTTAAAATATATTCAAGCTTTAGAAAATAAATTAAAAGAAGTAGGAATTGGAAAAATTGCAAGTATATCTGGTAGATATTATGCAATGGATAGAGACAATAATTATGAAAGAACAAAATTGTGTTATGATGTTTTAACATCTGATGTAGAAGAAGTGAAAGATTATGGAAAGTATATAAAAGATAGTTATCAAAATCAAGTTTTTGATGAATTTATAAAACCTATTAAAGTTACTAATGAAGGTACTATTCACGAAGGAGATTCTTTAATTACTTTTAACTTTAGACCTGATCGTTTAAGACAATTGTTTGCTAGTTTAACAAATCCTGAATTTAAAGGATTTGAAACTAAATTTACAACTAAACTTTTAACAATGTTTACAGTAAGTGATGAAGTTATCTATGATCATGTATTTGAACATATTAATTTAAATAATGCCTTTGGACCATATATAGATTCCTTAGGGTTAAAACAATTAAGAATTGCTGAGACAGAAAAATATGCTCATGTTACTTACTTTTTTGATGGTGGGAAGGAATTAGATTTAAAAGGAAGTAAACGAATTTTAATCCCTTCTCCTAAAGTAGCAACTTATGATTTAAAACCAGAAATGAGTGCATTAGAA
>ERZ773235.2936-NODE-2936-length-13021-cov-4.167901_pt1 | contig 13021 bp, 15 predicted proteins | sample MGYA00580522_ERZ773235 | MGnify/ENA primary metagenome ERZ773235 (study PRJEB29015, sample SAMEA2737797) | human gut metagenome | biome: human gut; feature: human-associated habitat; material: faeces | place: China | collected 2012 ...
GCAGTCGGCGCGACGGGGCCGCAGGGTATTCAGGGCGCGCAGGGTTTTCAGGGCGCGCAGGGACCGGCCGGCGCGACGGGCGCACCCGGCCCCGCGGGGCCTGCCGGCGCGGCTGAGCTTTCCGCTTATGCGCTCGGCGGCGCGCAGGGCACGTTGAATGCGGCGGCCAACACGCCGATTGCCTTCCCGTCCTTCGTCGCCCAGCCCGCCGCATCTGTAACACAGAACGCGGGCACGTTCACGCTCGTCACGCCGGGCACCTATCTGGTGACCGCCGTGCTCAACCCGCCGCCCAGCTCGGCGCTCGCGACGGACGCGGTTCTGCGCGCCAACGGAACGCCCATTTCCTCCACGCAGACGCGCATCGCCAACGGCGACAACGCCGCTTCCTACACGCTTCAAACGCTGGTCACATCGACCGGCGCAACGACCGTCAGCCTGACCGCTTCCGGCGCGCTGGCGCTGACCGGAACGACCCCCGAGGATACGCTCGCCTCCATCACATTCCTGAGAATCGGATAAACGCAAAGCCCGCCCGGCAAAAGCCGAGCGGGCAGCTTGTTGACATCAGCAAACCTGGCTTGAATCGCAAAATCAAGAAATTCAGCGATTCTTTCATTTGCGAAAAGGGCTATTCTCCCCCCATTCGGGGGGGAGAATAGCTTTTTGTCTACGGTCTTCCCGCCCGGCAAGCGCCGAGCGGGTTGATGTGTTATTGGGGAAAATCAGTCGCCGAAGCCCGGCAGACCCTCGATCGCATACGCGCGAACCGGGCAGGAATCCGCGCCGACGATCGGCAGCGGCGAATAGCTCATAAAGAACGTATCCTTCTGCAGATATTCAAGGTTCTTGAGCACCTCGAGGAACACGCCGTCATAGGCCATGATGATGTCGTGGAAGGGCTTGACGTCCGCCTCGCAGTTCTCGATGGACACGCCGTCGCCGAAGCCGACGCACTTGACCTTGTGGTCGCGCATCCAGTTTGCGGTTTCCGCGTTGACAAACAGGCGCTTATCCGCCGGGCTGTTGGTTTCCGGGGTGAACGGCGGGAACTTCCAGTTGCTATCCAGAATGACGATATCGCCCTCCTGAATCCGGTCGCCGCAGGCACGGTCGAGATCCGCGCCGGAGATGTGGCTGTTCGGTTCGAGGAAGTCGATGTTGACGTAGATCGCGCGCCCCATGAACGTGGTCAGCGGCAGCTCGCCGACGGACTTGCCATCCTCAAAGTGATGATACGGGCACTCGCAGTGGGTGCCGAGGTGGCTGGTCAGATCCAGCGCGGTGTGGAAATCCGGAATCGGGCCGCCGGTGTTATAGCGGATCAAATGGCAGCGGCGGCTTTCGGTCTTCGGGTCGAGCACCTTCGTCAGATCGACGATACGCAGGTTGCCCATCTTGTATACGCAGTCAGGCATGGGGATTCCTCCTTTGGAGAGCTTTTGAAATCTTTGATACCTTGCGATTTTATTATAACAAAAACCCGTGTTTTGTCAATCGCGAACCGGCAGGAATTGCTTATCGACAAACGCGGCCTTTGGGTGTATGATGGATGCGTGAGAAAAGCGTTTCCCATTTGATTGGAATCGACCCATTTCGGCATTTGTTTTTTGAGGAGATTTTCATGCCTGCATCGTATGTTCACCAGTCCGTCGCGGCGCACGCCGCCGACGCGCTTTCCCTGTTCCCCTCCGACGCAGAGCGCAGCGCGCTGCTGGCGGGCGCAGAGGGGCCTGACCCGATGTTCTTCTGCTTCCGCCCCGGCAAGCCGTTCGCGCCGGTCGTCGCCTCCCTGCTGCACACGCAGAAAACGGACGATTTTCTGCTCGCCCTCTGCGATGCATGCGCGGGCGACGCGCTCCTGCGCGCGTACTGCTGCGGCTTTTTCACGCATTATGCGACGGATACCACATTCCATCCGTTCGTTTACGCCCATTCTCTGACGGCGGCGGGCAAGTATTCCGGCAACGCGCACTGTACGCTGGAACACCAGCTCGAAACCCTGCATTACCGCCGCGAAGGCCACGCGACCGGCCTGCCGGTTCAGATGGGTGGCTTTGCCGCGCTGGATGCCGCGCAGCGCAAAAAGATCGCCGCCGCGCTTTCCGCCGCGCTCGCGCGCGTGTTTCCGGATTCCGTCCTCTCGCCCGCCCGGCTGGAAAAATGCTTTTCGGATGCGGTCGGCCTGTGCCGCTTCCTCCGCTCCGAGGACGGCAGGCGCTACCGCACGCTGGGCGGCGTGCTCTCCCCCTTCAAGCTGGATGAAGCGCTCCACGCGCACATGATGCCCGCCGAGCCGCCGCAGGCGGATATCGCCAACGACGCGCACGCCCCGTGGGCGTCCATCTGGACGCCGGACGAAGTTCGGCATGACAGCTTCGGCGACCTCTTCGCCGCTTCCGTCAGCCGCGCCGAGGCGCTGGCTTCCGCCGCGAACGCGCTGATGCTGGGGCGCGGCTCATATGCCGCGCTGCGCTCGCTGCACGGCGGTTTGAGCTATGATTCCGGCCTTCCGTGGCGGGAAACCTGCCCGCCGTCACAGGCGCCGGGCGCGGCGGCGGATTGAGCCCGTCCGCGCACCTGAGCCGCGCCGTTTCCCTTTTGCAAAAAATTCCAAGAAGCCATTGCAATCCGTGCCCCGATTGGGTATAATGCTCCTGTCACAAGCGATTCGTGAAGATGACAGGGCGCTGCTTCGCGCAGCGACGGTACGGATGCGTTAAGTGCTCGTGTGTGGGAAAAACACGGGACGAAGAAACAAGGCTTTCGCGGTATCCCTCCGGCCCAGAACTGTCTCTTTATTACGGTCATCTCTGCGAATCATCCCCGCCCGGCTCGCCGGGTCTATGATACGCGGAGGTGTTTTTTTGATGCACGGCGTTTTTTCTCGTTTCCTCAAAAAATTTTCCGATTCGGCGCGCACCCTGCGCCGCACGCAGACGCTGACCACCGTCGGCCTGTTTCTGGCCATTCAGATGGTGCTCTCCTCCTATGGCGTGATCCAGCTCAACGACAGCCTTAAAATTTCGCTGGCGCATCTGGCGCTTGCGCCGACGGCCATGCTCTTCGGCCCGGTCGCGGCCGCGCTTCAGGGCGCGCTGAGCGATATTCTGGGCTTTCTGCTCAAGCCGACGGGGCCGTATTTCCCCGGCTTCACGATTTCGGCGGCGCTGGGCGGCATGATTTACGGCGCTTTCCTCTTTGAAAGCGACCGCAGGCTCTGGCAGATCGTCCTCGCCCGCGCGGTCATCATGGTGTTCGTCAACATCGCGCTCAACACATTTTTCCTCACGATGCTTTACGGCCCGTCTCAGGCGGCGATGCTCCCGGTTCGCGCGCTGAAAAACGCCATGCAGTTCCCGATTGACTGCCTGCTGCTGACGGCCGTTTGCCGCACCGTGCAGCGGATTCCCACGCCCGCAGGGGTTCGGTAAGCGCCTGAAATTCTTTTCCCGTCTGTTAAAAGACCGGCACTTCGCGAAAGCCGCCCGCTTTCCCGAAACGCCGGTCTTTTTTCATCCAATTTCAGTATTCAATGCCTTCTCTGGCCGCCAGCTTTTCCGTCTGAAACGGATGCTTTCGCGCGACGATTTCCGAAACGTAGTCCGCCTTTTCGCGCAGCCACTCCGGCGCGTTGCGCCCGGTTGAAACCACGTCGCCGAACGCCAGCGCCGCGTCGATCAGCCGTTCCGCGTTTTCCCGCGTCACCATGCCGCAGGCAAGCGCCACGTTCAGCTCGTCCAGCACCGTCAGCGCGGGACGAAGCCCCTCTGCCTCGCTTTGAATATCCGCCGCCTGCGCGTTCTGCTGCTTCGCGGCCTCTTCCTTCTGCGCCGCCGTCATCGCGAACACAAAGCCCGAAATCGGTTTGGCGGAGTACACCGTCGCCCGTTCAAACGTCCGCAGTGCCGCCAGCTCGCCGCTCCGCCCGTCCTTCAAAAACTGCGCGATCAGCACGCGCCGCCCGTGGCCGAGGCTGCGCAGCGCCAGCCCCATCGCCGCCGTCGTCTTGCCCTTGCCGTCGCCGGTATACACATGCAGCTTTCCCGTCATGGCATAACCCTCCGATACATCCCCACAAACAGCTTCGGCGAGAGCAGCAGCAGCGCGCCCTGCGCCGCGATGGCCGCGTCCCCGCTTTTCAGCGCGTATCGCGCCAATTCCCACCGATGCGCCTTCAAAAAGGCCATCGCTTCCCCGGCGACCGTCGGCGGCAGGCGGTACGCCGGAATGTTTTTGCCCACACTCAGCGCGATCTGCCCCACGCGCCTTTGAAGTGCCGCCCTCGCCGCGCCGCTCGGCAGCGTCCGCGCCAGCGCATCCAGCCGCGCGCACACCTGCACATAGCTGGCGCACCACTTCGCGCTCCCGGCGAACGAGGCCATGATGCTCCCCGGCCGCTGGCGGTATTCCAGAATCACCGCGTCAAACACCGCCGCGCGCTTCGCCCGAATCAGCGCGGGCGCCTGAAACAGCTCATCTTCAAATAAAAGTCCTTCCGCCATGCGCAGGCCGTTTTCCAGCAAAAACGCGCGCCGATACACGCACTGCCAGACCATCGGCTCGTATGTCCCGCTTTGGCATTGCGCCGCAAGCAGCGCCCCGCCCTCCAGCACATCGGTCGGGCAAATGGCCGCGCCGTCGGTCAATTCGCCCGTTTCGTCGTTCAAAAAGCAAAAGCGCGCCTTCGCCATGTCCAGCCGCTTTTCCCGCGCCGCCTGCGTCAGCCGCCAGAGCGCCTCCGCGCGCGGCACATCGTCGCTATCCAGAAAATAGACGTATTCGCCCCGCGCCGCGTCCAGCCCCGTGTTGCGCGCCGCGGAAAGGCCGCCGTTTTGCGCCCTGCGAATCACGCGCGCATTCGGATGCGCCGCGCAGTATGCCGCCGCAATCGCCGCGCTGCCGTCCCGCCCGCAGTCGTCCACCAGCAGAATTTCGCTCTCCTCCGCCGGAAGCGCGGTCAGCGCGTCCAGACACGCCCCGATGTATTTTTCCACCTGATAAAACGGAATCACCACGCTCAGCTGCATGCCGTTCCCTCCCTCCGGGCGGCAATTCCGGCTTGTCAACCGCCCCGTTTTGTGCGATAATAAACGATGTATGTATTATAGCATATTGCTGCGCAGGAGGAAAGAGCGTTGATTAGCGTCATTGTCATCGGCAAAAACGAAGGGGAGCGGCTTGTCGCCTGCCTGAAAAGCATCCAAACCGCGCTGAGTGCGTTGGCGCACGAGGTCGTCTATGTGGATTCCTGCTCGACGGATCAAAGCCTGCAAACGGCCAAGGCGCTGGGCGCGCGCTGTTTTTTGCTCGCCGAGCGGAAGACAACCGCCGGTCTGGGGCGCTTTGTCGGCGCGAAAGAAGCGCGCGGCGAATATCTGCTGTTTCTGGATGGCGACATGCAGCTTCAGCCCGGTTTCGCGGAAAAGGCGCTGATGGCCATCGCCGCCAAGGGGTATGACGGCGTGTGCGGCGTCCGCGAGGACGTGTATCTGCGCGGCGGGGAGGTTGTCTGCCGGAACGACAATTATTTCGGCTGCACGCAGGAGCGCCTCGCGCTGGAATTCGGCGGCGCGCTGATGATTACCCGCGACGCGCTGGACGCCTGCGGCGGCTGGGCGACGGACACGATCGCCTGCGAGGAGGCCGAGCTGTACGCGCGGCTCAAGGCGATCGGCTGCCGCATCGTGGAAATCCCCGTTCCGATGATCCTGCACACGGACGCGGTGCGCGACAGCCGCAGTCCGCTTTCCACCGTCTTTTCCGCGCGTCGGCTGGGCGAGGGTCAGGCGCTGGCCTGCGCGATGAAGGCACGTCGGGCGCGCGCCTATATCCGCCACGAGCGGGAAAAATTCACCTTTTACGCGCTGGATTGGCTGGCGCTCGCGCTGCTGGCGCTTGTGCCCGGTTTCGGCCTTGGGCTGATGATGCTGCTTGAGTGCATGCAGCTGGGCTGGCTGTTGGCTCAAAAGCGCCCGCGCGCGTTCATATCGCAGAAATTGTTTTTCTTCGGGCTGCCGCTGGGGCTGATGACCTATCGCGAGCGCAGCCGCGCCTATGCGGCGGAATAATCAGACGGGAGACTGCCGTATGACAAAAATCAGTTTTATCGTCGTGGCTTACAACGCCGCGCAAAGCCTCGACGCGCTGCTGGGCGACCTGCTCTCTCAGACGATCGCGCCCGAACAACTGGAAGCGCTGCTGGTGGACAGCGCCTCCACGGACGACACCGCGCAGATCATGCGGCGCTTTGCCGCGCGCGCACCGTTTGAGGTGAAGCTGCTGAAAAACCCGAAGCGCTGGCTGGCCAGCGGCATCAACGTCGCGCTGCGCGCGGCGACGGGCGACGCTGTGATCCGTCTGGACGCGCATGCGCGCATGCCGAAGGATTTTTTGCAAAGGAATCTGGACGCGCTCGCCCGCGGGGAGGATATCGTCGGCGGGAGTGTCTGCGGCGCGCCCCCGGAAACCGCATGGGAGGCCGTCACCCGCGCGCTGGATACGTCCCGATTCTGCGGCGGCGCAGCGCCCTTCCGCAACGGCGGCGAAGCGCGCTACGTCGATACGCTGGCTTACGCGCTCTATCGCCGTGAGGTCTACGGCCGCGTGGGGCTGTACGACGAGCGCCTGCGCCGAACCGAGGATAACGACATGCATTACCGCATGCGCAAGGCCGGCTATCGCTTCTTTTTTTCGCCGGATATCGTTTCGTGGCATGCCGCCCGCAAGACGCTGCGCGGCCAGCTCAGCCAAAAGTGGGGCAACGGCTACTGGATCGGCCGGACGATGCGGATTCAGCCGCGCTGCTTTGCCCCGCGCCATCTCGTGCCCGCGCTGTTTGTGCTGGCGCTGATCGTGCTGGCGCTGCTCTGCCCGCTCTCTCCGCTTCCGCTGACCGCCATGCTCCTGCTCTACGGCGCGCTGGATGTGCTTTACGCCGCCAAGGCCGCGCTGGAAGCGCCATGCGGAAAGCTGCTGACCTTCATCTGTCTGCCCTTCCTGTTTCCGGTCGTGCATATCGTTTATGGAACGGGCACGCTCTGCGGTCTGCTGACCGGAAAGGCCGAAAGCCATGCTTGAGTGGATCGACGATATCACGGAATTCATCTTTCTGCGCGACGCGCCGCAAAAGGCGGATATCCTCTTCATTCCCGGAAACGGCCACGCCGAGCCGTCCGAATACGCCGCCCAGTTATATCATTCGGGATACGCGCCGCTGATTCTCCCCTCCGGCCGATTCTCCGTCACGACAGGCGGGTTCGGCGGGCAGAAATCCGGCGCAAGGCGCTACGAAGGGCGTTTTGAAACGGAATGGGCGTTCATGCGGGCGGTTTTGCTGGCCAACGGTGTGCCGGATCGCGCCATCCTGCGCGAGGACGAGGCGACGTTCACCTATCAAAACGCCATTTATTCCCGCAGGCGCACGGACGCGGAAAAGCTGACCGTTCGCCGCGCCATCCTGTGCTGCATGCCGGTTCACGCCCGACGCGCCAAGATGTATTATCAGACGCTCTTCCCCGAAACCCAGCTCCTCCTCTGCCCCGCGCCGGGGACGGCCATCACCCGCGAAAACTGGATGCTCGAGCCGGACGGCATCGACCAGACGCTCGGCGAGCTGACCCGCTGCGGCAGTCAATTCCACGACATTCTGCGCGAAATCACCCTTTGATGCAGTTTCGCGCCAAATCTTGTAAAAAACCGGTTGACAAGAATCGGCTTTCATGGTATACTGAACAAGTGCTTAGGGGTATGGTGTAATGGTAACACGTGGGTCTCCAAAACCTTTGTTGAGGGTTCGAGTCCTTCTGCCCCTGCCAGTGATGGAGAATCCGAACATGTTCTTTCTGAGAAAGAATCTTGCTTTCGGATTCTCCTTTTTGATTTTGCGTTCGGAACGTTAAATTCGCAAACGTTTGTGAATCAAAAAGAGGCCGATCACTCGGCCTCCTATGAAATCAGATCTTCTATTTTACACCCGAACACGCCCGCGATTTTCGCGAGAGTTTCGACGCGCGGCGTTCGTGCGCCATGTTCCCATCTGCTCACATCCTTCTGCGAGCAGCCGATCTTCTCGGCAAGCTGTCCTTGCGTCATGCCTGACGCGATCCGCCGTCTTGCGATCGGTGAGCTGTTGCCCCGCTCTCTTGGTGTTTTGCGACCATCCATTTTCACTCATCCCCCTTGTCAGTCACCCGCCGCCGTGGTAAAATAAACGGGGAAAGAGAGCGGCGGCGGTGCTGTTCCGCTCTCCCCCGTCTAGCCTTGCCTAACCTGCGCCATCAGGTTAGGCTTTTTTATTTGCTTCAATGAGTTTTTGGAGGTATTCGATGATTTCTTGTTTATTCTCTGCTTTTTCAGCGTACAAGAGAATCTGCTCCAAAGTCGTTTGAAACTGCTTGTCGGTCATGCCGACCACCTCTTTCAATTCATCCATCGTATCCACCGCCTTTCTGTCAGTGGTTTTCCTTCCTGACATCATTATTATATACCTATTTGGGCATATTGTCAAGCGTTTTTTCAAAGAATAGCAAGAAAAAAAGACCCCTTTCGGGGTCTCCTTGTATTGAGCTAATGAGGATCGTCGTCCTCGTCAGCTTCTTCGTCGTCGGTTTTGCCCGCCTCCGTCTCCGGCTCGCGCTCTCGCGGATGTACCTCAGTCGTTCGGGCGAGCGCTTCGACCACTCCGCCGGAAATCGGCATTTCGTGCACGTCCGTAGATGTGCCGGATACCGTCGTTCCCTTCATATTTTCACCGCTGCCGGACTTTTCGAGCAGCACTTCAAGCGTTTTGCGGATGAACTCCGGAACAGGGAGATCGAGGAGCGCCGCGTTTTCGAGGATCGAGAGCGCTTCGTTCGCGATATAGAAAAACGCCGCTGCCGTGCGGAACGACATCGAGGAGCCGTCGCCGATAGAACGATCCAATGCCGCCGCCAGCAGCACAATCAGCCACATAAACGCCTTACGTGCCACGCCATCGAAAACCACGCCAGAGGATATGCCTCCGGATACCGTTTTGTGACTCTTTCCGCGAAATGCACACACGAGACCGGAGGCGAAATCAACCGCATTGAGAACGAGAAGATACGTCAACGCATCATCCCACGCTCCAAAGAGTCCGGCGACTGCGCCGCCGATAACAGAAGTCCATCTGAGAATATTGATCGTCTTGTTCATGGTTTACCCTCCGTTGTTTTCGTCGGTTTGATATACTGTCATGATCGAGGCGGTTTTCAGCAACGCGAGCAGCGCTTCCGGATCACTCGTCTCGATAAATACTCCGCGCCGCCCGTCCGGCATGGTCACGATCGGGGAGTTTGTGCGGACGAGATACCGCGTATCAATCAAGCCGGATGTTCCGTTATACCTCGCGAGCGCAAATCCGGAGGACGATGTTTCGCCGATCACTTCGACGCTTTCATCCTCCGGAACTTTTATTGCTGCATTTTCTTTTCCCTCATCCAGCCAGAGAGACACACCACCGCCGCGCTTCGTTTTGACTTTACCCATCCATAACGTCGGAAGCGATGCGTTCGGATCGCTCGCAGACGCGACGCCGGAATAATCCACGTCGTCGAGCTTTGCCCAGTGCGTCCACTTGCCATAGGAGGCAATCGTTCCGACCACGACGCCGAGCGCGCTTGATCTCGCATCGACGACCAGACCACCGCCGATGTAGCATCCAACGTGTTCCTTGATACTCGTGTCGGAAGAATTAGCCCGGAATAGCGCGACACCCGGAACGTCCGGCATGGAATCGATTGTTCCTTTTTCACTCGCCCATTTGTTAAAGATTGTCGTCGCTCCTCCACGTTTTGCCTTGAGCAGCTCACGCCACGCGCCGCGAAACAGTCCGGAGCAATCCCAGACCTTTTTACCGTCCCACTTGGCGCAAACGCCGAGCAGATTTCCGGACGCCGACGGGTTGTCCTTCGCCCAGATTTGGCGCTGTTTCTCGCTGCACATCTGCCCGGATGCGCCGAAACAGTAACCGCCGCCGACCGCTGCGCGAGCATAGGCGACGAGATCGGCGGCTCGAATCTTATTTGCCACGTTCCTTTCCTCCTTCCCGTATCCGGAAACGATCTCCGTCCCCGGATAGTAAAAAGCGAGAATCTCTTTGTAGCTCTTGGAAAGCTGCGACGCGGCGAATTCCGCTCCGTATTGACTCATTCCGACGCCGTGTCCGACTCTCACCTTGCGCCCAGCGTTTCGCCGGAGTACGCAAGCCGCCTTATCCCACGGGTCATCCTTCCGGATCAGATACGGACGTTCGCCGCCCCATCGTTCCGCGCTCGACCTTGTTTTGCCGCCATTTGAGGCGGAGAACGCAACCGTATCGAGCAGTTGCCCGGAATAAACAAGAACCTCTCCAGCGGTGCTCTCGACCGCTTGAGAGGCTCTTTCCCACCCCATACGCGAGGCGCGGAACGCCTGATGCTTTGAGCTTTGATCGGTGATTGTCCTCCCCTCATACCTTGCCGCCAGCGTTCGCGAGGCAACAGCCTGCGCCTTGAGTGCTTCAGGACTTCCGTCTCCCATTTCAGCGGCAACAACACCCTTGAGATAATCTTCGACGTCAAGCTCGATCTCTTGTCCTTCGCTGACATCATAAGCCTCGCAATTCTCCGCGCTGGATAGCGCGATCCCTATTTTCATTTTGCTTTCCTCTTGTTTGCTTTGAAAGAGTACAAAAAAGCGACTGCTAAAAAACAGCCGCTTGTTTGTTAAATTACGCGCCGGAAATTCCCGCCTGCTTCCACGTCAAATCGCGGTATTTTCCACTCTTGCCGTCGCTGTCCCACAGGGCGTTTGTGCCCGCCGTCGTGTATCGCCTGTCGCCGCCCGCGCTGGTGCGGATGACCTTCTTGATGAGGTTGATGCAGTCCAGTGTTTCGTAGCTCGTCTCGATCAGGCTTCGCGCCGCGCGGATGGCCGTGTCTGATACAATCATAGTCAACGATTTCTCCTTCTGTTACCTTCATTGTGTTCCAATCGCTATAATATCAATAATTCCAGTATAGACATTAGTAAAACTCAGTACACCTTTTGAGTAACTTATATTTGACGGCCAAAAATTAACGTTCTCTTGCATACACTTTTGTGACGAAACTATTATGCCATCACTGTAAATTGAGCAAATTAACGCGCATCCAACATCGATAAAACCAGAATCGCTGTCCGCCTTAAATGACATCGCGACGAAACCGTAATCAAGTCCGATGTTTACAGCATTGTTTTTATTGGTTCGCATGAGTTTATGCACAAATTTCAATCCCGATAAGTTATTTGTTAGTTTATCAATTTCAGCCTTAATCGGCGCTTTCAAAACTCCCTTCACGCCCCCACCGCCTTCCGGCGGCCTACCTTACGGGGGTATACCCCCCCCCCGATAAATTTTAATCATTATTTATCCTCCGCCTTTTGTTCAAGCATCGCACGCACCTGCTCGCGCCAGTATTCCGGCACTTGCTCAAGCGTTCGTTTTCCCGCCCTGATCTGCCGCAGATAAATCGCCGCCATTGTCGGGTCCCTCCCCTCCGTTGTTGTCCGCAGTCATCATTTCGGCCAGCTCAATCAGCGCGGCTTGGCTCTCCTCGCCGATCTGCCTGCTCTCCGCCGCCACGTCGGCCACCTCCACAAGCGCCGCCTCGTGCTCCTCGACGATGGTTTTCAGTCGTGCCAGCTCCTCGTGCAGCTTGTCCGCGTCGCTCTGCTCGATGGGCTGCACCTGCAAGGTCGCGGTGATTCGCCGCGGTTCGCCCGGCATAATCGTCACCGCCGTGAGGGCATGGCCGCGATAGATGGCAACTGTCCCGCCCTCATCATCCAGCACGCGGATTTCCGGCGCGGTTGCCGGGTTGAGCATCGCCAGCAGCTCATCAATCGGCTGGTCGCCGGTCAGGCCGAGCGTCAGCTTATCCCCTGCTCGCACCAGCGACGCAACCAGCAGGTTTCCGTTGATTTGAATCATTTGCATTGTCCTTTCACGAATAGAAGTTGATGCTGTCCCGCGATATTGTTCGAAACAGCCGTAACCGTAACGGTTAACATACTTTTCGCATAGCCACTTGGTTTAGAATAAGATACCGTATAATGAGTAGACGTTCCTATTTCCCTCAAATGAAAACCGGTGAAATTACCGTAATGAGCTGCATACCCGGCATACAATTCGTAGTAACTATCACCATCAATATGTCCACCGCACAAAACCACGAAATAGATGCCTTCTGGCAAACTTGACATGTCGATTTCTACAGTTGCGGAGGGGGCTGGGGAAAGAACATAAGAAAATATCTGTACATCATTTAGCAACGTGTACAGTTGTTCCGTTACCTCTGCCTTAACTGGCGCTTTCAAATCTCCTTTCATTCCCCCTCCACCTCCGTCAAAATCATTGTCCCGGCCAATGTGCCGGTCGGCTTGGCCGTCGTCGTGAGCGTGATCCTGCCCGCGCTCGTCTCCCAGATGATGTCCTTGCTGTAGTTTTCTTCGGATGCGGCATCCGGCGCGATCTCGATCCACGTCTGGGCGGTTACGCTGCTTTCTGCGATCTCGGCAGAGAAAGTGCTTCCGCCTGTCCATGCGCTGACCGGCAGGGAAAAGGTGAGCTTTCTCGGCTGGCCGGATTCCCCCTTCGGCCCTTGCGCTCCCGGCTCGCCCTTCTCCCCCTGCGGTCCTTGTGGGCCAGTTGCCCCCGGTTCGCCGTCTTTACCCGGATCGCCCTTCTCTCCCTTCGGTCCTTGTGGGCCAGTCGCTCCCGGTTCGCCGTCTTTACCCGGATCGCCCTTCTCTCCCTGCGGTCCTTGCGGGCCAGTCGCTCCCGGTTCGCCATCCTTGCCCGGATCGCCCTTCTCTCCTTGCGGTCCTTGCGGGCCAGTCGCTCCCGGTTCGCCATCTTTACCCGGATCGCCTTTCTCTCCCTGCGGTCCTTGTGGACCGATCGCTCCCGGTTCTCCGTCTTTGCCCGGATCGCCCTTCTCTCCCTTCGGTCCTTGTGGGCCAGTCGCTCCCGGTTCGC
>ERZ773235.2937-NODE-2937-length-13019-cov-32.835005_pt1 | contig 13019 bp, 10 predicted proteins | sample MGYA00580522_ERZ773235 | MGnify/ENA primary metagenome ERZ773235 (study PRJEB29015, sample SAMEA2737797) | human gut metagenome | biome: human gut; feature: human-associated habitat; material: faeces | place: China | collected 2012 ...
CATCGATGATATTTTTCATCACCGTATAATGGGGAAAAAGGTTAAAATTCTGGAATACCAGTCCAAAACATTTACGGATATTATGTAATTCCGCCTTCGATGCATATTCGCACTGTACTCTGCCGTTTTTATCCGTTTTCTCTGAAGCTGCCGTCTGCCCTAAATAGATCAGCTCACCGCCGTCCATTTTTTCCAAAAGCGTTGCGCAGCGGAGCAGTGTGGACTTCCCGGAACCGGAGGGACCGATGATGGAGACCACCTCTCCCTTTTTCACGGTCAGGGAGATATCCCGTAGCACTCCGTTTCCATCAAAGCTTTTTTTCACATGATTCATTTCTAAGAGGATTTCTCCGTCTGTCTGTTCCATATACGATACTCCTGTCTGTCACCTATCTGTAATAAGATGTCTTCTTCTCCAGGTATTCCATGAAGGATGCCACAACGAGATTAAAGATATAATAGAATACACCTGCTGCCAGCAACGGAACCACACTGGTCTGTGCTGCTCCGATCTGCTTCGCGACTGTAAACATCTCCGCGATGGAAATGGTAAATGCCATAGAAGTATCCTTGACTAATGTGATAGTCTCATTGGTCACCGGCGGAAGCACCCGCTTCACCACCTGCGGCAGAATGATCTTCACGAAAGTCTGTGCCTTACTGTAGCCCAGTACCTGCGCAGCCTCATACTGTCCCACCGGAATAGATTCGATCCCCGCACGGTAGATTTCCGCAAAATATGCTGCATAGTTGATCACGAATGCCACGATCACCGCCGGGAAACGATACCCCGTTCCCACGTGCATGCGGAACACATAAAAGGGTGCGAAATACACCACGATGATCTGCAGCATCAGAGGGGTTCCTCTCATGATGGATATGTAAATTTTGGAAATAATGCGGATCACCTTACATCCCGACATTCTTCCGAAGGCTACGATCAACCCAAGAGGAAGGGAGAATAAAAGGGTCAGTACAAATATTTCCACCGTTATCAGAAAGCCCTCTGCCAGCTGGGCACTCATGGTCAGCAAACTCATGAAATCTACTCCTTAATTATCCTGACTTACATCAATTATCTTTTGTTATTTACCGAGGCAGACACTGTCGGTCAGTCCCCACTTTTCAGCGATCTGTGTGAAAGTACCGTCTGCTGCCATCTCATCAAGGGTCTTCTGCACGGTATCTCTTAACTCATCGTTACCCTTTAAGAAACCAACGGCGTACTGCTCTACTGCCAGCTTGTTGTCCTCACCCTGCAACATAACGAACCTCCCTGCTTCTCTCTGGGCGATCTGGTACTGTGCCACACCGATATCGATAGCTACGGCATCTACCGCACCCTGCTCCAGGTCCATGAATGCAGTGTTATAATCCGCATACTCGATCAGCTGTGCAAAGGAATCACGCAGTGCAATGTTCTCACTGTTCTCTTCATCATTCAGTGCAGCCAGTGCGGAAGAATCCTTCTGTACCGCTACAACCTTGCCTGCCAGCTCTTCCTTATTCTGTACACCGGAAACTGCTGCTACAACGAACACCTGACTGTTATCCACATAGGGCTCGGTCCAGGTGTAGGCATCCTCTCTGCCGTTCATGGTGAACCCGTTCCAGATACAGTCAATGGCTCCGGAAGAAAGCTCCATATCCTTTGCATCCCAGTCAATGGGCTGCTTTACCAGTTCCCAGCCCTGTCTCTTGCATACTTCCGCTGCCAGATCCAGGTCAAAGCCTACATATTCTCCATTGTCATCACGATATCCGTAAGGGGGAAATTCCGCATCAAAACCTACGGTAAATGTCTTATCAGATCCTTTAGAACCACAGCCGGTAAGAACACCTGCTGCCATGCTGATCGCCAATAATGCCACTAATACTCTTTTCATAATACATCCTCCCGTTCTGCCACTCACTGTTGGCCGCATTGTATACTTTAGCATGGTAAATTGCTAACACGGTGTCATAGTAACATAACGGGAGGGTCTTGTCAATTCTTTATCAGTCGTAACGCTCCACCATCGAGAGAATTTCCTTTGCATATCTGGGGTATGCTGCTGCTACATCCTTCACTTCGTTCCTGGCGGTCTCCGCCACCTCCTGGTTGTAATCCATCTGTTTGCGGAGCGCCTGTCTTCTCTGAATGAGTTCATGTCGGATTTCCACCATTTCGCGTTTATCCAAAAGAGCTGCCGTCTGACCGATCCAGCGTTCCGGCATCTGTACCCGATAGTTAGACAGCTGTTCCACCAGTTGCTTCTGGTAATATTCGATCTTGGCTTCCGCCTCCGCGAACTGTTTCCGTTCTTCCTTTTCATCCTGGTACATTTTCCACAGCTTTTCCAGTCTGGCTGCACTGTCCGTATTATATTTCAGATACAGATATTCCATCAGCTGACAGTTGTTCACATACCGGATCTTTACTTTGTTCTGCAGCTGGATCAGTTTATTGATGGTCTTCTCCACACGCTGCAATTCCCTGTCACTGTCCATGTATTTGATACACACATAGGAGATTGCCACTGCGCCGGCGCCTACCGCTAGGAAATATCCCACGTAAGTATCCATTTCAAATGCAAACTGCAGAACAGCCAGCATGATCACGCACACGATCAATGCCGTCAGGAAGATCACCGCCATTCCCCTCTGATTATTCATCAGATTCTCCAGTTCATTTCTGCGATATTCATAGGCATGCCGTTCTCCATCCAGTCGATGCAGATCCTGTCGTACCAGATTGCCGTATTTTTCGCCTTCCCGGATCTTCTGAATCCCTTCTTCGATCTCATCTTCTCTTTTACGGATGGCATAATAATCCGCATCTTTCATCCGGTTTTTCTTCTCACGATATTTACTGCGTTCCTGTTCCAGCGCAGATATTTTACCTGCGGTACGGTTGATCTCCCCTCTCTGCTGTGCAGGTAACGCCTCAATCTCTTCCATATCCGTCAGGTACGATGTTACCAGTGTATATTCTCCGGTGAGCAGATCGATCTCCCTGGAAGCTTCCGCTATCTGCTCCAGGCAGTTCACAATGTAACGTTTCCGCTGATCTTCCTCTTCAAAATTTACACCGTTACGTGTATAGACCAACTGTTCCCAGTCATCCTCTTCCACCGGTTCTGTTTTTTTCTTAAAAAAGCGTTTCCACCACGCCATAGTTTTCTCCTGTCCGTTCCAGTCCTGTTATATGCTGACACTCGTCCGATAACTGTTTTTCAATGCTGTGATGAGTCTCTCATTTTCCGCATCGTATTTCTGTCTGTCATTTGCGCGCCATTCTCTTCGCAGTTTCAACTGCCGGAATTCCGGCTGCTGTTCCCATTCTCTCCCGAATTGTTCCATACTTTTCTCCAGTTCCAAAGATTCTGTATAGAATTCCGGGTTCCGGGCCGCAAATGCCACATAAGCATCTTCTGTAAGCTCCATGCGTTTTGCCGCAAGATAAGCATCCAGATGGCTTCTGTCCGGATCCGCCTGCCATGCCTCACGAAAATACTCTGCCGCCTTATCATAAAGCATCAGTCCGGTAAGGGCCACGCCTTTATTATGCAGGATCGCCGCCCTGACTTTTCCGGCCGGAAGCTCTCTTCCTTCTCTCTCCAGATCACTCCAGGTTTCCAATAGCATATCATATCCGCGAATGGCCGCGGCATATTTTCTTTTTTCCACCATATAGTCGATCTGGCTCTTACGTTTCTCCAGGTTGCTGAGTCCGGATCCCTGCTTCAGCACCTGTGCGACTGCCTGCAGCTCTTCTTCCCCATAGATTCCCACATACTGCAGAATCGTCAGCACGAAAACACTCAGTGACCCCTGTTTATGTACCATGGGGTACAATTGCTTTGCCAGTTCTTTGACCCTGCATTCCTCTCCGATCCAGTCCACCAGTTTATCATTCATGATAGACATATCCAGAAGAAACGCATTTTCCTTCAGGCAATAACACAGTTCCTCCATGCAATAGACCCGGATCTCCAGTTCTTCTATATTATAGGCTGTTTCACAATATTCACCTACACACAGACTTGCCTTCATTTCCATTCTCATCTCCGTCCATCTTCATCTCCGGTCAGAGTTCGATCTCTTCCTTCCAGATGTGATGTGTTGCAGCACGAAATGTGCCAAATCCCAAATCCTCCAGTTCTACCTTGAGGTGTGTGTCATCCCGCATTTCCACGCTGATCCGCAGGCGGATGATTCCCTCCTGTAATTCTTCCGGTACGATTCTGGCGATCCGGTTCCCCTTGCCGGTCAGGGAAGTGATCAGGATCTCCACAGCTCGTCCCTCCAGCAGATAGAATTCCATGGTATTTTTGGCTTCATACCAGTTGATTCCGGCATCCAGCAATGCCTGGTAGGATTCCTCTCCCTGCCTGAGAACCTTCATTCCGATATTGGATTTGAGTTTATCTTTTCCCAGAAACACATGATTTTTACCGGTTTCCCCGGGAGTCAGTCTCTCCATCATGCCATAACAGGCACCCTTGCTGAACAGATTATTGCCCTGGAAAACTCTCCTCCCCTTACACAGATAGCGCAGGGATTCCTTCATCCAGTCCCGGGAAAAAGCTTCACCGATCAGATATACCGAAGATATCATCTGATTTTCACACAGTTTTTTCGCGATCTCCTGCATTTTCTCATCGGATTCCGGTACCGGGAAAGGAAATTCCCTCTCCTCCATATATGCCACTACAGGTGTGGTATGCCGGTTGCATTCCATGCAGTAGGTACGTATGGAAGCATCTCCATATTCGCATAATATCGTCTTATGCCGCCACAGTTCCTCCGGCTGGTACAGATTATAGTAATAAAAGCTCTCCACATGACTTTGGAAGCAGATCTGATCCGTCTTCAGATGAAGTCCCTCTGTGGCTGCTGTCAGCACTTCCAACATCCGATGATCCAATTCTTCGCAGGTGATCATCAGGGCACCGATACGTTCCGTATTTGTCACCTGAGATAAAAGACCCAGACTTCGTTTCAGGAAAAGCGTCAGCAACGCAACCGGATCAATCGGTGCGCCGTCGATCTGCACCGGTTCTCCGTCCCTGGCCAGCTTCAAAAGGTTCTCCACCAGAATTCCTTCTTCCTCCCCGGCATATCGTATTGCTTCGCTTCCGTAAAACCACTGGTTGACTCCCTGTCTCTTACTGAGCGCCAGCGGAATGGTATAGACCGAAGATCCCGCTACGGAAGACAATGTTCTGATCTCTTCCTCACTACCCGTAACATAGCAGCTGATCTGCGCATATTTGTTGCCAAGATCATATCCGACGATTACTTTTTCGCTTCCCGGCAGTCGCATCTTCCTTCCGCCTCCTCTCTGTGGTCTGTCTGATCTTACTGCAGAGTGAACAGTCTGTGATCCAGATATTCTCTGCGGTAATATTCCTCCAGAAGATGATCCAGTGTATCATCATCCTGCAGCGTCATACTGATCATCATATCATTGACAATCTCGTATTTACTGTCTGGATTATCATTCATGATATCACTCTTCTGTAAGCTTCCGCTCTCCGTCAGTTGTTCTCCGTTTGCGGATTCTTCCATAATATAATACTGAATATTCTCACCAAAAAAGAGCACAAACTCTTTGAAAAATACTCCACTGTATACTTCCTGCATGTATTCCGACAGATAATCCTCCGCCTGTCCGTTCTCATGCAGCATCACATAATGAATTCTTGCCCGGACACCGCCTCTGGTATGATACTCCACAATGGTCTTGTCCTTTAATTCCTGCAGCTCGGGAAGGCAGTCCTTATATTCCCGGAAAAAGTTCAGATGAATATGCTCTTTCATCATTTCCTGCAGGAAGTCCCGGATCAGCAGCTCATCTTCTCTCTCCAGCCTGTCTCTGTTCTCCGCATAGAATTTCAGATATGCCAGTTTACAGATTCTCTGTGTCTCTTCCCCCCGCAGATAGCAATTACGGATTTCATGAAAAATGTATTCCTCCGTCAGTTTTTCTCTACAGAAGTAATCATAAGAGCTCTGGATCAGAACCGCCTCTTCGATCTCCTGTCCGGCTCCCTGGGATACGTAATAGCGGAAAATATCCAGCCGTTCTCCCACAAATGCACCGGAAAACAACATCTGTACCAGAATTTTCTCACTGAGTTCATAGCAGTCTACTTCAAAAGATCTGGCTGCTTTCCAGATATCACGCAACTCTTTCGTCGTTCCCTGTACATAATGAGACAGATACTCCAAAACATTTCCGTTGTATTTTCCTCTGCGAAAAACAGACAATGCCGCCGCATATAAGGCAGGTTCTCCGTCATGTACGGACTGTGAGATCAGCGCATCCGTCAGGCGCAGCAATATTTTGGCTTCCACAAAATACGGTGTATACCGTTCGATCCACTGATATGCCTTCTCATAATTCCCCCGCAGTATCAGGAAACGCAGTACGGTCTCCCTCTGTTCCACCGTCAGATGTTCTCCAGCAAACTCCTGCAGATATTCATCCAATGCCTGCACATCATCGGCATCAAAATAAGCCTGCGCCAGCTCTACCGCTATTTTATGCCGCAGCTTCGGCTCCACGGCATCGGATGCCGCAAGTCTTGCCATACGCATTAACTTTGCGGAAGGCATAGCTTCTTCTCCTCTGTCATTTTGTGCAAAATACAGATCCAGTTCCACAGTATCCGGCACATAATGTTCCAACAGCCGCAGATATTTTCCGGGCACCAAAAGCTTTTCCAGCGTGTATTCCACATTTTTCAGGAATCTGTTCCCATAGGCATCCTCAAATGCAATGGTATAATCATTTCCGTAGATTGCCACCCATGCGATACCGTTCTGCAGTAAAGTCTCCGTCATTTTCAGGTTGCCCGGCTGACCGACGATCACCTTGCGTATTCTGTTATCTTCCACCCGTACCAGATGTGCAAACAGAAGACGGGAAAGGGGCTTTGCCATTGTCTCCGTCACAATCGCGGGCGTCAGGAATCCCTGATACAGCACCGCCAGATGTCTGTTAATGTGCTGTTTCTGAATCTGATCGATGACAAACCGTTCGATACGCGGTTCGTAATGTTCATACAATTCTTCGTATTCCGCCCTGTGTTTCAACAGATACGCATATAAAAAGGCACTGTGTTCGTAATCCAGATTGTTCTGGAACGAGAAATACATCAATATTACCTTCGGCAGTTCCGTTACGGAATCCATATCTGTCGAGGCCATATAATATTCATACAGATTGGTGATCCGCAGATGGCTTTCCACACCCTTCTCATACCAGCCAAAAGCATCCGTACCGGTCTTGCCTCCTTTGATCAACAGACTGCAGATTTCCTGCAGGATACGTACATCTTCTTTTTTCCCATATACTTTTTTCAGAATTCTGCACAAAAGCGGCGAATATTCCCGCACTCTGCCTGACAGATACAGAAGCTGTTCTAACAGGCTGTCACTGATTGCCTCCTGTCTGGCGCCAAAATGCAGCACCTGCAGTTCAAATCCGTTCAGTTTCCGCAACAATGCAGGATTGCTGTTCAGAAGTGCCAATGCCTCCAGATAGATGACCGGACTGGTACATCCATACTGATATTGCTTCTCCAGGAACAACCATTTTCCGGAAGCAGACCGGTTATACTCTTCCGACAGATACAAAAGCAGCCACGCCACCCGCCATCTGGTCCTGTCATAGCGATAGATCTGCTCCACCTGTTCCGCCATCTGCCTGGTATACTGGGGATCTCTGTGGATCAGTGTCGTCAGATACAGATAATATGCCCACAGATCCCCGCCGGCAGCTTTCTGTTCCTCCAGCATATCCGCTGCATGATCCAGGATCCAGCCGGCTTCATTGTATCTCTCTTCGGTGATCAGAAGCTGTGCCTGAAACAGTCTGGCCGATGCATCCCGTTCATCCATAGTCACCATACGTTCCACCAATTTGCCGGTCTCTGCCAGCCAGGTACCTGTTCCGATCTTACGTAATCTGAAATCCTCATAATATTTCATGATCTGTGCTCTGCACTGCATATGACTGTGGTCCGCATGCCGCACCGCCGTCATATCCCCCAGCTGTACCGTCACCGGGATCTCCAGCGACGTATAAGCATTGTATATATAGATCCTGCCGAAATTTTTACCGGGCCTGCATATACTGCTGTCGATATAGACCGGGAGTCTGCACCGGTTTCCCAGAAAATCGTCATCACTTAATGTTTCTTTTTCTGTGAAGACAAACTCTCCCTCACATTCGATCTGTAAATCGGTATATCCCCAGCCGTTTCTGACAATATTCAGGCTGTTCTCCGTCACCCCGTAATTACCTTCCGCTCTGGAAAGCTTTTTCACCAGTTCCTTTTCCTCTATCAGAAACTCTATCTGCTGCTTTTTATTGATACAGATCAGAAATTCCTCCACGTTCTGCTCATTGCCCTCATAGGCGGACAGCATACGATAGCAGCCATAAAAATGTTCATCATTCCCCTGGAACAGACGCCGGAAATCCGGATCATAGAATAACCGTACCGCTTCCGCCCAGTTACTTTTCGCCAGATTAGCAAAATGAAACAGATTCCTTATGGTACCGATGGAAGAATTCAATACGCCATGCTCCACGGTCACCACGAAAGGCAGATTGTATTCTCCCCTGTTGCTGACTACAGAAAAAGAGCCCTTCACCACATCCCCTTCCTCCAGATTCTCTCCATGGAAGCAATAAAAAATTTCTGCATCGGAGCCGGTAAACTGGTCTGTTATGCATTCCATCAGCAGATGGTCCGATATTACAGATCCTTTTACATAGCCTTCCGATGCAGAAAGGATGTGAAAAGAGCCTTCGTACGCTGTTCCCTGAGACAGGGAAATCTCTATTTTAGAGCAGGAGAATTCCAAAGAACCATTCTCATAATCGAAGTTTCCTCCTAAAATTCTATCAAGTATCTCCTGCATGTACCTTCACCCGTTCCCTGTTGTCAATTTGGATTTATTATACCAAATTTCGTACGTAAGGGCAAGGTGCCATACCTGTTAGTCCAGGTTTAATTTTTTATTCATAATGTAATAAGATACTCCGTACATGATCGCTGCCAGGAGCAGGCTGGTGATCACATTAATATCATAGACCGAATTGGCACTCACCGAGATTCCACTCTGACTGCTCATGACATTTGTACCAAACATGAAAGCACTCTGTACCGTGCTGCCGATGATGGAAGACAGGATCGTCACTCCCGCATAGGCCAGGATTCCCATGAACCCTTTATGTTTAGAAGACAGTTGACCGATCGTCAGGGCTCCGAACAGAGTGACCATAGTAATGAAAGGTCCTACTACATAGGTTAAGAGCAGCGTGATCCCATAATGCAGCAGATTGATTCCCATCTCGTCTTCATATGCTCTGCCAATCTCATAAAAAGCATCCGTCAGGAATTCCCAGATATTCCCATTATATTGTGTCATTACACTACTCAGTTCACCAACATTTAAAAGTCCTGTCATCAAAGACACGACCAGTGCCATCACTGAGATACCAATGCCTATCGTAAGGAACAGATACCAGGCACCGGAGACCAGTACCTTGCTTAAGAACAGTTGGTTTGCCGTCACCGGCAGAGTATGGGACAGATAGCCTTCATCCGTATACATGCTGCGGTAAAAACGGATTCCCAGGAAGATCAACATGCCCCAGGTAGACGCCAACAGCATGATCACATACAGGATCAGTGTTGCCACAAAGGAAGAGACTACAAACCAGCTCTGTGCCGCATTTATATCATTGCCGTCCGCAATCTCCGCTACCAGCCCTCCCGGCATGCGTAATACCACGCAGCCGATCACGGTGACTACAAACATTCCCAGAAGCATCAGTGTACCTGCTCTCCAGATATTTTTCCATTCATATTTCATCAACTTTCCTAACATGCGAATACCTCCCTGAAGTAAGCATCTACAGACTTACCCTTCTCTTCTCTGATATTGTCAACGGATGTATATAACACCAATTGACCGTAGCGCATGAAGATCACTTCATCCAGCACCTGCTCCACATCCTCGATCAGATGGGTGGAGATCAGTACCGTAGCTTCGGGATTGTAGTTGTTGATGATGGTGCGCAGGATATAATCTCTCGCTGCAGGATCCACACCGGCAATCGGCTCATCGAGAATATACAGGCTGGCATTCCGGCTCATCACCAGGATCAGCTGTACCTTTTCTTTTGTACCTTTGGATAAGGTCCGCATCTTCACCGTGGGGTCGATTCCAAGGCTTTTTAACATTTCTTCCGCACGTTCCCTGGAAAAGTCCGCATAAAAGTCCTGAAAATAATCCAGGATCTCCCGGATCGTCTGATTCATAGTCAGGTAAGTGCGGTCCGGGAGATAGGCCACCTTACTCTTAGTCGCCGGTCCCACGTTATTGCCATCGATCAGAATGGTTCCTTCCGTCGGTGTCAGCAGACCGTTCAGTATTTTGATCAGGGTCGTCTTACCACTTCCGTTGGGTCCCAGCAGACCAATGATCTTCCCCTTGGGAAGACTTACGGTCAGATGATTCACGGCCACATTGGTGCCGTATTTCTTGGTTAAGTTCACGATTTCCACCAAATTATTCATTTATTTTCCGCCTCTCTTGATTATTTACCGGAATCCCCGGTCTCTCAGGACTGCATTTTAGCCAAGAGCTCTCTGATCTCCCCGGTGTCATACCCCAGCTCCTGCATATTGTCTATAAAGTTCCTCATATGACCAGCTGCCAGCTTCTCCCTCGTATTGGAGATCAGTTCCGTATTCTCCGTAACCGTTCTGCCGCTGGTCCTCTGCGTCATGATCAGACCACTCCGCTCCAGTTCCGCAAATGCCTTCTGCATCGTGTTCGGATTCACCGCTGCCACCGCCGCCAGATCACGGACGCTGGGGAGCTTCTCTCCCGGCTGATATTTTCCGGATACGATTTCCCGCTGGATCCGTTCTACCAGTTGCGCATAGATTGGCCTGTCAGCATCTAATTCCCACGCCATTCCTATCATCCTTTCTTAATAATTTTCATTTCGTTTTTACTTTTTCATATCTATTGTTTTGTTGTATTATTTGTATAATACAATAGTACGACATTCTTTGCATCCTGTCAAGAGGCTTTTCTTTTATAACAATCTGGGAAAATTGCTTTCAAAAAACAGGAACTCCCGGTCGGAAGCAGTATCTGCCTCCAGCCGGGAGTTCTTGAATTTACCGATATTGAAACAATGAACAGATCATTTCCAGATTGCTGTCAGGACATGTTCTCCTGTCATTTGGACAACGGTATCTGCGGTGATCGTCTGTCCGCTGTATTCCCAGCCGGCAAAGATGCTTCCTTCTTTGACCGGTTCCGGAAGTGTGCCATAGGTCTCACCGAAAGTCACCTGCTTGGATTCCGTGACCGCACCGTCTGCATCCGTGCCACCATCATAGTCAAATTTCACTGTGAACTGTGCCGGTATCCAATGCGCGGTCAATGTCATATCGCCCGTAACTTTTTCCGACTGGAAATACCATAATACCGTCTCGCCTTCCTTTTCCGTATACCATCCGTCAAAGGTGTATCCGGGCTTGTAAGGTGTCTCCGGCTCCGTAATGAACTCGCCGTAGCGGATCTTCTGTGCGGGCACTTCGCTTCCGCCATCCGTATCGTACATAATGTTGAATCCACCGCGTACCGCGAAGAAAATGATCATTCCCACGATCACCACGATCAAAGCACCGATCAGGCCGTCCAAAATGCGGATGGGGACATCCTTGCTTCCGTAGATACCGCGGCCGAACCATTTTCCCTTCGGGCGGACCGCCTCCTGTGTCTGTCCCGCCATTTCTGACGATGCGGTGACCTCTGCTGCCTTTTCTTCTGTATTCTCTGCTGTCACTTGTTCCTGATTCATAATCTTTCCTTTTCCAAATCTATCATAAGCAATTTCTATGTGCTGCGCACTCTCGAAATTGCAACCAATATTCGTATTCCGGACTGTCGTCCTTCATACTCATATTGTTTTACTCCCCACATAGAAAACATCCTTTGCCTGCAAGCAGTCACGGATGTTTTCTATGGGTGAGTCTTATGTCATTACTTTCTTACCAGATACTTTCTCATATCGATCGCACAGGCAACCAGAATGATAAGTCCCTTGATCACATACTGCATGTTCATGTTGATGGACAGGAAGTTCAGTGCTACGAAGATGATTCTTAAGAGGAATACACCCAGTACAACACCGCTGATCTTACCGGTACCACCTACAAAGGATACACCGCCGATAACGCAGGCTGCAATAGCATCACACTCATAGTTCAGACCGGTGTTGGCGGTATTGGAACCGATACGGGAGGACTCGATGAAACCGGTCAGACCGTACATAGCACCTGCCAGAGTATGCACCAGAATGGTAGTACGCATTACGTTAACACCGGATACCTTAGCTGCTTCCGGATTGGAACCGACTGCGAACATATTCTTACCGAAGGTTGTCTTGTTCCAGATGAACCACATAATGATAACAATGACAGCTGCCAGCCATACATAGTTGGGAATGGCGATTCTCGCTCCGCCGGCATTAAAGGATACTACGCTTCCTTTTACCACATCATTGAAATGCTGATCCAGACCGGACAGAGGCTGGCCGTTATTGCCGTTGATCATGATATACATTAACAGTAAACCATATACGATCAGCTGGGTAGCCAGAGTTACGATGAAGGGATGTAACTGGAACTTCGCCACGAAGAATCCATTGACCCATCCTACGATACCACCGACCAACAGTACGATCAGGATCACCAGAGGGATCGGAAGTACCGGAAGGTTCGGGAACATCTTGGTCGCATAGGTTACGGACTGCATCAGGGATGCGGTAATACATGCGGTAAGTCCTACCACACGTCCTGCGGACAGGTCAGTACCGGTCAATACGATACATCCTGCAATACCACAGGCAATGGGAAGGTTCGCTGCGGACAGGCTGATAATGTTGACAATGGAAGCCGCCGACAGGAAATTGGAGTTCTGGATGTAAGTGTAAA
>ERZ773235.2939-NODE-2939-length-13019-cov-3.178726_pt1 | contig 13019 bp, 7 predicted proteins | sample MGYA00580522_ERZ773235 | MGnify/ENA primary metagenome ERZ773235 (study PRJEB29015, sample SAMEA2737797) | human gut metagenome | biome: human gut; feature: human-associated habitat; material: faeces | place: China | collected 2012 ...
TACCGTTCCGACACGTATGACCCCGACTCGCGCAAGCCGGAAGTCAATTATGGCGACACGCTGGAAGGCGATCTTTCCCGCCGTGATTTCACGGTGAATGCCATGGCGTTGCGTGTGCCGGAATTGCAATTCGTCGATCCGTTCGGCGGCGCGAACGATTTGGCCAAGGGCGTGTTGCGCACGCCGGTCGATCCTCGCCAGTCGTTTGACGACGATCCGCTGCGCATGATGCGCGCCGTACGTTTCGTGGCGCAACTGGGCTTCCGTATCGAACCGGAAACCGCTGAAGCGCTGACCGACATGGTCGATCGCATTGAAATCGTTTCCGCTGAGCGCGTACGCGACGAACTGGTCAAAATGCTGCTGTCCGATCGCCCGCGCGCAGGTATCGAAGCGCTGGTCGATTCCGGTCTTGCCGATATCGTCTTCCCGGAAATTCCGGCATTGCAGCTCGAAATCGACGAACATCATCGTCATAAGGACGTGTTCGAGCACACCATGATCGTCATTGATCGTGCGGTTGCCCTCGAAACCGGCCCGGACGGCCCTGTGCCGGCACCGGATCTGACGTTGCGTTTGGCCGCGCTGATGCACGATATCGGCAAGCCGAAGACGCGTCGTTTCGAATCGGGTGGCAAGGTGAGCTTCCATCATCATGATGCGGTCGGCGCGAAAATGACCCGCAAGCGCCTTAAGGCATTGCATTTCGACCATCATATGGTCGAGGACGTCAGCGAGCTGGTCAATCTGCACTTGCGCTTCCACGGCTACGTGGAGGAGCCGTGGACGGATTCCGCGGTCCGCCGTTACGTCAAGGATGCGGGTCCGCTGTATGAGCGCCTGAACCGCCTTACGCGTGCCGACGCGACCACGCAGAACAAGCGCAAGGCCATGGTGTTCTCGTCGGCGATGGACGAGATGGAACAGCGCGTGCGCGATCTGAAGGAGAAGGAGGATTTCGACGCGATCCGCCCTGATCTGAACGGTGACGAAATCATGCAGCTGCTCGGCATTGACCCGGGGCCGCTGGTTGGCAAGGCGTACAAGCACATGCTGGAATATCGCCTCGATAACGGCCCGGTCGAGCGTGATGTCGCTGTTGCCGAGTTGAACCGTTGGTATGAGGAACAGCAGGCCGAGTAGTCTGCTTGCTGACCTCACGATTTGGATTCTATGACCGCACGATTCGATTTTTCGGGCAAAAATAGAATCGTGAGGTCAGTCGGTTCCGAAAAGTGCGGTTTCGGGGGTATTTTCTGGAGGATTTCGCCCGCGATTTAACCCACGAATATAAGAATTGACCTCACGATCTTGATTTTCAGTGAAAAATCGAAATCGTGAGGTCAATCCGAAAATCTGCAAATCAAAAAATCTGCAAATCACACGGCGTCGTGTTCGGGGGCCTTCTGTACGTCGGTCATCTTGTCGACGGTAACGCATCCCTCGAAGCTGTCGATCTCCTTGCGGCGGTCGGCACCTTCTTCTGATTCTGCAGATTGTCGAAAGTCGCGCCAACCACAACGTCGATCAGCATATCCTCACGATCGTCCATCACCATCGTCGCGTCGGTGAAGTTGCTGTTCACCGTGTACGCCTGATTGATGGCGTTCTTGCCGAAGATGATCATCGTGCGTTCCACTTTGGAGCTGGTGTAGTTGCCGGCTGCCTGGGTGTTGAACTCGCGGTTCTGCAACGCGCTGCTGACGGCTTGCGCGAAGCCGGCGAATTCAGTGCCGTTGAGCACGCGCACGGTGATGTTGCGGTTTTCCACGTACTTGCCTTTGCTGCCGTCCTGTTCCTGTGCTGCGCAAGGGGCCTGCTGGCCGTAATTCGGCTGTACCGCGGCCGACTTGACATTGCCCAATCCTCCAACATGGAAGAAGAACAGCAGGGAAATCACCAATGCGATCGTCAAAATGGTGCCGGTGATGGTGAACACCACCTTTTGACGGCGGCGAATGTACTGTTTGCGCGCGGCGCGCTCGTCGTTAGCCTGAGTCATGTACGAGTCCTTCTCCAAAAATCGGTTGACTTCAACCTTACTGTTACGCGATGATATGCACAATCGGATGGGCCGGTGCCTTGGTGGCGATGATGCGGTCGACGCAACGGCTTTGTTGCCATGCCGATTGCACGGTGCGTGCCGCATCGTCGGTTGGCACGAATGCGATTACGGAAGGGCCGGATCCGGAGACGAACGCCTGCTTGGCGCCTGCCTGCAACGCTTCGTCGATCGCCTGTCCGCTGCGTGGATGCAGTGAGATCGACGCCTGTTGCAGATGATTGTTGTCGGTTGCGCCGGCGCCGATTTGGTCGAACATGGCATACACTTCCGGCGTGCGCAGTTCCGCCTGATACGCGCCGACCAGCAGACGGCCTGCAAAGCCCTGATCCGTCAGTTCCAGCACGGCGTCGCTGTTTTCGCTGAGTTGTTCGATCTGCTCGCCGAAGCCGGTGCCTCGCGCATAGCCTCCGGTCAGGCAGAACGGCATATCCGCGCCCAATGTGGCGGCAACCTGTTGCAACCGTTCAATGGACCAATCAAGATTCCATAGCGTGTTCAATGCCAGAATCGTGGCGGCCGCATCCGCGGAACCTCCTGCCATGCCCGCGCCAACGGGAATGCGTTTTTCGATGTTCAACGCCACATCCGGTTCATGGCCGCTCGCTTCGGCCATGGCGAACAGAGCGAGCACGGCATGGTTGCGTCGCATGTCGCTGCCGGAGGAGGCCAGATCGCCAAGATAGGCACCTTCAAGATTCAGGGAGAAACCGGATCCGGGCTTTTTGCGACTGGTGGTGACGGTGTCGTACACGCCGACGGCGCAGTAGATGGTGTCGAGCTCGTGTCGGCCACCCCATTCGCTGCGTGGCCTGCCTACGTGCAGGGTCAGATTCGTTTTCGCCGGGCAGTCCACGCTGACCGTGTTGATTGCGGTGTTGGTGTCGCTCATGCTTCCGACACCTCGCCCACGGCTCGTGCCAATGCCACGAATTCGTCGATGGCAAGCGTTTCGCCACGGCGCGTCGGATCGATGCCCGCCTGCTCGAACGCTTCGGAGGGCACGATCTTCTTCAACGCGGCATGCAGGGTTTTGCGCCTCTGGCCGAATGCGGCGTCGATAAGACGGAACACGTTTTCGCGGTCCACTACGGAACCGTCGGGATTGTTGGCCGAAGGCGTGTGCCCGCCCTCATATCGTTTGAACAGCACCAGCGCGGAATCCACATTCGGTGCCGGCCAGAACACATTGCGCCCGATAATGCCCACACGTTCCGCGGTACCATACCAAGCGAGCTTCACGCTTGGAGTGCCGTAGATCTTTGAACCGGGCTTTTCACTCAGTCGGTCCGCGACTTCCTTCTGCACCATCACGAGGAACGTGCCGAGATTGTCGAAACGTTCCAGCAAGGTCAGCAGAATCGGCGTGGCCACGTTGTATGGCAGATTGGCGACCAGTGTAAACGAATCATCATTTTGGAAATCAGGCAGATTTTCCGGCGTCACGGTCAACGCATCGCGATTGACCACGCGGAAACGATCCACCGCATCCGGCATGAATTCGGCGATGGTGCCGGGCAGCCGTTCCGCAACGGGCGGGTCGATCTCCACGGCGGTCATCGTGGCGCCGGTTTCCAAAATCGCCAATGTCAGTGAACCGAGTCCAGGTCCGACTTCCAGCACATGATCGTCGGCGGTCACACCTGCCTCGCGCACGATACGACGAACCGTGCCCGGGTCGATTACGAAATTCTGCCCGAATTTTTTCGTCGGGCTGATACCGGCCTCGGCCGCGATACGCCGAATGTCGGCAGCCCCCAACAGGCGGCCTTGCGCGGTTTCGTCGGTTGCGTTGGTTTCGTTCGCGTGTTCTGTCATTACCTCATTATCCGTTCAACTGGTATGAAAAGTGTGCGCTGTTGCGTTTGCGTATTGTTGCGATCGGCGTTGTTTAATACCATCCGACCTGCTCGGAATGCTCCCATGCCTTCGACGGGCTGCCGTAGCGTTGCGCGATGTAGCTCAGGCCCCAGTCGATCTGCACGGCCGCATCGTCACGCCAGTTTGCGCCGAATGCCGCCATTTTGCTGCCAGGAAGCGACTGCGGGATGCCGTAGGCTCCGGAAGATGCGTTTTCCGCATACCACAGCCAGCTCGATTCACGCGTCCACAGTTTCACCAGATCGGTCCAGTTTTGCCCGGTCCAGCCATATTGCGCCGCGGCTCCGGCCGCGTAGGCCTGTGCCTGCGCGGGGGAGGGGTGATAGAGGCGGCATCCTGCCGAAGGATCGGAAGGTTGCGGTGTCGGGGTGGGCGTCGGGTCCGGCGTGGGGGTCGGGTCCGGCGTTGGCGTGGGGGTCGGGTCTGGAGTTGGCGTCGGATCCGGGTCCGTTTTCGATCCGGAATCGTCCTTCTTGTTGTCGTCTGAATTATCCGTATTGCCGGAATTACTGTTCGAATCGTCTTTCTTGTCGGAATTATCGGAATTGTTGTTCTTGTTCGAATTGTCGTTCTTTCCGGAATTATCGGAATTGCCGGTATCTCCGGAATTGCCGGATCCGTCATCCGATCCCGAATCGTCGGAAGATGCTGCCGGTCCTACTGCGATAATCTGATCGAGGGCGATTTTCGTGGTCGTTTCGTTGGTCAGCGTCTCGCTTTCCTTCTCGCCGTCCACATACGTGACGTCGTACGTTTGCTGGATTTCGCCGTCCTCGCCTTCCTGCCTGACTACGACTTCGCCGGGCTGCAGGCTGGGATCGACGATGGTTTGCGTGCCGAAAGGCACCGCTTTCGTGCGTGTTTCCTCGCCGTGCGTCACGCGGCGGACGCGCAGGATCGTTTCGCCGTTGTCTTTTTCGACGCTGACGCGATCCTCCTTGTTCAGCGTGATGCCTTTGGAGTCAAGAATGGAGGCCGCCGGCAGTTTGCCATTCGGCGATTCGGAGCTTTGCCCGTCTGCGATGACGGTGACCGGCCCGTTTTGGTTGATGATCAGTCCGCCGGTGAGTTTGTTGTACACGTTGTCGATATTGACGGTGACTTTTGCCGCGTCTGCTTCGTTTTGTTCGAAGAATCCGATCAGCTGTTCGGCGCTGGTCGCCACTGTCCAGAAGGGCACTTCCTGCCCGTTGATGGTGATGGTGGTCTGGTAGGCGCTTCGTACCGTCACCACGTCATGGTTGCTCAGCATGCTGGTGGGGCTGGTGGATTCCACGAGATCATGCGTTTTGACCTTCACGCCGCGTTCCTGCAGCAGACGGTCGACGCTCATCGCGTATGTGGTTACGGTGGTGGTTTCGCCATCGATGGTCAGAGCCACGGTTTTGCGCGCGCCTACGCCGAATGCGAGCGTCGAGGCGAGCGTCAACGAGACCACGCATGCCGTCACTCGAACACGCCGAAGCGTCACGAATCTCCGGGGGGTCCACCTTCTTGTCATACGTCCTCTTTCCAGCGACTGCCTACATCGCCGTCATTGTAACGGTCAGATCGGGACGAATGGCATGGTTTCCGCTGGCTTTATCTATACCACCACATTTTCGAGGAAAAGGAGTAAAGAAAAAAGGGGGCAGGAGAGAAGGGGATGTCCTGCCCCCTGCCCGGACGAGGCAGGTTGGGGGAAGCCTCGTCCGGTCGCCAGAAGCCATAAGTTGGGGGAAGGCTTCTGGATCACTTACCCATGGTAAGAGGTCAAAGCCCGTCAAAACGGGTTTCGAGCCTCCTGTCGGGATCGAACCGACGACCTGCCGCTTACAAGGCGGCCGCTCTGGCCATCTGAGCTAAGGAGGCTTGTGCCGCTTTCTAGCATAATGCATAAAAACGGCAACGATTGAATAGCATAACCAGCGTGCCCGATGCCGTCAACTTGGAACTGCGCTTTGGCTGGCACGCTGGCGAGTAGGGGGGTATATTTTTTCGATTGTGAGGATTGCGTAGGGCTGATCACTCGCCAGTGGTGTTGGAGATCGGATCCTTGTCGGAGCCGATGGGGGGCATCACGCCTTCCTTGCCGATGTCGTCGGACTTGATTCCGATGGCCTCCAGCAGGCCTTCCTCAATGGTCTCCTGCGCAGTGCTCAACTGGTTCATATCCCAGAACTTGCCGTTGATGGTCACCGTTGGGGTGGTCATGCTGTCTTTGTAGGTTCCGGACGTGTTCCACAGTTCGGAGCGCTTCGGCGTATAGGTGTCGATGGCGTCAAGCCAATCCTGGTAGTCGCGGCCGAACGCCTTGTCCGCCACATCCTCGGAAACTCCCGAGGCGATCATCTGTTCCTTGATCTGATCGTCGCTGACGGACTTGTAATTCGAGCTTTCCTCAGGCTGGAAATCCTCGGCGTACATTTTTTCGAGGAAGGTGATCAGATGGCTCGGATCGCTGTCATGCTCGGCCAGATAGATCGCGGCATTCGCTGCGCGGCTTGAATAATCGTCGGTGGACCACTTGTCCATAAACGCCATGAAATGCAAATCAAGATTGATCTGACCCGCGTCGACCATCTTCTGCAGATCCTCATCAAGCTGACGATGCAGATTGCCGCAGCCCGGGCACAGGAAATCCATGTAGATCGCAACAGTCGGTGCGCCTTCGACGGACTTGCCGTAGCCATCCTTCGAAATCAGCAATCCGCCCTTCTTATCGACGAGCTTAGGGGTGTTGTCGACTTGCTGCAGCTTGTCGTACGCTTCTTCCACGGTCTGGGTGGAAGCCTGCGTTTCGGTGTTCTTGTGCATGTTGTGATACACGGTGAACGCGCCGATCGCCACCAGGATCACCAGCACCGCCATCACGATGGCGCCGATGAGGGTCTGCTGCTTGCGCTCCTTCTCCATCTGTTCGGCGCGAGCCTTCATCTCCGCGGCCTCAGCGGCCCTACGCTCGGCGCGGCTGGCGCGCTTCTGCGCATCCTTACTGTTCTGGGCCATCCACATTCCTTTCGATGTTCACATCACGATGCTGTGCACCATAGTAGTGTGGACACGCTATTGCTGAATGAAGTATTTCGTAAAAGCTCACGTTGCCATACTACGTGCGATTATCTGATGTTTTTCTGATGATTGCAAACGTTTGCCGATTTTTGATTTTCGCTGCGTATTTCGTGAGATGGCGTCACTACATATCGTACGATTCGGCAGTGGTGCCGGATTTCGGGCGGCCGCGCAATGCGCCGGCACCCAATCGCAGCACCAATGCTCCCGGAGCGAGGGCGCATACCAGCCAGCCGATGGCGCAGCAACCGGCCTGGGCGACGCCGCTTTGCGAAACCGGCCCTTCAATCCAGGTCGGCAGCGGAATCGTGAATCCGAATATCGACGTATCAACCATGGCAAACGGCAGTTGCAGCGTGACTGTGGCAATCGTCAATCCTAATGCGGCGATGACCGCCATGATCAGTGCGCGTGGCACCGCATAACCCAGCCCCTTGAGCACATGCCAAGGCAGCGTGGCGGCGCGGGCGAACCAGTCGGAAGCCCTGCGGCTGCCCCCACGGCGGCCTTCGCGTTCCAGCTGCGCCTCCATATTGAATCCAATGGTGGCGAGCAACCAGGCCAGCAGCGCGCCCGCGATCAGGGCGATCCATGGCGAGAACAGGCCGCATACGGCCACAGGAATCGCCATCAGCACGCAGAGGGGCACGCCTCTGCCTAGCAGTTCGCCGCGTTGCACGTCGGCCGGATTCGGCGGCTGCAGTACACTCTGCGGCACATTCGGGTTGAGCGGCGCGGCCGGAGCGACCGGTGCGGTTGGCACGGCAGATGTTTGCATGTCTTGTGGCTGCGCACTTTGCGCCATCTCAACCGATGCGTTCGGTATTACGGCAGGAGGCCGCTGGTTGGCGATGCGCTGCAATGCAGGTTTGATGGCCGGGTCGATCTGTGCGGCCTCTTGAGCGGGATTCCAAGCGTCCTGGACCGGCATCACCCGCGTGGATTGCGGTGTATCTTGCGGCAGCACACTGGTATCCCCACTATTGACAGGCAGCACGCGCGTGCCGGTGCCAAGAGGAATGGTTGCGGTATGCGCGTTGATATCCATGACCGAGGTGCCGGCATCGGGTGCATCGGCAATAACGGTATCGGTTATGTCAGCAATAACGGTTGCGCCGATTGCCTGCGTGGCCTCAACGAATTGCGGCAAGGTGCGCGTGCCGATGGCGTCTTCTCCCGTCACATGGTCTAACGCCCGCCAAAGCATTCGTGGATTGTCGGGCGATCCATCAAAAGGGAGCATCGCCTCCAACCCGGCACTATCGGCGGCATCCGAAGTATTCCCCGAAATCCAAGCTTGCGGATTCAACGCATCCAACGCAATCGCCTGCAACAACTCGTCTGGAGTGCAACGTTTCGTACGATCCGGATCCAACGCCGAACGGAACGCGGCCATGGTCCCAGCCGGCAATCCCGCCAAATTCGCGCTTCCCGCGGCAGCACGCTCCAATACCGCCATCATCGGTTTCGTGCCGAACACCGGCTCGCCAGTGGCGGCAAACGCCAGCACGCTCGCCACCGACCACCAATCGCTCATCTCATCGGATTCGGCACCGTCGATGATTTCCGGCGCGATGAATCCAGGCGTGCCCATCACCAATCCGGTACGAGTCACATGGCTTTCGCCCTCGCCCATGGCAATGCCGAAATCCACCAATACCGGTCCGGTATTCGACACCATCACATTCGTCGGTTTGATATCGCGGTGCACAATACCGGCCGCATGCACGGCCTTCACCGCCTCGATCAGCTTGCGTCCCAACCGTTCCAAATCATCGCCCACATACCGGCCGTTGGCGCGCACGTCCTCACGCAAATTCTTGCCTTCGATCAGCTCGGTTACGATAAAAGCCAGCGCATCATCCAATTCCATATCCACAATGCCGCACACACCGGGATGACGCACTTTCTGCAGTGCCATCGCCTCCCTGCGCAGGCGCTCGCGTGCGGTCAACTCGTCGCGCTGCTGCTGCGGGGAATCGTCGTCGGAGAGGGAATCACGCAAAATCTTCATCGCATATTGATGGCAGCCATCGTCCCCCACACGCCATACCGATCCCATGGCACCCGAACCAAGCCGGGAAATCAACGTGTATCCGCCAACGAGGCTGCCTGCCTCCAGATTCAATGCGCTTAAGTCGCTCATGGCACCCATGGTACTTGCCTTACGTAAGTTGCCGCTGGAACAGCTCGCTGTAGTGTGCCGAAAATATCGCAGGAATTGCGATTATGGAGTTGGAAGCGCAATGAAGATCGATGATTTCCGCAATCAAGGCAAGGATGTTGCAACAATCTGCGGATGAGCGCACATTGTGCCAGATGCATGCGCGCAACGGGATTATATGTGCACGAATGGTAGTTTTACATGCGCAGGTGGTATGCAGATTATGCACGCGAAACGACAGGCTGGGAAAAATCAGGGTGCTTTTTTCGCGGATTTTGGTGAAATCGAAACATCGACATGAAGAAGTGTCTTCACTTCTGGAAATTGCGTGACGCGGGGCAGCGTTGCATGATTTCTGGTTTCGATGAGGAAATCGGAGCCTGCATGTCGTTTGGTTATGAGAATCAAGGAGGAGGCAGACCATGCTGCAAATCAACATGGCTGACGTCATGAACGTTATCGGTTCGTTGACGCCGTACCTGATTGCGATTGGCGTGCTATTTGTGCTCGCGCTGATCATTACTTTTGCCGTCAACAAGAAGACGGTGAAGGAAGTGGCGACCCGTAAGATCATCCACTCCGAGTCTTGGCTTGTGGCTTTGGTCGGCATTGTCGTCGCGGTTTCCATGATGCTGTCCGGTCCGCTGTCGACGCTGCTCAACAACGCGACCATCACCAAGTACATGCTGTCTGACACCACTGTTTCCAAGGCCAACGAGCTGGCCAAGGAAGTGCAGTCGGAAGCCATCACCATGCTGAAGAACGATGATTCCAACCTGCCGCTGGCTAACAAGAAGGTCAACGTGTTCGGTTGGGGCTCCACCAACCCGGTATACGGCGGCACCGGCTCCGGCTCCATGTCCGACCAGTATGACACCGTTTCCCTGCTTGATGGCATGAAGGAAGCCGGCATCGAGACCAACGCCGACCTGACCAAGCTGTACACCGATTACCGTGCAGATCGCCCAGTTGTTGGCATGTGGGCACAGGATTGGACCCTGCCTGAGGTTCCGGCCGACCAGTATTCCGATTCCCTGATCTCCGATGCCAAGAGCTTCTCCGATGAGGCTGTTGTAGTGCTCACCCGCGTCGGTGGCGAGGGCGCTGACCTTCCGATGAACATGAAGGCCGAAGGCATCACCTATGAGAACAACTCCAAGGATTACGAGGACTTCAAGGACGGCGAAAGCTTCCTGCAGCTGAGCCAGACCGAGCGCGATATGCTCGACCTGGTCACCAAGAACTTCAACAAGGTCACGCTCGTCTACAACGGCGCCAACACCTTCCAGTTCGACTTCCTGAACGACTATCCGCAGATCAAATCCGTCGTGTGGTGCCCGCCTGCAGGCCAGACCGGCTTCTCCGCACTCGGTGACGTGCTTGCCGGCGATACCAACCCGTCCGGCAAGACTTCCGACACCTTCCTGAAGGATCTCACCCAGTCGGTGTCTTACAACAACTTCGGCAAGTTCGAATACACCAACATGGAAGACAAGGCCGCCAAGTACACGGGCTTCACTGGTGACGAAGTCACCGCCATCCCGGGCTTTGTGAACTACTCCGAAGGCATCTATGTGGGCTACAAGTTCTATGAGACCGCAGCGGCCGAAGGTGCCATCGATTACGATTCCATGGTTGCATTCCCGTTCGGTTACGGTCTGAGCTACACCACCTTCGAGCAGAAGCTCAACGATGTGACGTACAAGGATGGCAAGGTCACCGTTGATGTGACCGTCACCAACACCGGCGACACCGCTGGCAAGGATGTCGTTGAGGTCTACTACAACCCGCCGTACACCGAAGGTGGCATCGAAAAGGCCAGTGCCAACCTGGTTGGCTTCGAGAAGACCGAGAAGCTTGAGCCGGGCGCTTCCGAGGACGTGACCGTCGAATTCGAGGACGATGACATGGCTTCCTATGATTACAAGAATGCCAAGGCATACGTGCTCGAAAAGGGCGATTACAACATCTCCATCAACTCCGACTCCCACACTGTGATCGGCTCCAAGAAGATCACCGTGGACGACACCATCACCTACGACTCCGATTCGAACACCCACAATGGCGACCAGACCGTGGCCACCAACCAGTTCGATGATGCTGCAGGCGATGTGACCTACCTGAGCCGTGCAGGACATTTCGCAAACTACAAGGAAGCCACCGCCGCTCCGACCAACTTCGAAATGTCTGATAAGGCAAAGGAAACCTTCTACAACAACACCAACTACGATCCGTCTCAGTTCAACGACGATTCCGACGAGATGCCGACCACCGGTGCCAAGAATGGCCTCCGCCTGGCCGACATGTACGGCAAGGATTACGACGATGCTGATTGGGAGAAGCTGCTTGACGAGCTGACCTTCGACGATATGGACAACCTCATTGCCAACGGCGGCTACGGCACTCCGGCCGTCTCCTCCGTCGGCAAGATCCAGCTCACCGACGCTGACGGCCCGGCCTCGTTGAACAACAACTTCACTGGTGTTGGCTCCATCGGCTTCCCGGCTTCCACCGCATTCGCTTGCACTTGGAACAAGGATCTGGCCAAGCAGTTCGGCGAGATGATCGGCGATATGGCTCACGACATGCATGTTGCTGGTTGGTACGCTCCGGCTATGAACATCCACCGCAACGCATTCTCCGGCCGTACTTTCGAGTACTTCTCCGAGGATTCCCTGCTCTCCGGCGTCATGGCATCCAACGAGATCGCAGGCGCCAAGGAGAAGGGCGTGTACTCCTTCATGAAGCACTTCGCCCTGAACGATCAGGAAACCAAGCGTACTGAGATGCTCTGCACCTGGACCAACGAGCAGGCCATGCGTGAGATCTACCTCAAGCCGTTCGAGATGAGCGTGAAGGAAGGCGGCGCACAGGCCGTGATGAGCGCCTTCAACTACATCGGCAACACCTATGCCGGTGGCAACAACGTTCTGCTGAACACCGTGCTCCGTGACGAGTGGGGCTTCAAGGGCTTCGTCCTGACCGATTATTTCGGCGGCTACGGCTACCAGAACGGTGATCAGGAGATCCGTAACGGCAACGATTCCATGCTGGCTACCACCTCCATCACCAACCACATCACCGACAAGTCCGCAACCTCCGTGAAGGCCATGCGTACCGCCGCCCACAATATTCTGTACACCGCCGCCAACAGCTGGCAGTATGCAGACGGTGAGCCGAAGGTCGCCACCCCGATCTGGAAGACCGCCATGTACGTGGCTTGGGGCGTGGTTGCGGTGCTCGTGATCGGTCTGGAGTTCCTGACCATCAAGCGCTACCTGAGCCGCAAGAAGGCCGTCGCCACGATTGAGCCGGCTGCAGAGCCCGCTCAGGCCGAGTGATTGGCTGATAACTGAAAACCAATAATTGAATACCAAGCCGGGGTCTCCGTGGAATATGGAGCCTCCCGGCTTTTGTATCTCATTGCCTTCGTTCGGATCCGTGTGCTGCTTTTTCTTGGCGCTGTATTTCCTGATATTGCATTGGTGCGGTTGTCAGGCTATGGATCTCATATCGCGTTCATAGCGCAGATGGCTGCATTGTTCGCGTCTTCGCTTCATCCGCATTTGGCTTTGCGATTCCGACACGCCGTGTGTTGTTGTTTTCGCGTTCACCTGGCCGTGGTTTTAGCGTCCTATGATGGTGTCATCGACGGTTTCAGGTCGCGTTTGGCTCGTTTTCGACACGCCGATAAAACGTTGGATTTCCAACGGTTTCACGCTTCGTCATGCCCGTCGGGTTGCGCGTTTGCGGGTTCTCGTGTAAGTTTATCTCTTGCTGCTCAGCACGGCGGCCTCGCTCCTGGAGATTGGGGCGGTCTGCTGGTGCGGTGGTGGTTTGAGAACTCAAGAGCGTATTTGT
>ERZ773235.2945-NODE-2945-length-13001-cov-11.735748_pt1 | contig 13001 bp, 14 predicted proteins | sample MGYA00580522_ERZ773235 | MGnify/ENA primary metagenome ERZ773235 (study PRJEB29015, sample SAMEA2737797) | human gut metagenome | biome: human gut; feature: human-associated habitat; material: faeces | place: China | collected 2012 ...
ATTTTCTTATTTAACCTCCCGAAATGCAGTGCGTGATACAATCAGAAATCTGCAAGGATTATACCACAGCACGGCTATGGATTCCACTGGGCAATGTGCCGGGATTCAGTTCTCCCGATTGACCTTTTCGAGGGAGAGTGCGTCCAGCACGTCCCCCATCTGCTGTTCTGCGGCAAAGAAGCTGCGCACACGATACACAGTTCCGTCCTCCATCACCAGCTCCAACTGATCGGGCAGACGCAATTTCTTCTTCGCTTCGGGACGGTTCTCTTTGCAGAAATTGTCTGTTTTCATCTTCGTATGTCCTCCGTAATTTCGGGATGGCTGGTAGCACAGCCGAGCAAATCTGTCAAGGAATTGGCTTCGCCTCGCTGCGCGTCCTTGACAGCGATGCTCTGCTGCGCAGACAGGTAATCAAGGCGGCGATGCCGCCATTTGCCAATGAAAATTAGCTGCATTCCAAGGCTTTTTTCAATCTCTCAGTCCAATTATAACAAGAATAAACGTTCGAGTAAATGTGATTGTTTGAGGAAGAGCAAGCACAGCAAGTGTAGGTACACTTGCGAAAAACGGCGTTGGACAACCGGGATTTCCTTGCAGTGCAGCAAGCAAATCCGGTGAGTACCCACACCGGAAAAACAGAGCGTTCCGGCTGACCGCCGAAACGCTCTGTTTTTGTATTTTGGGATAATCCCAAACCCTTTGGATAGCAGAAATTGAATTTCCATTTTTGCAAAGCATCTTGGACGAAAGCATGATATAATGCAGACAGTAAGGGGGATTTGTTCTCATGTTTTTTCAATACGGTGATTGTGAAACGACATATTTAACGTCCAAAGACAAACGTCTTGGTTGGGCAATCCAGCAAATCGGTCATATCAACCGTGAAGTGGATTCCGATCTGTTTTCTGCTATTGTACATCATATCATCGGGCAGCAGATTTCAACAGCGGCACAGGCAACGATCTGGAGCCGCCTGCTGACCGCAGCCGGAACAGTAACAGCAGATTCATTGACTTCGCTGGGGCGTGACCGGCTTCAACAGATTGGAATGACCTACAAAAAAGCAGATTACATGCTGGATTTTGCGAAGCAGGTGAAGAGCGGCACTTTGAATTTGGAACAACTCTGGAGTTTGAGTGATGAGGAAGTTATCCTGGAACTGACGAAACTCAAAGGTGTGGGTGTGTGGACAGCGGAAATGATTTTGACATTCTGTATGCAGCGACCGAATGTCGTGAGTTTTGGCGACCTTGCTATTCAGCGGGGCATGAGAATGCTTTACCGTCACCGACAGATCGACAGGACAAAGTTTGAGCGCTATCAAAAACGCTACGCTCCGTATGGAACTGTTGCCGGCTTGTACCTCTGGGCGATCGCTGGCGGTGCAATTCCAGAACTGACAGATCCTGCCGGAAAGAGGTAGAAAGGCATTTATCATGTACTTATGGATCATCGCGGCGGTTGCCGCTTACTTTATCAAAGGTTTGTGCGGCTTTGCCAACACACTGGTATTCACGTCCATCCTGAGCTTCGGCGCGTCAAATGCCAATATTTCTCCCATTGACCTGCTGCTGGGCTATCCGACAAACCTGATTCTGACGTGGAAGAACCGAAAGAGCCTTGACCCAAAAGTATATCTTCCGCTGGCAGCTTTGGTGCTGGCAGGCAGCATTCCCGGTGCGCTTTTGCTCAAAAATGTGGATGCCAGAGCCATCAAGTTGGTATTCGGCGTTGTGGTAGCAGTGTTTGGAGTGGAGATGCTTTCGCGGGAGTACCGCAAAAAGAAGGTTCGCTCGTCGAAGCTCGTGCTGGCGATCATCGGCGTGACGGCGGGCGTACTGTGCGGACTGTTCGGGGTGGGCGCGCTGCCTGCCGCCTATGTCAGCCGCGTGACCGAGGGTGGCGGTTCGTTCAAGGCAAACATCAGCGCGGTGTTTATCGTAGACAACACCTTCCGCATCGTTCTTTACAGCGCGTTAGGGCTTCTGACGCTGGACACCGTGAAGTCCGTTCTGTTACTGATTCCGTTTGCGCTTTTGGGGCTGTATGCGGGCATCAAATGCAGCAGCCGCATGGATGAAAAGCTGGTCAGAAAGATCACTTCAGTCCTTCTGGTGCTGTCCGGCATTTCGTTGATTCTGAAAAATTTATGAGGAGTGTGAGCGTATGACAGAACCGGAAATGTGGGAAGCCGTGCAGCGCTCGGACGCAAGCTATGACGGGCTGTTCTTCTATGCGGTGAAAACGACGGGCATTTTCTGCCGCCCCTCCTGCAAATCAAAGCCGCCGAAGCGGGAAAATCTCTGCTATTTTGCATCCGGCGAAGAAGCCCGCGCCGCTGGGTTCCGCCCTTGTAAGCGCTGCCGCAGTGACCTCTTGGAGTACCAGCCCATGCGGGAGATCGCGGCGGAGATCAAGGCGCGGCTGGATAAGGCGTCATCTCTGGACGATGTGGGCTTGACGCCGCGGCGGATGACGGATGTTTTCAAGCAGGAATACGGTGTGACTCCAAAGGAATATGCCGACTCACTCCGGCTGCGCACAGCAAAAGAAATGCTGGCAGGATCGCCGGAAAAGGTGATCGATGTTGCGTATCAGGCGGGCTTTTCCAGCCTTGCCGCGTTTAACCGTTTTTTCAAGCAACAGACCGGGCAAACGCCGACAACGTATCGAAAGGAGCATCAAGTGCTATGAAGGGAACCGCTATTTATCCTTCGCCGGTGGGCGATATTCAACTGGACTGGGAGGACGGCGCGGTCACAGCGCTCAAAAACGCAGATAGGGCCGCAAAAGCCGACGTGCCGAACGAACTGACTCGACTGGTATTTCGACAGTTGGACGAATATTTTGCAGGGACGCGCAAAGCGTTTGATTTTCCGTACCGGCTGAACGGAACGCCGTTTCAGGAACGCGTCTGGGCGGCACTGCGGGAGATCCCTTATGGCGAAACGCGCAGCTATAAAGACATTGCGGAAGCCATCGGACACCCGAAAGCATTCCGGGCAGTTGGCATGGCAAATCATGCAAATCCCATTTTTATCGCTATCCCATGCCATCGCGTCATTGGTGTAAGCGGATCGCTTGTCGGCTATGGCGGCGGGTTGGAAATGAAAAAAGCTCTTTTAGAGTTGGAGCGATCCAACAGGGAATGAGTTGAAAACGACTTTTATCTGCCTGATAAACTGCGTTCGTGCAGAGACGTGAAAATATACATTCTCATCTTTTTGCGCCGTTCTCAGGCGAAATAATCTTGAATTTTCGACCTTAAATCGCATACAAATCCATCCTATCAGTCAGAAATGGGAGTAGGTATTCTCTACCTCCGACCATCAAGATTGACGAATTGGCGTTTAATTCCAGTTACCATTGTCAAGACAGTTTCTCGAATAAAACTGTGAACATCTTCTAAGTGAATCGGATTTGCAGAGGTTTTCGGGCAAAACGGGCTTGAAATTAGGTGAGAAAAATCAATGCTTGCCTGATTCGCGAAGTATCTGCCTTCTGCGTATATGGCTTGTACTGTTCCGCGATTTACGGTATCGTGCAGCCGGTGCGCGGTTTTGTATGACCTTTTGCGGTTTGGCTACATATCGTCCGATTCTGTGAAAGTGCAAAGTTGCGCCCTGCGTACAGGGCATCGAATATGCCGCACAAAACCGCCAGAAAGGGGAAAAAGCCCTGTGCCGCGTTCAATACGCAGCACAGGGTTTTCCAGTGTTGTAGATTTCTGATTGCATTCGCACCGCTGGTTTTCTTGTCATGCTTTATAGCCATCCTGTATCTCCGAAATGGGATAAGCAACATAGCCCCGATAATTTTCACCTTGCCTTGGCATAGAAAAAGCGGCAAAAACATCGGTACTTGTTTGCTCTCCCCAGAAAATGCTGTTGGATGTAAAAGTTTGATTGTCAAGAGAATAATAAGGGGCAGCGAAGGTTTCCCCACCCTTGTCATACAGCACAAGTCCAGTTACTTCACCGTTAGAAGCCCATCCATCTGAAATATCTCGATATACGGGCCAAAGCTGAATCGACTCTGTGCCGTAAAATCCAGGATCGGTAGTCCAAAGGAAATGATGGAAAATGATCCATCTTTCTCGTTCGCCAGGTATTTGCACTCCAACGCCGGTAATGCGTAACTCTTTTACATCATAGACAGTCTTTTGCTCAATATGGCGTTTCTCTCCATTACTATACTCTGTAGTTACCGTTCTGCCGTCATTCACTGGTTCGTCCGTGATGTCAACGACAACCTGTAAAGTACCATCACAAGCTGCAATGTCTTTTGGCGTGAGATCGTTCAAAACATATTCTGGGAAGCCAAGTTCCGTGAGATGGCTCTTGATTACCTCTACTTTAGTATGTTCTGACGAATCCACTGTACTCCAGGCCATTGGAAAATCAGTTTTCTTGCATACGAAATGAAGAGGGTAAATAAGAGTGTACATAAGTATACAGCCTAAATACATTAAAATTGGGGAAGTAATCTTAATACTGTGGATTTTCCACAGAAAGTTTAAATGATATACTTTATTCACCCAAATTTATGCAAGGTTGAAGTCATCTCAAATTCACTATTATTACGTTTGGTGATCGACCTTTGAAGGATTCAAAAAACAGTCAGAAGGAAACGGTGTGAAATGGAAAGATACATATTAAAACGCATCCTGTTGATGGTTCCGGTACTGCTGGGTGTGATTCTGGTGGTGTTTATTATGAATCATATCTCTCCCGGTAACCCCGCCAGAATTCTTGCAGGCGAAAATGCCAGTGAAGAGGCGGTTGCCGCTCTGACAGAGGAATTGGGACTGAACGACCCTCTGTACATACAGTTTTTCAATTATGTCAAGGGCATTGTAACCAAGTTTGATCTGGGCACCTCCTATCAAACCAAGCGTCCTGTTATTGATGAGCTGATGGATCGTTTCCCGACCACAGCGAAGCTCGCACTGCTCAGTATTTGTATATCAGCAGTGGTTGGTATTAGTCTGGGCATTATATCGGCCGTCAAACAGAACACGATTATCGATCATCTGTCCACCGGTTTTGCTCTTTTAGGTGTATCCATGCCCGCGTTCTGGGCTGGCATGATGCTGATACTGGTATTTGCGATTTACTTGAAATGGCTGCCGGTATCAGGTATTGACGGATGGAAGAACTGGATCATGCCTGCTTTTACCTCCAGCATGGTTGGCATGGCAACAATCACGCGTATGACGCGATCTAGTATGCTGGATGTTATTTGTCAAGATTATATTGTCACCGCTCGCGCGAAGGGGTTAAGTGAACAGGTCATCGTGGTAAAACACGCGCTGAAAAATGCGCTTATTCCCATTATTACCGTGCTGGGAATTCAGTTAGGTACTATGCTGGGTGGCGCGGTTCTGACGGAGTCGGTGTTCTCTATTCCAGGCCTTGGAAAGTTCATGGTTGACAGCATCAAAAACCGCGACTACCCGGTGGTTCAGGGCGGCGTGTTGCTGCTGGCGATTGTGTTCAGTCTGGTCAATCTCATTGTAGATATTATATACGCCTATGTTGATCCACGCATCAAATCGCAGTATGACAGGGGTAAAAAGCGGGCCTCTTAAAAAGGTACTGCACCATGATATTAACGAATGACGAGGGATAAAACATGGCAAAAATGCATACCGACGCGATGGAGCGTCTGAAGAAAAATAAAAAGAAAAAGAAGAATGAGGCTGTAGGCATCTGGGGGGAAGTGGTATATCGAATCTCCAGAAACAAGGCGGCTATTTTCGGATTGTGCGTACTGCTGGTTCTGATACTGTTTGCGTTCTTTCCTCAAGTGTTTGCGCGATATGGATACGATGACCAGGATTATACCCGTATGTTTGTAGCCCCTTATTTGGAGCATCCCATGGGGACGGACAACCTGGGGCGTGATATTTTCAGCCGCGTGGTATATGGTGCCCGAATCTCTTTGTTTGTTGGCATTATTTCTATGCTCAGCAGTCTGATCATCGGAGGTGTTTTGGGCGCACTTGCAGCGGTAAACGGCGGTGCCACGGACAATTTCATTATGCGTATTTGTGATGTGTTCATGGCAATTCCGGGAACGTTGCTTGCCATTTCGATCTGTGCCGCGCTGGGCACTGGTATGGTTAATTTGATTATCGCTATCACGATCGCGCAAGTACCATCGTTCTCCAGAACGGTTCGAGCTGCAATCTTAACCGTAAAAGACCAGGAATATATTGAAGCGGCGCGAGCTATCGGCGCCAACAAATGGCATATGATCCTCCGCCATATGATCCCCAACGCCATGGGACCAATCATCGTCCGGGCCACGTTGGATGTTGCGGGTGGTATCACTACCGCCGCTGCGTTGAGCTTTATTGGACTGGGCGTGCAGCCTCCTACGCCGGAATGGGGCTCCATGCTCACTTCGGCAAAGCAATATATCACCAGTTTAGATAAATGGTATATCGTAGCTTTCCCCGGCATCATGATTATGCTGACGGTGTTTGCACTGAACCTGTTCGGTGATGGCCTTCGGGATGCATTTGACCCAAGGTTGAAGGATTGATCCACCCCATTCATCCCGGCGAAAAGGATGTGCTGCCCAAGAGACGCCAAATCTGGAAGGAAAGAAAACTATGAAAAAGGAAACTCTGCTGAAAGTAGAAAATCTGGTCGTTCATTATGAGACTCATAATGAAGTTGTTGAAGCTGTTAATAATGTGTCCTTTGAAATTCTGAGCGGACAGACTCTGGGATTGGTGGGGGAGACTGGTGCCGGAAAGACCACCATCGCGTTGGCAATCATGCGCCTGCTTCCCAAGACTACCGGCAAAGTGATCCAGGGCAGCATTTATTTTGACGGAAAGGATATCCAAGCTTTATCCACCAGGGAGATGCGGGCGATTCGCGGACATGATATCTCTATGATTTTCCAGGATCCTATGAGTTCGCTCAACCCTGTACTTCCGATTGATGAGCAGATAGCGGAGTTGATTCGTCTGCATCGGCATGTTTCTCGTGCAGAGGCAGCTGCGCAGACCCGGGAAATCCTGAAAAAAGTTGGTATTCAGCCAGACCGTGCAGGAGAATATCCGCACCAATTCTCCGGAGGAATGAAGCAACGTGTGGTGATTGCTATGGCGCTGGCCTGTAATCCGCGGCTACTGATTGCCGATGAGCCCACCACAGCGCTGGATGTGACCATCCAGGCCCAGGTTTTGAATTTGATCCGGGAATTGAAAAAAGAATCCGGCACATCTATGCTGCTGATCACCCACGACCTGGGCGTTGTAGCAGAGACATGTGACGCGGTGGCAGTTATCTATGCAGGCGAAATTGTGGAATTCGGTTCACTGGAGGATATCTTTGATCACGCATCGCATCCCTACACCCAGTGCCTGTTTGCCTCCATCCCAAGTTTGGATAAGGATGTTGAGCGCTTGCAGCCCATCATAGGACCCGCGCTGAACGCAGCGGATCTGCCGGAAGGCTGCAGTTTCTGCGGGCGATGCCCCAAAGCGCAGGAACGATGCAAAACCTACGATCCGGGTCATACAGAGATCTCCCCGGGCCATTTGGTAAAATGTGTCCTTGCCGAGGAAGGACTGCTGTGAAATACATCACTTAGCTGAAGGCCACCAGAAAATTTCAGTCTGCGCCGCTAAAGCGGCAGAATGAGGGATTGATATGCCAGTAATTTTGGAAACGAAAAAACTCCAGAAGTATTTTAAAACACCGAAGGGCCTTCTCCATGCCGTGGAAGATGTTAGTCTGCAAGTGAATAATGGAGAAACCCTAGGTATCGTTGGTGAAAGCGGCTGCGGCAAGTCCACGTTGGGCCGCACGATTCTACATCTGTTAGAACCGACAGGCGGCGAAATTTTCTTTGAGGGAAAGAATATTACCAATGTCCGGGGGGCAGAGTTAAAGGCTCTGCGCCAGCGGATGCAGATTATTTTCCAGGATCCCTTTTCTTCTTTGAATCCAAGAATGACTGTCGGTCAGATCATTGGTGAACCTCTGCGGATCTATAAACTGACGAAATCCAAGGAAGAATATAACAACCGCATTAACGAACTGATGGACATGGTGGGACTTGCTCAGCGTAATATCAACAGCTATCCCCATGAGTTTGACGGCGGCCGACGTCAGCGTATTGGTATTGCTCGGGCTCTTGCCTTAAATCCTTCTTTTATTGTCTGTGACGAGCCGGTTTCAGCACTGGATGTAAGTATTCAGGCGCAGATTCTGAATCTTCTGCAAGAGCTGCAGGAAGAATTGGGATTGACGCTGATGTTCATAACTCACGATCTGTCTGTGGTGCGCCATATCTCCCAGAGTATTTGTGTGATGTATTTGGGGCAGCAGGTGGAGCAAGCACCCGCCAAGGAACTGTTTACCTGTAATTATCACCCTTACACAAAAGCGTTGCTCTCTGCCATCCCAGTCCCTTCCATCCATGTTAAGAAGGAACAGATTCTCATCAAGGGTGAGCTGACATCCCCAATTAACCCAAAACCCGGCTGCAGATTTGCCAGCCGTTGTCCCCACGCCACAGAGCTTTGTGGACAGACCTCTCCCGAATTGCAGGAAATCACTCCCAACCACCTTGTTGCCTGCCACTACGCTGGGAAACTGTAATTAAGATCTTGCCTTTGCTGTCAGGAAACGCTCACTGCCTTATTTTAGGGTGCTGGACGACGTTCCATCTTTTGGTACGTCGCTCAAATATAAATTTCAAGGAGGATGAAAAATGAAAGTAAATGCGAAGCTTTTGGCCGTGCTGTTGGCACTGCTGATGGTTCTGACTGCTTGCGGCGGCAACAATGCAGGTACCACCAACAGCACTGACAATACCGGTAACGCGAATGCCGGCGAGGTCAAGGACACTCTGATCATCGGCAACTATTCCGAACCCACCGTTCTCGATCCCCCCAACCAGAACATGGTTCCCGCTGCACTGGTCAACGTTCAGATCTATGATGGTCTGCTTCGCCAGAACAACGATACTGGTGAAATCGAACCCTGCCTGGCCACCAGCTGGGAGTATGTTGATGACTATACCATCCGCTTTACTCTGCGTGATGATGTCTACTTCCACAATGGTGACAAGATGACCGCTGAGGACGTTAAGTTTAGCTTTGACCGTGGTGCTACCTGTACCCAGAAGTCCATGATTTTTGAGCCTTTCGATACCGCAAAAACAAAAATCATTGACGACTACACCATCGAGCTGGGCACCAAGGAAGTGTTCCCCGCTGTCTTCTCTTATCTGACCAACAACGCCACTTTGATCGTAAGCAAGAGCGCAGTTGAGGCCGCCGGTAGTGATGATGTCTTCGGCAGAAATCCTGTCGGTACCGGTGCGTACGAATTCGTAGAGTGGATTGCCGGTGACCGCGTTGTACTTAAGCGCAATGAGAATTACTGGGGCGAGGCTCCTGAATTTGAGAATCTGATCATCCGTACCATCGCCGATGACACCACCCGTGCTCTGGCTCTGGAGTCTGGTGAAGTCGACATCGCTTACAACCTGGCTGCCGCTCAGGTCGAGATGCTGGAGAGCAGCCAGACAGTCGATGTAATCAAATTCCCCAGCTACACCACCCAGTACTGCGGCTTGAATGCCGGTTATGAGCCCCTCAGTGATAAGCGTGTGCGTCAGGCTCTGCGCTATGCCGTTGATATGGACACCATTTCCGAGATCGCCTTCAACAGCGGTATTCCCGCTGACGGCCCTGTTACTCCTGCTCTGTCCTGTTACGTTGAAGCCAGCGAGGATCTGAAGTATCATCAGGATATTGAGAAGGCCAAGCAGTTGATGAAGGAAGCTGGCTATGAAAACGGCTTCGATCTGGTCCTGACTTGTAATGAGACCCAGCCTCGTATCACTATGGCTGAGATGTTGGCTAACGCCTGGAAGGAGATCGGTGTGAATACCGAGGTCCGTACCATGGAGTTCTCCGCTCAGCTGACCGAGATCTATGCCGGTGAGGCTCAGGCGTTCCTGTTGGGTTTCGTTGCTGGTGGTAACGACGGTGAGTTCTATCGTGCCATGTTCCAGGCTGGTAACGATGGCGCTGAGTGGATCAATTTCAATGTACCCGAGATCAACGAGAAATTCGACCTTGCCGCGAAGGAGATGGATCCCGAGATCCGTAATCAGTACTACGCTGAACTGCAGGATATGCTGCGCGAGGAGATGCCTTGGCTCTATGTTCGCTATGCTGAAAACATCTGCGGTATCCAGAAGAATCTGACTGGTCTGGATCTGGATCCTGAGTGGTACTGCGAGTATCGCTTCGTTACTTCTAAATAATCTTTATTGAGTAGATCATGCCCGATGCAAATCAGGCATGATCTCAGAAAGGAGAGTCTTGTAATGAGAATTGCACCTATGATGGATTTTCCGATCGAGGAATATGAAACTCGAATGAGCAATCTGGTGGCAAAGTTGGATGAAGCGGACTGTGATGCAGTTTTGCTAACCAATGAAGAAAATTTGCGCTATTTCTGTGGTTACAGATCCGCCGCCTGGAACAGCGAGTATGAGTATCCCGCTATGATGCTGGTTGCCCGCAGCGGTAAGATCGCTTTGGTAACCTCCACTCGTCGTTTGCCCGGTGCACTGGCCACCGCCTGCGTGGAGGAAACAGAGATTCTGGCTTTCGATGGATTTGGTGAGCAGGCGACTCCCGGTGTATTTGCTCCTTCTATTGTACAGGCTCTGCAGCAGCTGGGAGTTACTTCTGGCAAGCTGGGTACAGAAACCGGTCTTGTGGCGCGTATGCGTATCGCTTATAGTGATTATCAGGCCCTGTTTGCGCTGATGCCCGATATGCAGGCGATGGATTTTGCCAAATATATTTTCGATTTGCGTGAGATCAAGTCCCCTCGTGAAATTGAGGTAATGCGCAAGTGCTGCGCGATGGCTGTTGATGCTTTTAAGGTGGGAATGGACAAGCTGGTTCTCGGCAGTACAACCGAGGAAGAGATGTACCATGAGTACGTTGCAGCTTGCTTTGATATGGGTGCAGATGACTTCGAATATCAGCTGATTGTTGAGTTCGGCCCCGATCGTCCTCAGCCCAACTGCATGTCTGGCGCGCGGGTATATGAAAACGATGATTGGTGTGTGTTTGTGGACAGTGGCCCTGCACTGAAGGGTTATGTCTCCGATATGATCCGTATCGGTAAGCTGAGCGAGCCCACAAAGGCACAGCAGGATTTCTATCAGATCAGCCTGGATTGCCATAAGACCTGCATTTCTATGGTCAAGCCCGGCGTTAAGATCGGCGACTTCTGTAAAGCGCATGATGATTTCATGCGGGCCCATGGTGTGGAGAATATTTGCCTGACCATGAATAACAGCGGTCACGGTGTCGGAATGGATGTTCATGAGATGCCTGTTATCAAGAGCATCTTCGCGGATAAGGAGTTTAAGCCCGGTATGGTGTTTGCGTTTGAGCCGACCATTATCCACCCTGTAGAGGGCCAGATCGTTCTGGAAAACAATTATTTGGTCACAGAGGACGGGTGCGAAAATCTGACACCGCAGCTGCAGGAACACATCTATGTTCCCCGACATTGATTGAATCCTATGATGAAGTGAGGTAAATAATTATGCGTCAATCACCGATGCTTGAATATTCGCTCTCCGAGTTTAAAGATCGCATTGCCAGGGCAACTGCAAAGATGCAGGAAGCCGGCCTGGATTTCATTATGGGTACTTCCAAGGCCGTTGTCTGCCATTTAACTGGCCTGCGTTCTGTAGCATGGAAGAGTAAGCTGTCCGCTCCTGGACTGATTTTCCTGGATGCTCAAGGGCATTTCGGCGTTGTAGGTTCCTTCAGCGCTTTGGATACTGCCATGTATACAACATGTCTGGATAATGAAGACTTCTACTTCTTTGATGCCTCTGGCCGTTTTGGTGTGGCATTGAACTACTATGATGCCCTTTGTTATACGCTGCGTCATCTGGGCTTTACCAAGGGTAAGATCGGTTGTGAGCTGAGCAGCGGCATCCATCTGCATATGGATCTGAGCATGTTTAACATGCTGAAAAAGGACTTCCCCGATTTGGAGTTTGTGGATGGCTCCGATGCAATTTGGGACATTCTCGCGGAAAAGTCCGAGGCACAGATCGCGAATCTGCGCTTTGCCGATGAGATCAACCAGAGCGCTGTGCGCAAAGGAATGGAGATTTTGAAGCCGGGATTTACCACAGAGATGGAGCTATATAAGGAGACGGCAAAGGCCGGTTATCTGTGCGGCTCTGAGCATTTTACCTACATGAGTGTGCTCGCCGGTGTTGAGCGTGCTTTGTGCGCTGATTGTCCTGCCTCTGAAGGGGTCGTGATCTCTGCGGAGCCCGGAACAACGGTGCGAATTGAAGGCGGCGCTATCCGCCGGGAATTGAATGCTCCTTTTACTGCCAACATAGTAGTTGGCGGAGTACAGCCGAATCAGGAAGAGGCATGGAAGTTGGCCAGCGATATGATTGAAGGTGCAATGGCCGCTGTCAAACCCGGAGCGATCGCCTGTGATGTGGCTGCTGCTATGGATGCCTGTGCCGCCCAGCAGGGGAAGGCAAGCTGGGTTGCCAGACCCGGTTTTGCCGGCTCTGGAATTGGCTGGGGTAGGGCAGATGGCCCTCTGCTCAGCAGAGACTGTAAAACTGTTCTGCGTGCTGGTATGGTGCTAACCATCATTGCTGCGGTACGTGACGCTTCTGTTGGGGAATTGGTGTTGCGGCAGAATGTCATAGTGACCGACGATGGCTGCATGTTCCTGAGGGAAAAGACTTACGATCCTCTGGTGGTATAAACTACCTGTGGCCGGGATGCAGCAAGCATCCCGGCCATTTTTATCAGATATTATTTATCATGGCAGGGTTCTTATAAGCCGTGATAAAAGTAAGTGCACAATAACCACCCGCCTAGAATCCCGGCCAAGGATGTGAGATAATATCCCAAAACTTGAAAAACGCACGGTGATTTTTTCGAGAAGGAGGGA
>ERZ773235.2948-NODE-2948-length-12985-cov-11.752049_pt1 | contig 12985 bp, 15 predicted proteins | sample MGYA00580522_ERZ773235 | MGnify/ENA primary metagenome ERZ773235 (study PRJEB29015, sample SAMEA2737797) | human gut metagenome | biome: human gut; feature: human-associated habitat; material: faeces | place: China | collected 2012 ...
CGGGCAGAAGTGACCGGGCGGAGCGTCGGTTCCGACGCCAGCCCTTTATCCTGCTTTTCGTCACCGCAAGCTCCATATCGCTCGTTTCCGCCGAAAACGGCGAAAACTCACTCATTCCGCTGTGTCTCCTCTTCCCACCGAACCCGCTTCGCTGGGCTTCGGCGGGAGCCCTGTTTTCTTTGTTGACCATTGCTTGCAGATCTCCACCTCGCTTCCGACAAGAAACAGCACACGGTAAAAGTGCGGCTTCAACACCTCCGGCACAAACGGCCCACGTTCGCTTTTGCGGATGAAAGCGGGTATACACTCGCCTTTGCCAGCAGGATCGCACACAGCGGCTCACACGGCGAAACACGGGGCGTTTCGGACAGGGGCGCTATCACTACCCTCGGAGCGTTTTGCGCGGTTCGGAAACCCTGCGCGGCCGGGTGTCAGAACGGCATACTTTGCCGCTTTTAGGTCTTGGTCGAGGGCGCTCCCAAAGAACGCGGAGAGCCTTCGGGACAGCGATGCGCTCATGCGCGTCGCTGTTCCGAGGCGCCGCGGCCCCGCTGGGCTGCGTGATCCCGTTGCTTTTCTCGTTTTGCTCAGCCGTATCGTTGGCACACGGAAAATCAAGCGCCTGTTCTTTAGTTACAGCGGTGCGTTTTTTGAACCGCTGTTCGCGTCGATCCATGCGAGAAACTTATCCTTTGGAACGACGATCCGGCTGCCGATTTTGAGCGCGGGGAATCCCTTGCTTCGTGCCAGCTCATAAGCACCGGCGCGGGAGATCCCGAGTACGGCCGCGACTTCTGCGACGGAGAGCATCAGCGGCAGCTCGTCATAGCTTGTGTAGGTGGAATGTTTCATCATTCGTTTCCTTTCCTCATGCGCCGGGTGGCATATCCATTGCAGACAGCTTGCGCTGAACTCGCTGCCGCTCTGCTGCGTGCTCGACCGCAGATAGTTGGCGCGCGTGAAAGATTTCTATGGCTTCACGGATCGGCCGGATGGTGTAGCGCAGGTTGCCGTTCTTCTTGATGCCGGAACGCATCAGGACAGAGGTTGGCTCGGTATAGATGAGCCCTTTCTCCGCGAGTGCGTCGACGTATCGCATGACCGTATTCTTTGCGCGGCCAACGGCATTGCCGATGGTGGTGTAGCTCGGCCAACACTGATAGGTGCTGCGGCTTTCGAGGCACCGGAGATAGGCGTACACTGCAATTTCGCTTGCATCCAGCCCAAGCGAAAAGATTTCATTCGGCATGGTGAAATAGTTTTTGTTGGGAAACTGATTCATGGGGTATCCTCCTGTTCGTTGGGATGGAAGAGTTGGATGAACTCTTTTGCGGAATGGACGATGCCAAGCTCCTTGAGCTGCTGATAGCGGATCAGGTCGCAGAGGGTACGCAGACTGATCTCTGCGTACTCCAACAGCTTGTCGGTCGCCAGCATCTGCTGGTAGGCATCCAGCGCAGTCGGTTTGTCCGGTGATTGGAAGAAGGCGAACAGTTCTTCTTCGGTTGGAATGCTGTCCGGTGCGCCGTGCTGTATCTCCTGCCGGATGTAGTCAATGACCTCCCGCTCAACTTGGGATGTCAGGAAATGTAGCAGATGTTCATTTTGTTCAAATGGATTCATGATCATGTACGCTCCTTTGTGTTCAGGTGAGGCGGTAAGGTTGCGGCCAACTCAGCCACGCTCCGATGGCGGAGCAGATTTGCCTCTATCTATAAGGACACTCAGAACGCATTTGTAAACCGGAAAATAAAATTTTTCAAAAAAGCTGGGAAGCCCTGTCATGAGACAGAGCTTCCCAGCTTTTTGTGCAGCTTTTTCAGTCGCTTTGATACCGCCATTCTGGAGATGCCATAGATCTGACCGATCTCCTCCATTGTCAGCGAGCAAGCCACCCTCCACGGGACGCCTGACATGATCCGAATCGGACAGCACCGTTTCAAACTCACTTTTACTCAGGTGCCTTGTGTCCTGCTTCCGATGACGGAAAGGAAGAATGTGTGCAGGAAACCCATCAGGGGTGTCCTGCACCTATGAAATCAACTGTTTTCAGAACGGAAGGTTCTGAAAACTTACACAGCGGGGCGAAAAATGCTTTTTCGTCTCGCTGTGGCCTTTCCGCTTTCAACGGAAGGGTACACACCCGCGCTGCCGGTACAGCGCCAAAAACTGTCGACCTTCATGGAGCATCCTGCGTACAGGGGTGGTCATAATGCCCTACGGGGCCCATGAATGTCTGAGGCCACACTTACGGTGTGGACCTCACCGGAAAGCTGTGAGATTCGGCTTTCGCCTATTACCAATATAAAGTGAACGAAAAGAAATGTCAAGAAAAGTAGGAAATGCTGTAAAGGGATACAGTACTGCCAAGAATTAACTATTAAAGTAGGCAAGGTGAATCATCTGTACAGATAATTCACCTTGCCCAATATGCAGAGATAAAGATGAGGAGATATAAATCAGAGCAAGGAGGCAGCCTCGCAATCAAGAAGGACCGTGCGTCCAAGTGTGGTTGCGGGAGAGTATACCAACAACAGCATGCATCTTGTTGGCGCCGTTGATAGGCATGTTTTTAGTGCAAGGAACATCCCGCAGCCCCGCCGCTGCGCAATCAATTGGGTCGTGTTTTTTCTTTGCAAGAGTTTACCCGAGAAACTATTAGCAATATATACAAAAAATTTTTGAGAAAATTATTAAAAATTTTTTTAAGAATTTCTTGAAAACCGAAAGCAATCAATGTGCAATATCACTATAAAGTTTAGTGTTGTAAGTACGTTACACCACATTGTTAAGGAGTGGGCATGTGAAATCGATTAATTCAGAGAACGATTTGCTGAAATCAATCATGAAGCTGATTGCACGGCAGTTTGGTGATAAATGTGAGATTGTGCTGCATGACTGGTCGGAGGGATATGACAAATCAATCGTGGCCATAGAGAACGGGCATGTATCTGGGCGAAAGGTTGGGGATCCAGGAAGCAATCTTGGACTTGAGGTGATGCGAGGTAGTTCCGATGGAACAAGCCAGTATAATTATGTGACCAGGACTAAGGATGGAAAGACTCTGCGCTCTTCGTCTCTGTATTTGACAAACGATGAGGGTGAAAAAATTGGCGCTCTGTGCATTAACTTTGATATCTCGGATATTTTGACCGCGCAGAAGACATTGGGCTATTTGTCAATGATCAAACAAGAGCAGGAAGAAAAATTTGTTAATGATGTATCTGAACTTTTAGAATATTTGCTTCAGGAAAGCGTTCGTTTGATTGGGAAGGCTCCAGATGATATGAGTAAGGAAGATAAAATGCGTGCATTGCGTTTTTTGGATGAAAAGGGGGCGCTATTAATTACCAAGTCTGGAACACGAATTTGCAAGTTTTTGGGGATTTCAAAGTTTACTCTTTATAATTCTCTGGATGAGTTGCGCGGCGTGGGTAATGGGAACGGATAGGAGAAGAAAATGTCAAAATTAGGTGAGTTGAAAGAGATACTGAAGAAATTAATTGCCATTCCGTCTGTGACAGGAAATGAACATGATATCGCCATTTATATAGCGGATTATCTAAGACAGTGCGGGGTAGATTCCGTTGAACTTCAGCCTGTTGAAGGAAACCGGTTAAATGTAGTTGCGCATCTCAAAGGAGAAAAGGCTGGACCGGTTGTCCTTCTCACGGGGCATATGGATACTGTGGCACCAGGAGAAGGATGGAGAACAGACCCTTTTAAAGCAACTGAACGCGATGGAAGGATTTACGGACGCGGTGCGGCGGATATGAAAGGAGGAATTGCTGCTATTTTAGTCGCGATTCGCAACGCAGCAGCGCAACGAGAGCAAATGCGTGGAGAGGCAATTATTGCTTTTGTCTGTGATGAGGAAGCGTATTCCAAAGGAGTGGATGCTTTAATTCGTTCGGGAATCAGGGCCGATTACGGAATTGCCGCCGAGCCGGAATGGGATGCCGTAATTGGCGCGGTTGGTAAGATGCTGATTAAAGTTCGCGTCTACGGGATAGCCGCTCACGGCAGCCAGCCGGAGAAGGGCATCAACGCGGTGGAGGAAGGCGCGAAGTTTCTTGCGGCGCTTGATCGGCTGCCACTTGGTCAGCACCCGAAGCTTGGCTGCCAACAATATGTGACGCTGAAGATGGAAGGTGGATTCAAGGAATACGGCGTAGTGGTGCCGGAGTATTGCGAGATATTGATCAACAAGCATACAGTACCGTCCGAGACCCGGGAAACAGTATTGCGGGATATGCGGGAATTGGTAGAACGGCTCGGTTTACGGGCGCGCTTTGAATTCGAGCTGCAGCAGCCCTACTATGATGCGTTTGATCTTGCGCCGGACTTGAAGCCCTTTGAACGGGTAAAGAACATTTTTGAAGAAGTGACGGGGCGGAAGATGAAAAGCGCATATTGTTCCGGCGTTTCCGATAATAACCGATGGGTTATTGATGCGGGAATTCCCGTCATTTGCCTTGGCCCGCATGGCGAAGGCTATCATCAGAAGGACGAGTGGGTGGAGCTTAAAACCGTAGAGCAGATGAGCGAAATATACCAACGCCTGTTGATGGAGACATAAAAGAATATTTTTTCGATTGAGCCAAAAAAATATTCTTTATAATAAAAAATATTTTTATAAGAGAGGAAGGACTTATGGAGGCAATTCGAATTAGCACAGAAAGAGCACCCGCGCCGGGCGGCTGGTATTCCCAGGCGTATAAAATAGGCAATCTTATTTATACAGCCGGTGTTACAGCGAACGATCCCGAAACGCAAAAAATGGTTGCGCCGGGGGATATTATCGGGCAGACCGAGCAGATTATGAAGAATATGCAAGCTATCCTGGAGGAGGCAGGGTCGGATCTTGCCCACATCATTAAAACGATGGTGTTTGTCAAGGACATTGAGGACTTTGCAAAATTCAATGAAGCCTACAAAAAATTCTTCCCAAATAATCCGCCGGCAAGAAGCACTATGCAAGTCGGTAATTTTTTAGGAGATATGGTGATCGAGATCGAAGCGATTGCCACCGAAAAATAAAAGAGGGAGCTAATTTATAATGAATGAGTTGTTTTCCAAAATTCAGCCAAAGCTGGACGAGAACAGGAACTGGGATTATTCAAATTACATGACGGAGCATTTCCCTCGCCGTATTTCCGGTATGGGAGACGATCGCAGAGCGTCGGAATGGATTGTTGAGAAGTTCCGCTCTTTTGGACTCGAGGCGGAAATTGCTGAATATACAGCATATAATTCTAACCCCGTCGGCTCTTTTGTAAAGGTGCTTGAGCCGGAAACAGTGACCCTGGAGAGCAGGCCGTGCTGCCATATTTCCTCTACGCCGCTGGAGGGAGTTGAGCTGGAGCTTCTGTATCTCGGCGCCGGCGACTACCGCGATTATGAGGGGAAGGATGTGCGCGGCAAGGCGGTCCTGGTGGAGGTCTCCTATAGCCCGGCTACGCCAGAGAAGGCAAGGATCGCCTATGAGCATGGCGCCGCGGCGATGGTGTGCGCGAACTGGGGCGAGGACGGAAAGACGGAGCAGGACTATATCTGCGGACGCGGTCTGAAGTCTGTCTGGGGCAATCCAACGCCTGAAACATGGAAGGATATTCCTCAGATTATAGGCGTCAGCCTGACCCACAGTGGAGGAATCTATCTTAGAACGCTGTGCGAGAAAAACGAACACGTCAAGGTCAATATCAGTTCTCAGGCGACGCGCAGCTGGGATGTGCTTCCTTTCCCTGTCGGGTTTCTGCGCGGCAGTGAGGAGCCGGAAAAATATCTGCTTGTCAATGGCCATATCGATGCGTGGGAGCCTGGCGTGACTTGTAACGCGACCGGAGACGGTACAATTATCACCCTTGCGGAGCAGTTGGCCAAACTTAAGGGTAAAATCAAGCGCAGCATCTATTTCGTTTGTTGGAATGGACATGAGATTGCGGAGAGCGCCGGTTCGACCTGGTGGGTCGACAAGCACTGGGACGATCTGCAGAAAAACTGTATCGGTGGCATTAATATTGACTCTACCGGCATGCTTCACGCGGTGCAGTACGAATGCACGGCATCGCGCGAGGTGATGGACTTCACCAAGGCAAAAATCAAAGAAGTGCTGGGCGAGGACACAAATGTTCTGCCTCTGAATAAATTTGGTGATCAGTCCTTCTTTGGCATCGGCATCACCTCTATCGTTGGACGCATGGGAATGTCGGACGAGTACATCGAGAAAACGCACGGAGCGAATTTGGGCTGGTGGAACCATACCATAAAGGACGGTATGGACAAAGTTGACAGAAAGAACCTGAAAAAGGATCTGGATGTTGCCGCCGCGATTATCTGCGATTATGTAAATGTCCCTGTGCTGCCTTGTGACTTCACGCGAACCTGCGCAGATGCCAAAAAGAGCCTTCGGGATATTATGGCAAAAGCAGACCCCTACATTGAGATGAAAAGCATTTATGAAGGATTTTCCGCCCTGGAGCAAAAAATTGCCCGAATCAATGATTTCCGGGCCGAACTGGCGGATTGCTCAATGACAGATAATCGAGTGAAGCTGCTCAATACCTTATTGCTTAAGCTGAGCCGCTGCCTGACATGGGTTCTCTATACCTACACCGATCGCTTTGAACAGAATTCCTACGCATATACGCCGGCGGCACGCGCTATTCCCATGCTTGCAGCAGCGGTAGATCTCGCTGCGATGGCCCCTGATTCTCTGGAGTATCATTTGAATCTGACTGAAGCAATGCGTAATCGCAATCGTGTTGCGCAAGCGGTAAATGATGCCAACGAGTTTGCGGAGCTCTACTTGTCCCTGATTGACAGTGCCAACTAATTTAACTGATTAAAAAGGAGAGAAAAACTATGAAAAAGCATCGAGTAAACCGTATTATGACATTTATTCTGGTACTCGCACTTTCTGTAAGCACCCTCCTGATCGGTTGTGGCAAGAATAATGACAAAATTGTTTTGGGGTGGATTGGACCATTGACAGGCGAGAATACAATCTGGGGAACAGCAGAAATGCAAGCTCTAACGATGGCGGTCGAAGACACTAATGCTGCTGGCGGCTTGTTGGGAAAAGAGGTTGAACTGAAGACCTATGACAATCGCGGCGATGCAGTTGAAACCACAAATGCGGCGAAGAAAGCAATCCAGCAAGATGGATGTATCGCGCTGTTTGGTTGTAATACATCGGCGTGCGCGATTGCGCTTTCAGAGGTCTGCACGCAGTTTAATATCCCTCAGATTGCAACAACGGCAACAAACAGCAAGCTGACGCAGGATGATGACGGCACAGTACACCCCTATACCTTCCGCGTTTGCCTCTCCGATCCCCAAATGGGCGATGTCATGGCGCAGTATGCCTACAAGGAGATGGGGCTTCGTTCTGTTGCGATTATCTATGAGATCGGCAGTGATTATTCCCTGGGCGTTACGCAGAACTTCACGGATTCCTTTGTGAAATGCGGAGGCAATGTCGTCATTACCGAAGCGTACAACAGCGGGGATGTGGATTTCCGCGCCCAGCTGACAAAGATTGCGAATACGGATTTTGACGCGCTGTTTATTCCCGCAAACTACAAAGAGGTTGGCCTGGTTGCAAATCAGGCAAGAAACATGGGCATTACGCAGCAGCTGATCGGGCCTGACGCATGGCAGGTGGACGACTTAATTGCCCTTGCGGCGGACGCTATGGAAGGCGGGTATTTTGTCAGCGGCACAGATATTACCTCCGATGCCTTAAAAGCATTCAGCGAAAAATTTCATGAGAAATTTGATTATTATCCAAGCGAAATTGGCACAAACGCCTTCTTCGCGACCGATGCATTTCTTATGATGAAAAATGCGATTGAGACTGCGGGTGAAGCAAATTCGGAGAAGATCAGAGATGCACTGGAGAACACAAAGGAACTGCAATGCCTGACAAGTAAGATTACCGTGATGCCGCAGAATCACAATCCCTTGCGTTCAGCTACGATTTTTACGATTAAAGATGCCGCTTTTGTACGTGTTACGGATTTTGAAATTACAGAGTAATTGACCTTACGTGGGGAGATGCTGGGAGACAGCTTTGCTGTCTCCCGGCTACGGAGGATGACCATGTTTTTACAACAGCTTTTTAATGGACTTTCGGTAGGTAGCATATACGCGTTGATGGCTGTCGGTTATTCCTTAATCTACAGCCTTCTGAACTTTACTAATTTTGCACACAGCTTGACTGTTACATTAGGCGCATTTGTTGCATTCTTCGTTACAAGCACAGCGCTTCAAAACTTGACGGTGGGCATCCTTGCAGCGGTTGCGGTTGCGGGAGCAGCCGCGATGCTGATTCAAAAGACTGCCTATAGCCCACTTTTGAAGAAAAATGTTCGAAGGATTTATTTGACAATAGCGGGACTTGGCACAGTTACGATCGGCGAAAACCTGATGATTATCGGATTTACGAGCCGTTTTCGCGCGTATCCCGTCAATTTCTCCGGTGATATGATCTCTATTTTCGGAGCGTCCGTCGGAGAGGTGGATTTGATCATATTTTTGCTAAGCGTTGTAGCGTTGGTTGCTGTGGAAATTCTGATTCAAAAAACCAGATTTGGCCTTGCAATCAGAGGGGCATCTTATGATTTGAATACAACGGCAATTATGGGAGTCAATATTCAGCGTCTCATCCTGACAGTATTTCTTGTAGCCGGCTCTTTAGCAGGACTTGCAGGGGCGCTCCTTGGTGCCAAGTACACGGCATACCCCATGCTTGGAGCAAGCATGACAAATAAGGCGTTTGTCAGCGCTGTGGTCGGTGGGCTTGGGAGCATACCGGGCGCTGTGGTCGGCGCAATGATTCTGGGTATCGGTGAGACGATGATAGCGGGCTATATTTCTTCGTCATTGCGTGATTTGTTTGCATATATGATGCTGGTTATCATTTTAATTGTTCGCCCGGTGGGAATTATGGGGCGGTCCTCTGAGGATAAGGCGTAATTAGGAGAGAAAGCATGGATTATTGGATTGGTGTATTTACGTTGACCTGTATTTATTTGATAGCGATACTTGGCGTCAGCGTCCTCTATGGCTTTACAGGGCTGTTTACCATGGGTCATGCCGGATTTATGTCTCTTGGAGCCTATACCTCCGCAATTGTCACGATTTATTTTGGCGTACCCAATTTTGTCGGTATCGTGGCGGGAGTATTGGTCGCTGCGCTGATCGGCGTACTGATAGGCATCCTAACGTTGCGGATGAGCGGCGATTATTTTGTAATTGTTACGCTGGGCATCGGAGAGGCAATTCGCATTATTATTCAGAATTTAACCGGTATCACAGGCGGAGCGCGCGGGCTGCAGGGAATCCCTTCCGGTAGCCAGGCTTGGATGGTTGCGGTCGTATTGGTAACAGTTGTTGTGTTCCTTGCTAATTTCAAGCGTTCTAAGCTTGGAAGAAATTGCATTGCAATTCGCGAGGAACCACTGGCCGCTGCCGCATGCGGTATTGACGTTTTCCGTCATAAACTGCTGGCAATGGCGATTAGTTGTGCGCTGTGTGGGCTGAGCGGCGCGTTGCTCGCACATTACATGCATTATCTTGTCCCGACGATGTTCAACATGGCCAAGTCAAACGAACTGATTATGACAGCAATCCTTGGCGGACGCGGCAGCATCACGGGAACGCTGATTGCGGGCGCGGTATTGATTCCACTGCCCGAGTTCCTCCGGTTTGGTTCGGCGCAGGAATGGAGAATGGTTCTTTATGGACTGCTGGTAGTTATTACAATTATTTTCCGTCCTACGGGCCTTGTTGGTGGCAAGGAAATAACACCGAAGGCCATTCGACAGTTCGGAATGCAAATGCGGCAGCGGTTACATCGAATGAATGGAGTGGTCCGGAAGGGGGATGGAGAGCATGAATAACCTCCCGTTTTTTTCCATTAAAGGACTTCATAAAAACTTTGGTGGAGTTATCGCAACAAATAATGTATCGATTGATATAAACAAAAACGAGATATTTGGAATTATCGGGCCGAACGGAGCGGGAAAGACTACGCTTTTTAATATGATTACCGGCGTGTATCACCCATCAGAGGGACATATCTTTCTGGAGAGTACCCAGCTTGACGGAATGCCCGTGCATAAAATCGCTCAGGCAGGCGTGGCGCGTACATTCCAGAATATCCGTTTGTTTTCGGATTTGACCTGCTATGAGAATGTAAAGACCTCATGTCAGAAAAACGTCCACTATGGCTTTTTAGACGGTATTCTAAGAACCTCTCGCTGTCGAAGCGAAGAGGCAAGGCTTGATAACGAGTGCAAAGAATACCTCAGGGAAGTAGGCCTATGGGAACAGGCGAATGTGCTGGCCCGAAATTTACCATATGGAATGCAGCGCCGTCTTGAGATTGCCCGCGCAATGGTTACCTTTCCCAAGTTGCTGCTGCTCGACGAACCGGCTGCAGGCATGAACGAGGAAGAGTCCCGCCAGCTGACAGAAATTATCAAGGAGCTGCGCGATAAGCACGATGTAACGATTATTATCATCGATCACCACATGGATGTTATTATGGATGTGTGCGACAAAATTACTGTTATCAATTTTGGCACGCAGATTGCAACCGGAGCGCCAGAGAGCATTCAAAGCAATCCGGATGTAATAGCAGCCTATCTGGGGGGAGAATGAAACATGATTGAGATCAAAAATCTGCACTACTCTTACGGAAAGATTACGGCGCTGCGCGGGATCAATTTAGCAGCGAACTCCGGGGAAATTACAGCAATCATCGGGGCGAACGGCGCGGGAAAATCCACCCTGATGAAGTGCATTGCAGGTCTGCTCAAGCCAAATATCGGTGAGATCCTCTGCGATGGGGAAAGACTGCCGGCGGAGCCGCACAATGTGGTTAAGCGCAATATTGTTCTGGTTCCAGAGGGGAGATGGATTTTCCCAAACTTAACAGTTGAAGAAAACCTGAAAATGGGTGCGTATACCGTCAAGGATAATACGGAGAACATGGAAAAGGCATATGCCATGTTCAACCGTTTGGGAGAGCGCAAGCGGCAGTTGGCCGGAACGCTTTCCGGCGGGGAGCAGCAAATGCTGGCGATTGCGCGTGCACTGATGTCGAATCCGAAAACAATTCTTTTTGATGAGCCGTCCCTGGGACTTGCGCCGCTGATTGTTAATGATGTAATCGATATGATTCAGCGTGTCAACAGGTCCGGAATTTCGGTTATAGTCGTCGAGCAGAATGCAAAAAAAATACTGACAATCGCAAACCGCGCTTATGTGATGGAGCAAGGAAGGATTGTAAAGAGCGGCAGCGGGCAGGAGTTGGCGAGCGATAGCTTGATTGTGGAAGCATACCTTGGCGGTAGACGCGGAAAGTAGGGAGAATATTATGACAGAAAAGACTTGGAAAGCTACGCTTGATTATTTTGGGCTGGAGGGGCAAGTGGCCATCGTGACCGGAGCCGGTAACGGCATCGGAGAGGCGACAGCAACTATGCTCGCAAACCTTGGTGCGAAGGTCGCTGTTTGCGACATTGAAATTGCCCGCGCCGAACGAGTAGCACAGAATATTACGAATTGCGGAGGGACCGCAATCGCGGTCGCCTGCGATGTCGGTAGTCAGGAGCAGATAGAGCGAGCCGTCGAGGAGGTCGCCGCACAGCTTGGTTCCATAGATATTCTGGTAAATAACGCGGCAGGCTTTGGCGGGGGAAAGACATTGGATCAGGTAGATCTAAAGGAGTGGGACCGGCTGATTCATTTGAATCTGACCAGCGCCTATATGTTCTCCATGGCGGTTCTCCCTTATATGAAAGAGAAAAAGCACGGAAAAATCTGTAACGTCAGTTCGGGCGCCGGTATTATCGGTGATAATACGGACGTTCACTATGCCTCAGCGAAGGCGGGCCTGATCGGAATGACAAAGGAGATGGCAACAGAGTTGATGCCATTTCAGATCAATGTCAACGCGCTTGGCACGGGCTTGACGGATACGAGAATGTCTCGCAGGAGCTATTGGGAGCAAAAGAAGAACAGTATTTCATGGCATCGTGTGGGTGAGCCGAAGGATCAGGCAGCTGCAATTACATATTTGGTTTCGGAGGCAGCTGAGTATTTGACGGGACAGGTTATTTGCCCTAACGGCGGGGCATGGATGCATGGGTAAAAATGATGAAAGATTATTTGAAAATTGCGGGGAAAGCGGCAATTGTATCTGGCTCTGCACAGGGAATTGGAAAAGGAATCGCAAAAGGACTTGCATCTTACGGTGCAAAAGTCATAATCTGTGATATCAATGATGAGCTTGGATTGCAGACTGTAGAGGAAATCCGCGAGGATGGTGGGTGCGCAGAATTCTGTTCTTTTGATGCGCTTTCATCGGAGAGCATAAAACGACTTGTGGATAAGACAAAGCAGAAGTTTGGCAGTGTGGATATTGTAGTTAACAGCGTAGGTGGAGGCGAGCAGCCTCGTGGCTTTGAGACATTGTCAGATGATGATTGGGATCGGATTATTCGCCTGAATCTTTATAGCATGTTCTATATGTGTAGAGCAGCATTTCCATATATGAAAGAACAGCTGTCAGGGAAGATCGTTAATATTAGCTCTGGATTTGCCCTTGCAGGTGGCGATTACTGCGCGCACTACGCTACGGCCAAAGCTGGCGCGATTGGATTTACAACATCGCTTGCAAAGGAAATGGCACCATATAATGTAAACGTTAATGTCATTCCTGTCCCGACGACAGATACACCGCTGCTACGGGCAACACTTAGTCAGGAAATGATTCAGCGAGAGATTGATGTGACTCCAATGAAACGTATTGCGACAACGGAGGATATTGCTGATACGGTGCTTTTTTTGGTGTCCGATGCGGCTCGCTATATTACCGGACAGATCATTGCTCCGAATGGAGGAAGGAGAATGCTGGTGTGACAGCATTAGAAAGACTCTATAACGCGGCAGTGGTGCCCGTCGTCGTGCTCGA
>ERZ773235.2953-NODE-2953-length-12976-cov-2.633929_pt1 | contig 12976 bp, 11 predicted proteins | sample MGYA00580522_ERZ773235 | MGnify/ENA primary metagenome ERZ773235 (study PRJEB29015, sample SAMEA2737797) | human gut metagenome | biome: human gut; feature: human-associated habitat; material: faeces | place: China | collected 2012 ...
CCGGAATCTTCGGAACTTCGTGAATGCTGACGTTCAGACGCTCAAGGGCGTCCATGTCCCCGTATTCGGGGCGAAGGCCAAGTCCGCTTTGGGGGATCATGCCGAGGCCGCGCCACAGGGCGTCGCGGGGCTGGTAGACCTGCCTGATGAGGGCCATGGCCGTGGGATTGCCGTCAGGGGAGACGGCCCTCGGGTAGGCGTTTTCCACTCTGGGATCCCTGTCCCTCAGGCTTTCGGCCAGCATGCACAGCGCGAGCAGGATGTCCGCGGGCTCGAAGCCGCCCACGCAGCCCGGCGTATGCCAGGTGTCGCGCAGGAACTGATAGGGCTTCAGTCCCGTGACCATGCAGCAGTGCCCCGGAAGGAGGAAAGCGTCAACGCGGCACTCTTTGTCAGAAAGCAGAGCCGTGAGAGCCGGAGGCACGAGTTTGTGCAGGGGAAAGACGCAGAAGTTTTTCAGTCCTTCCCTGCGGGCCGCCAGAATGGTTCCGGCCACTGTGGGCGCTGTCGTTTCAAAGCCGATACCAAGGAAGACCACAGTGTCCCCGGGATTTTCCCTCGCGATCTGCAGGGAATCCAGGGGCGAGTAGACAACGCGCACTCGGGCTCCTTCTGCGAGGGCGTGCTTGAGGCTGCGGCCGCCGGGGCCGGGAACGCGCAGGAGATCGCCGAAGGTCGTGATAATCACGTTGTCCTTCCCGGCCATTTCCATGAAGGCGGCCACCTCAGAATCGTGGGTAACGCAGACCGGGCATCCGGGACCGGAGAGATGAACCACGCCTTCGGGAAGGAGGGAGCGCAGGCCGCTCTGGAAGATGGAAACAGTGTGGGTGCCGCAGACTTCCATGAAGCGCATGCTTTTCCCGTCTATGCCGTCGAGGGCCTTCTCGAGGCGTTTGAGAAGGCTTCTGCAGAGAACGGGATCGCGCAGGAGGCTGTCGATGCGTTCCTGGGTGTTTGGCTGCCCCTTGGTTTCTTGCATGGCGGAATGTCCTTTACGGCAGGAGCGGGGCAGCGTCCAGGCCTTCCTCGACGGGCAGGCCGCACATGAGGTTGGCGTTGGCGAGAGCCTGACCCGAAGCGCCGCGGCAGATATTGTCTATGGCGGAAACGATGATGAGGCGTCCGGTCCTGGGATCGACAACGAGACCGAGGTCGCAGAACATACTGCCGCGCACGTAACGCGTCTCGGGAAGCTTTCCCGCGGGGAGCACACGCACCCAGCGGGCATTGGCGTAAGCTGCCTCGTAGACCTTGTGCACGTCATCAATGGTCGTCTTCGGATCCGTGAGCTTTGTGTAGATGGTGGACAGGATACCGCGGTTCATGGGCACGAGGTGCGTGTTGAAGGACAGCGTGACAGGGCGTTTCGCGATGAGGGAGAGCTCCTGTTCGATTTCCGGAGTATGGCGGTGCGTGCCGAGGCCGTAGGCCTTGAACGTGTCGTACACCTCGCAGAAGAGGGAGCCGACCTTGGGCTTGCGGCCTGATCCGGTGGTGCCTGACTTTGAGTCGATAACGATGTCATCCGGGCTGATGAGGCCGCGGGAAAGGGTCGGGTAGAGGCCGAGAATGGACGAGGTTGGGTAGCAGCCGGGATTGGCCACGATATCTGCAGAGGCCACCCTGTCGGCGTAGAGCTCGGGCAGTCCGTAGACGGCTTCGGGCAGGAGCTGCTTCTGCGTGTGTTCGACCTTGTACCACGCCTCGTAGACAGAAGCGTCGTGGATGCGGAAGTCGGCGGAAAGATCGACAACCTTGATTCCGCGCTGATGGAGCTCAGCCAGCATGTCCATGGCCTTGCCGTGGGGGACGGCGAGGAAGACCACGTCGCAAAGCTCTTTAGCCCTGTCGGGATTGTAGACGCTGATCATGACGTCCGAGCCGGGAAGTTTCTCGAGGAAGGGATAAAAGTCACCGAGGCGTTTTCCGGACTCCGTGCGGGAGCAGGCCATGGTCAGTTCCATGTGCGGATGGCTGGCGAGAAGGCGGGCCAGTTCCATGCCTGTGTAACCGGTAATGCCGACGAGGCCGATTCTGAATTTTTTCACTGCCTTTTCCTCCGCTACTTCTGAGAGTGGCTGACGTATTTCATTTTCAGTTCGTAGATGATGCTGTCGAGCATGCTGCTTTCATCCGGAGTAAGACCGTTGGTGATCTTGTCCCTGAGCATGGCCAGCGTATCGATGCCGTGCTTGGCGAGTTCCGCGTTGGGCGTCAGGCTGCCCGTTTCGGGGTTTGGCACCTCGCCGAGCTGGACCAGCGTCGAGGAGGCGAGAGAAAGAATGAATGTTGAGAAGGAAATCTGGGGGAGCTGGCCGGCATTGCCGGCGTTCTGCCCTGCATCTGTATCAGACATGGGAAACTCCTGAATTGGCGGGGGAAAGGCGGAATTTTTCGTTATTTCGTGAAGCTGGCCATGAAGCATTTGAGATAGGAGGTCTCCAGCATGGCGCTGTTGGCCGGATGATCAGGCCCTTGGCCTCCCTGATAAAAAATGCGTGCCACGCGCTGTGTTCTGGCCGCGGCCCGGGAAATGGCGCTGCGCAGCTCGAGGGCGTCGAGGTGCTGTGAACAGGAACTCGAGACAAGCACACCGCCTTCCCTGATAAGGTGTGATGCCAGGATGTTGAGGCGGGTGTAGGCCATAAGCCCCTGCTTCCTGTCCTTTTCGCGTCTGATGAGGGCCGGAGGGTCGATGCTCACGACATCGAAGCGCCTCCCCTTATCGTAAAGGGAATTGAGCAGATCGAAAGCGTCTCCCTGTATGGTCTCGCAGCCGCTGGCTGGCGCGTTGCGTTCCATGTTTCTGCGGCAGTACGAAAGAGCCTGTTCCGATGCGTCCACGAAAGTCACCGATTTCGCGCCGGCGCGGGCCGCGGCGACGCCGAAGCCGCCCACGTAGCTGAAGCAGTCGAGTACGTCGGCGCCGGGGCAGCATTTCGCGGCCGCTGCGCGGTTCAGGCGCTGGTCATAGTACCAGCCCGTCTTCTGACCCGTGAGCGCGGGAACGAGATAAACGCAGCCGTTTTCCGGCACTTCCAGCTCTTCCGGCACGCTGCCTTCAGTCTCGTTCTCTGTGGGCAGCCCCTCGAGAACGCGGGAAGGGAGATTGTTGTCCCAGAGCAGGGAAGAGGGATGCACGAGCTCCGTAAGGGCATCGCGGATGAGGGGCTTCCGAGCCTCCATGCCGGCCGTGGTAACCTGGATGGTGAGATGGCTGCCGAAACGGTCGATAGTCAGACCCGGGAGAAAGTCTCCTTCGCTGAAGCAGAGGCGGTAATAGGGCTCGCTGAAGCATTTTTCACGCAGAGCGAGGGCCGAGGCCAGACGGGAGCCAATGAGGTTCCTGTCGAGCGGTACATCCGGTCCGAAAGAGTGAAGCCGGCCGCAGATGAGCGTCGCGGGATTGATACAGGCCGATCCAAGGGGCTTGTCCCTGTTGTCGAGAACCGTGACCTCATCGCCCGGCCTGAAGCCTTTGAGCGGCGTTTTCTGCGTACTGACCTCATTGGAGAAGATCCACAGATGGCCGGCTCTGAGCCGCCTGTCATTTCTGCTTTTAATGGAGAGAACGGGCAGTCCCATGACAAATGCTCCTTTACTTTGCACCACGCGCGGAAAGGGCGTCCACTGCCTGGGTGAGAGTCCGCGGACCGGGCGTGACGGAAACGTTCACAAAGGTACCGAACTGGTGCATGAGAAAAGCACCGGCCAGCTGAGGCAGTGTGAGTACCGCGCCCGGGTGCGTGGAAAGCGTTATTGTGCCGGGAGCGTCGATGAAACTTTCAAGCCTGGTGCACTGGTTCCTGCCGGCTTCATCGTCACGGCTGCACAGGCCGCGGCTCGAGATTTTGAGCACCATGGCAGCTGCGTGGGCGTCAGGGGTGATGTTACGGGCGAGCTCGGCGGTCAGGGAATAGTCCCTGAGTGTCACTGTGGCGTCACGCACACCCTGCGCGGCAGGCAGATAGGTGAAGTCCCAGGAAAGGTCAAAGAGTCCGCTGAAACGGGCGAGTCCCTGCTGTCTGTTTTCCTCGAGTCCCGCCGAAGAGAGATCCACGTCGCCTTCCACAACGCGGGTGCCCGCGAGGCTGATACCGAAGACTTCCTCAAAGAGTTCCCGGGGGATGCCGGCACCGCGGATATGGGCTTCGGCCGTCATGGGTTTCACTGACTTCCACTCCATGTCGGTCTTCCTGATGGTGAAAGGCGCGGCCGGGGGAAGCGGAATGCTCAGGTTTTCGATGCTGACGGTGCTGAACATGGGGCCGTTGTCCTGAAGGGCCCTGGCGAACCTCATGAGCGCCTGAGGGTTCTTGTCTGCCCCCGAAGCGGGATAGGCCATGATTTCGCTGAGCAGGGCCGCGCTGACTCGGATACCGCGTAATACCGTTTTCCCGAGGATTACGGTCTGCCCGCCAGAGGTGACGTTCAGGCCGGAGACGACATATTCCCGGATGGCGCAGTTCCCGATGCCTTTTATCTCGATATTCCTGCAGGCCACCGAGGAGCTTCCCTGTGCCGTGACGGTTGAGCTCGCCAGACTGTCAACGCTGGAGCTTTCAATGTAGACGCCCTCGGCTGTCTGGGCGAAGGGGGGCCTGTTTCCCGCGAGATACTGCCTGAGCAGGCTGCAGGGCATGGCGATGTTCTTCATGGACACTCTGGCCGCTTCAAAGCGGCTTCCCCCGTTTTCAGAGCGCAGGCCGGTGAGAGTGAGCCGGCTCAGAAGAGGGACGAGCGTGTCGTCCTTCATGAAGAGGCTGCAGATGCCTGGCAGACACGCAAGGATGCCCCTGAAGGATACCGTGCCGCGCATGGTGTCCGCATGCATGGCGCCGGGGCCTGTGGGTGTCCTGCGTATGGAACTCCAGTTGACCACGGTGAGCTCGCGGGTGATCGGAGAGAAGACCACGCTTCCGGCTGTTGTCTCGGAGCCGGGACCTGCGAGGCTGGCAAGGGCGTCCCTGGCCACGTCTTCCATGGCGGACTTGGCGAAGAGGGCTGAGCCCGCGACGAGGCAGAGAAGAAGCGCCGTGGTAACAGTGATGGCGATAATGATTTTTTTCATGTTGTGTCTGCCGGACCTGTTGTCCTAGTCCACCCTGTGGTGGCAGCCTATGCTCTGCTTGTTGCGCATGGCGGACTGGGTAATGACGTAGGCGGTCTGGATGCCGTGAAAGAGGTCAAGAAGCCTGCGTGACAGGGGCGTGAGCTTGTAGAAATCATGTATGTGGCGCACGAGCTCGCGCATTTCCTCAAAGGCGCGGCGCAGGCGGACCTGGTTTCTCGTGATACCCACATAGTTCCACATGGTGGTGCGGATGCGGGCCCAGTCCTGAGCAACCAGGGCAGGGTCATCGTTTCCCTCGTGGCCTTCGTGATTCCAGTCGGGTACGGCAAGGCTGTTGGGGACGCCGCCGTAATGACGGTTCAGGCGCGAGGCGATGTGCTTTCCGCAGCCGACGCCCCAGACAAGAGCCTCGAGCAGGGAGGTAGAGGCCAGGCGGTTTGCGCCGTGCAGGCCTGTGCAGGAACATTCGCCTATGGCGTAAAGGCCGGGCATGGAGGTCTGTCCGTTCAGATCAACGAGGATGCCGCCGCAGAAATAATGGGCGCCGGGAACCACGGGGATAGGGTCGGTGCGGATGTCGATGCCGATATCCTGGCATTCCTGGAACACCGTGGGAAAGCGCGTGGGCAGATCGGCTTCGACGCGCGTGGCGTCGAGGTAAAGACAGGGAGCCCCGCTTGCGAGCATCTCCTCCATCATGGCCTGGGAAACGATATCGCGGGGTGCGAGATCGCCGCGCGGATCGTGTTTCTTCATGAACGGCACGCCCTTGTCGTCCACGAGGTGCGCGCCTTCGCCGCGCATGGCCTCGGTGATGAGCGGGCAGCGGGCCATGGCGTCAGAGAAGAGTGTCGTGGGGTGGAACTGCATGAATTCCAGATTGGCGAGAGAAACGCCCGCGCGCGAGGCCATGGAGATGGCCGAACCCACACAGGCCGGGGAATTCGTGGAGTGCAGAAAAACCTGCCCCACGCCGCCTGTGGCCAGAACCGTATGGTCGGCGATGATGGTCACGATGCCGCCCGTGTTCTCGTCGAGCACGTAGGCGCCGATACAGCGGTTCATGACTTCGTAGCGCATCTGGGACGTGGGAGCGCTGTGATGCGTGGTCAGAAGATCTATGGCCGTATGTCTGTAGAGAATGGTGATGTTTTTGTGGGTTCTCACTTTCTCACGGATGCCGTCCATGATGGCCTTGCCGGAGTAGTCGGCCTTGTGCAGGATGCGCCTGCGTCCGTGGCCGCCTTCTCTTGTCAGATCCCAGTTTCCTTCCGCGTCTTTGTCGAATTCGATGCCTGAGCGCTCGATGAGCACATGATCCACGCATTCCGGTCCTTCGACGCAGAGGTTGCGTACGGCTTTCTTATAATTGTACTCATGGCCGGCCACCAGGATGTCGTGCTCGAGGGCGCGGGCTTCCTCTGCTGTGTCCTCTGTGGCAGCCTTGTAGATAATGCCGCCCTGGGCCAGCTCGGAGTTTCCCCCGCCAAGGTGATCGCTTTCGGAAATAATCAGGACCTCGTGCCCGGCGTCAGCCAGGGTAAGAGCCGCGGAACAGCCGGCCAGCCCCGAACCGATGACCAGAACGGGTACGTGATAGCGTGTTTTTGCCATGATAAGAAAACCTCGTCAGTCTGCGCTTTTCCCGCAGTGAGCCAGCCCTCCGGAATGAAAGGCCGGAATGGGGAAAGCAGTTTCTCCCATTATACAGCAGATACCGGGAAACGCACGGATTCTTTTTTTCAGTTCCGGCTAGCGGCAGGCTTCCAGCATGCGGGTGAGGGAGAGCTTCGCGGGTTCGCGGTCCGCGTCGTTGAGAACCACGGTCCGGTACGTGCCGTCTTCGATGCTCTGCAGGGAGCTGAGCAGCTTTTCGGGCGTGATTTTCGCCATATCGGGGCAGAGCGCGTCTTCCCCGTCCAGGAGGGGAATGATGGTGCAGCTGTTCATGTGGCGTCTGGCGAGGCGTTTCACGAGATTGCACTCCGTGCCCACCACGAGCAGGCTGTGTCCGTCTGTTTCCTTCGCGAAGCGGGCGGCGTCCTTGATAAGGGCTGAAGTAGAGCCCGCGAGGTCACAGAGCGCTGTCACATCAGGAGCGGCCTCGGGATGCACTGTGACGCGGCAGCCGGGATGGGCGCGCCGGAGAGCCTGAATCATGTCCGGCGTGTAGGCTGCGTGCACGGGACAGTATCCGGGCCAGAGCAGCAGATGGCGGTCAAGAGGCTGGGCATCGGGGTTCCTGATGCCGTTCTCATCAAGTTCGAGGACGTGCCAGGACTGCTCGTTCATGCCCAAATCGCGGGCGGTGTTCCGTCCGAGGTGCATGTCAGGCAGAAAGAGCACGTGTTCCGATTTTTTAAAGGCCCACTGCATCATGACCCGGGCGTTGGCGGATGTGCAGACGGAACCGCCAAATTCTCCGACCACGGCCTTGAGCGGCACGTCGGTGTTGACGTAGCAGAGGGGCAGAAAATCGAGGCCGCGCTCCTTGAGCTCCGTGAGCACGGCGCGAGCGGCGGAGGCCCGGGACATGAGCGCCATCCGGCAGTCCGCGTCAGGAGCCGGCAGAAGAACCTTCTGCCCCTTTCTGGCCAGTAGCGCGGCGGTTTCTCCCATGAACGTGACGCCGCAGAACACGATGAATTCGGCGTCCACATCGGGGATGCGGCGGGCGAGTTCAAGAGAGGCACCCGTGAAGTCGCAGTGCGCGATGACGGCATCGCTCTCATAGTGATGCCCCATGATGCAGAGGCGCGAGCCGAGGCGTTTCCTGATTTCCTCTATGGCGGTGAATATTTCCTGCATGAAATGTTTCCTCTTTTGCGGCGTCAGAAACGCCTGATGGTGAAACCGGGGTGTGGCTTCCCGCCTGACCGGGATCGGACAGATCTGCCGGCCATCAGCGTCCGGTCTCTGGTCCGGACGCCGGCCTGGAAAAAAAAGAAAAGCTTCTAGTCCTTCGGCTGCAGCGTCATGCTGAAGTCGGCGGATACTGCGGAATGGGTAAGCCTGCCCACGGAAATGAAGTCCGGATGTCTTGGCCCGGTGAGAGCCAGGCTGCGTATGTTTTCCAGGCTGACACCGCCGCTGACCTCGGTTTCAATGTCAGCGGGCACGAGAGCCAGGGCTTTGCCGAGCATGGGTGCGCGCATATTATCCATCATGATGCGGTCCACGCGGCAGGCCACGGCCTCTCTGACGTCATCAAGTGTGCGGCATTCAACCTCGATGGGCGGGCAGCGGTCCCAGAATTCCCTGAGTCTGTTCACGGCCAGGGTTATGGAGCCAGCCTGATCAATGTGATTGTCCTTGAGCATCAGCATCTCTTCGAGGTTCCTGCGGTGGTTGGAGGCCCCGGCGAGCTGTACCGCGTATTTTTCGGGCCAGCGCAGGCCGGGAGTGGTCTTGCGCGTGTCGAGAAGGCGTACGCCCGTGCCTTCCAGCTCCCTGACGTAGCGGGACGTGAGATTGGCTATGCCGGAAAGATGGCTGATGAAGTTGAGGATGACGCGTTCCGCCCGCAAAAGGACTGTGGCGTCGGCCTCGAGATGCACGATCTCGGTCATGGCGGGGACGGTGCTGCCTTCCTGTACCAGAAGCTCCTCGCTGAAAGGAGCGTTCATCTCCCTGAAAATTTCAGGGATAACCGGCAGGCCGGCGACCATGGTTTTTTCCTTGGCCGTGATGCGCGCCTTCATGGGGACGTCAGGCGTGAAGACGCCGATGCTGGTCAGGTCCTCCCCGTCCTCGTCGAGTGCGAGGCGGATAGCTCTGTGAAGAAGTTCGAGGCTCTTTTGAGAAAAATATTCAGCCCACGGCGTTGTCATGCTTGTCCCCTGTAATGGCTTTTGCTAGAAAGAAGGCGCTCAAATAGAGAAGTTTCTTACCACCCGGAACAGTTATCTTCAAGCCGGCCCAGGCTGCAGACCCCGGACCATGCGAGGCAGAACATGAGCGAAGAGACCAGAAAAGAAGCCAGTGCAGACCGTGGTGAAGAGAAAACAGCGCAGCAGGCCGGGCAGATCCTGACAGAGGCTCCGGGATCCGGGACCGCCCCTGAGGCAGTGCAGGCTGCTGTTCCTGCGGAAACGGCCCCGCAGCCGGCTCCTCAGGCCGGGGAAGCGCACGGTGCCGGGTCCGCTGCCGTGGAGGAAAAAACAGAGAGAAACAGCGCGAAGGATCGGCACAGGCGTGGCAGTGACGAGCAGCAGGAAAGCAATGAGTGCCGGAATGCCGCCAACGAGGCGTCTTTCGTGCACCCCGCCGACCTTGCCGATCATCTGGAGAATCTCGACCTCAAGTCCCAGGTCTGCGCTCTGAGGCGTATGCCCCGCGAGGACGCAGCTGACGCTCTTGCTGAACTCGACGAGAACGTGGCAGTCGACGTCCTGGAAAACCTTGACGCGGACGACGCAGCCCAGATTATCGCGGAAATGGAGCCTGACGACGCCGCCGACGTCCTTGACGAACTCGATGAGAGTCACAGAGACGTGCTGCTCGGCCGTCTTGCCAAGGAAGACTCCGAAGAACTGCGCAACCTTTTGAATTTCCCCCAGGATTCAGCCGCCGGTGTTATGAACACCGAAGTCATCATGCTGGAGGAGTCCTGGACGGTTGACCAGGCTATTTCCCATATCCGCTCTGAAATGGAACTTGAGAAGGAAAGCCCGTATTACGGCTATGTCGTGGATGAGAAGGAAAAACTTGTCGGCGTTCTTTCCCTGCGCGATCTCATGCTGGCCAAACCCGGCATCATCGTAGGTGACGAGGTTGCGGGACAGAACGTGGTGAGCGTGCGCTACGACATGGACAAGAGAGAGGTGGCCAGCGAGCTCAGCCACTACAATTACATGGCCCTCCCGGTTGTCGACTACGAAAATCACCTCATGGGCGTGGTCACCTATGACGATATCATGGACATCATGCATGAAGAGGCGAGCGCCGACATGCTGGGCATGGTCGGTGCCGGTCCTGAGGAAAACATTGACACGCCCTGGTACGAGAGCGTTGCAAAGCGTCTTCCGTGGCTGGGCGTTAACCTCGTCAACTCGGCTCTGTCCGCCTCCGTGGTCTACCGTTTCGACGGCACCATCGCCCAGATGGCCGTCCTGGCCGTGCTCATGCCCATGGTCGCAAACCAGGGCGGCAACTCCGGTCAGCAGGCACTGGCAGTCATGATCCGCCAGCTGGCTTCGGAGAAGGTTGATCGCAAAAAAGCCATCAAAGCCGTTCTGCGCGAGGGAAAGATCGGCTTCATCACGGGCTTCGCTATGGCCATTGTCGCGTTCATTGGTTCCTGGATTTTTTCCCACAACATGATTGTGGGTATGGTTATGGGCGGCGCCATGCTCTGTGATATGGTCCTCGGCGCTGTGGCCGGAGGCTCCATTCCCCTTATTTTTAAGGCCCTTGGCCGCGATCCCGCCCAGGCCTCAAGTATTTTCCTGACGACTATCACCGATGGCTGCGGTTTCTTCATTTTCCTGGGGCTCGCCACTGTCTTTCTCTTCTGAAGCCCTCATGGGCCCGATCGCAAAAACGTCCTTTCCGGGATTGCGCGGAAAGGACGTTTTTTTATGAAGAGGAGCGTGTCTGATGGGTGAAAGTCCCGGGACGGCCCAGGCTGTTACCTGCTGGTTTGTAAAAAACAGAAAACCGCCGTGTACCGGACGGTACGCGCGGCGGTATAAGAGGAGAGAGCTCTGGTCAGGGCTCCCTCCTGCCTGATCTTCCATGGATGGCGGAGGCGCATAGGAGTCGAACCTACCTCAGACCTTTCAGCCTGACACCAGTTTTGAGGACTGGGCGCCACACCGGTGACGAAACACCCCCGTACTGCGTATCAATACCCTGTGAGGCCCCGGCTGGCAAGAGCCTGGTTACACCTTCTTCACGAAGGGAAAATCGGTTCTGTAGCCCTGTGCCGTGCAGTGGGCCACGAGGATGCCCCCGGCGTCCTTCACGTCGACGTCGTAGGTGACAACGTGTTTCCCGCCCCGGACGAGACGCGCCTCGGCGACAAGCGGCCCCTCGCGTCCGGGGGCAAGGAACTGGATGGACGTGGAAAGGGAGACAACGCCAGTTCTGGCGTCGCTGTTGCAGGCCGCGCCGAACGCTATGTCAGCCAGCGTGAAAATGGCGCCGCCATGGGCGATGCCCATACCGTTCTTCACTTTCTGTGTGATGGGCATGGTGACGCGGCTGTATTCGGGACGCGCTTCTTCGACGTGCATGTCGAGAAGCTTGTACATGTTGTCGAGTTCGGCCAGCGGATTGCCGTTTTTTTCAGTAGTGTTCATTGTGCTCCTTGGCAGACGCATCCCTGGATGCGGCCGGCATTTTCCGGGGCGGGGGGACTCCCCATTGAGAAGAAAAAAGAAGCAGAGGAAACCAGCGGCCTCCTCTGCCTTTGAAACTGCTGTTCCCAGCGGAAGGAGCTACACAGCCTGCTGCAGGCCGTCCAGCTTCCAGCTGCCCGTATCGTGTTCGCGGACGAAGGTCCAGTATTCGCAGGCGTGCTCGGGCTGCTCCTGATTCGGATTCTCACGCATGAGCACGTCGAAATAAACTGTGGCGCGATCCTGGTCACCGAATTCCTCGAATTTGGTGAGCTGGGCGTTGATGAGCAGGATCTGGGTCTGGCTGGGATTGGGATCCTCCTCCTTCTGGCGGCGGAGCTCCTCGATGACAGGAGCCGTGGCGAACTGGGCTATGTCGTCAAGATCGCGGCGATCTCACGAGGACTGCATACGGGTGTACGCCATTTTGGCACCCTTGAGGAACCCGTCCACATCGAATCCGGCCGGAATATCGGGGTTATCACTGGTGAAGGCGCCAGCGGTGCCGCCGCTCTGTTCTCTCAGTGCGTCCCAGCCTGAGGGCTGGGCGTCGCTGCGCTGCATGCCTCCATTGTCAAAGGGAGTGCGCTGGCTTCCTCCATACGAAGTGCCGTAGGCAGCACGATCCTGGGATTCGCTCCCCTGTGCCTCGCGGCGGCGTTTCAGGAATCTGAAGAGCAGCCAGACTGCGGCGCCGATGAGAAGGATGTCCAGGAGGCCGATACCGCCTCCGGAACCCATCATGCCGGGTGCGCCGGCACCCATGCCCGCACTGTGGCTCCCGAAGAGGGAGCCGAGGAGGGAACCGGTGAGAAAGCCGCCAAGCATGCCGCCGCCGAAGCCGCCAAAGAAGCCCGGACGGCCCTGGGGTGCGGCCTGGGGAATGGACTGGCGCTGCTGGGGGGCTGTCATGGCGCCGGGAGCATAGCCCGGATTCTGGGGACGGGCTGCGGGGGCACGCATGGCAGGCTGGCTGCCAAAGGATCTGCCCCCGCCCATGCGGGCCGCGTCGGCATCGCAGGGGATGGTGGTCACTGCGGCCGTAAAGGTCAGGAAGAGAAGAGCGAAAAGAACGCGTAATTTCATGTGGGATGACTCCTGCCGGGAAACCGGCGGTGCTGAGATGACCTGGCCCGATCGGAGGCGGGCCGTACGAAGAAGAGAAAACGTCCGGGGGCTGTCCCGAACCATCAAAATACTACTATAAGTGCAGAAAGGGGTTAAGACAAGGAGAGCAGGTCTGACGCATCAGGCCGCCGGTGAGGTGATCAAAAGCAGAACAGCGGCATCGTGAGCGTATGGACGCTATAGCCGTTATTTTCATGGCCGGCGGAAGGGGAGTTGCAGAATCCGGGCGGCGCTTTTCCGTCCGTGCCTTTGCTGCGTCCCCGGACACATACTGCTGTTTCCTGTGGTGAGGCGGCAGAATAAAGAGATCAGGAACATGGCCGGGAAGAATGTCCCCTGTAATTTTCCGGTGTCAGCCCTGACAGGGGAAGCTATTCTCCGTTCAGACTGTCAACATACAGCCAGAAGACGGTGCTTGTCCTGAGAGGAG
>ERZ773235.2962-NODE-2962-length-12949-cov-3.586474_pt1 | contig 12949 bp, 11 predicted proteins | sample MGYA00580522_ERZ773235 | MGnify/ENA primary metagenome ERZ773235 (study PRJEB29015, sample SAMEA2737797) | human gut metagenome | biome: human gut; feature: human-associated habitat; material: faeces | place: China | collected 2012 ...
GCTGTGAAAGCAGATTTTATTCGGGTTGATAATCTGATTATTGACAGCAAATCGGGAGTAACCGGTGCCGGACGGGGATTGAGCCAGACGACACACTATCCCGACTGCAATGAGGCGTTTTCTCCCTATAAAGTTGCGGCGCACCGCCATACGCCTGAAATTGAGCAGACCATTTCGGGACTTGCAGGGGAACAGGCTACGATTACCTTTGTACCGCATCTGCTGCCGGTCAACCGCGGCATTGTGTCCACCATTTATGCCGAACTGAAAGAGAAAACTGCAGCAGAAGAAATCTATCAGCAATATTGCTCTTTTTACCGGCAGGAGCAGTTTGTCCGGGTGATGCCGCTCGGCAGCTTTGCGAACCTAAAGAATGTGACATTTTCCAATATGTGTGATATTTCGTTGCATATGGATATCAGAACAAACCGTTTGATTATTGTTTCTACCATTGATAACATGATAAAAGGCGCAGCAGGACAGGCAATTCAGAACATGAATCTGATCTGCGGATTACCGGAGAATACGGGATTGCATTTGGTACCGCCGGCATTTTAAGATGAGATAGAAAAGGAGAAGCTGACATTCAGCGTAATAAAAGATGAGAGTGAATTTTAAAGGATTTGATTTTGTTGACGGCGGAATTTGCGCGCCGGCAGGATTTCAAGCGGCAGGAATACACTGCGGAATCCGTAAAAATAAAGACAAGCGAGATTTGGCGTTGATTTACAGTGAAGATATCTGTACGGCGGCGGCCATTTATACACAGAACAAGGTTAAGGGGGCGCCGATTGCCGTAACAAAAAAGAATATCAAAAACGGCAAAGCCCAAGCGATTATTGTAAACAGCGGAAATGCCAATACCTGTAATGCCGACGGAGAGCAAAAAGCGCAGATGATGTGTGATTTAACGGCAAAAGCGCTCGGCATCAATCAGCAGGATGTGATTGTTGCTTCTACCGGCGTCATTGGTCAGGTGCTGGATATTGAACCGATTCAAGACGGTATGCCGCAATTGGTGTCAGAGCTTTCCGACGGCGGAAGCAACAATGCCGCTGAAGCGATTATGACCACCGACACGGTAAAAAAAGAAATTGCGGTAGAGTTTCATATGGGTGATGCCGTTTGTAAAATCGCCGGTATTGCCAAGGGAAGCGGCATGATCCATCCGAATATGGCAACCATGCTTTGCTTTATTACCACCGATGTGGCAATTGAAGCGGAATTACTGCAATCGGCTTTAAAAAAGGTGGCGGACGACACGTTCAATATGGTAAGTATTGACGGTGACACCTCGACCAATGATATGGCATGCGTACTGGCTTCCGGAAAAGCGGGAAATCCACTCATTGATAAGCAGGATAATAACTATGAAATTTTCATTAATGCGCTTTATGTGGTTTTGATGAATCTGTCCCGTGAAATTGCGGCTGACGGTGAGGGCGCAACCAAACTGTTAGAATGTCATGTGACGGGAGCAGATGACGAGCAGACCGCAAAAAAAGTAGCAAAATCGGTCATTACTTCCAGCTTGTTTAAGTCTGCAATGTTCGGCGCAGATGCAAATTGGGGCAGAATATTATGCGCCATCGGGTATGCGGATGCAGAATTCAATATTGGCGAGGTCAGTGTTCAGCTTGCGTCTGCAAAGGGCTGTATTCGGGTTTGTGAATATGGAGCCGGGGTTGACTTTAGCGAAGAAACCGCAAAAGAAATTTTGCTGGAGGATGAAATCAAAATTATTGTCAGTCTCGGAAAAGGTAAATATTCTGCGGTGGCATGGGGCTGTGATTTGACCTATGATTATGTAAAAATCAACGGTGATTACCGGACTTAATGCCATATCAGAAATTTGACCGAGAAAGGATTGTCATTTCAATGGAAATTCAAAACAGTGTGAAAGCGCAGGTATTGGCGGACGCACTTCCTTATATTCAAAAATATACCAACAAAATTGTCGTTGTGAAATACGGCGGAAACGCCATGATACGGGACGATTTAAAGCAAGCGGTTATGAGCGATATTGTGTTGCTGTCCTTGGTCGGTATCAAGGTGGTACTGGTGCATGGCGGCGGTCCCGAAATTAACGATATGCTGAAAAAGATCGGGAAGGAAAGCAAATTTTTAAACGGGCTTCGGTATACCGACAAAGAAACGGCAGAAATCGTCCAGATGGTTTTGGCGGGCAAGGTAAATAAAGGGCTTGTCAGTTTGTTGCAGCAGCATAACGGAAAAGCTTTGGGACTGTGCGGCACTGACGGTGGAATGCTGATCGCTGAAAAGATAAAGAGCGAAGTGGATTTGGGATATGTCGGTCAAATCAAAAAAATTGACGTTAATCCGATTGTCAAAGCTTTGGATGACGGATATATACCGGTGGTTGCAACCGTTGCCAGCTCGGAAGACGGAGAAACTTATAATATTAATGCAGACACTGCCGCGGCACAGATCGCAGCCGCGTTAAATGCGGAAAATCTCATATTGATGACTGACATTAAAGGGCTTTTGCGTAACAAAGATGATGAAAGTACTTTAATTCCGTTTGTACAAGTCAGTGAAGTACCTTCTCTGATTCGAGACGGAATAATTTCGGGGGGAATGATTCCGAAAATAGAATGCTGTGTGGAAAGCGTCCGCCGCGGCGTCAACCGAGCATTTATCATCGACGGAAGAATACCGCATTCTATCTTGATAGAGATGTTTTCCAACGAAGGTATCGGCACGATGTTTCAATAAACGCCAACAGCTTTTGTTATGGTGCTGTTGGCGCATCGATACGGAAAGGACATTACAGATAGTAAAGGAAGAAGATCATGGATTTCGATACTTTAAAAGCAAAAGACCGGTCTTATATTGTAAATACATATGCGCGATTTGATGTTGGTCTGCAAAAAGGGAGCGGCGCAACCTGTATTGATGCCGCCGGCAAGAGCTATGTCGATTTCGGAAGCGGCATCGGCGTAAATTCGCTGGGCTATTGCGACAAGGGCTGGGTGGCTGCTGTAACGGATCAGCTGAAGCAATTACAACATTGCTCCAATCTATATTATTCCGAGCCGGATGTGCGGTTAGCCGAAAAATTGTGTATCTTGACCGGATATCATCAAGTATTTTTCGGCAATTCGGGCGCGGAGGCAAACGAGTGTGCGATCAAAACGGCAAGAAAGCGCAGTTTTGATAAATACGGAGCAGGCCGTCATAAGATTATTTCGCTGGTAAATTCTTTTCACGGACGAACGATAACCACCTTGTCTGCAACCGGACAGGATGTTTTTCATCAGTATTTTTATCCGTTTACCGAAGGATTTGATTATGCGGCGGCTAACGATTTTTCCGACTTGCAAAGTAAAGCGGACGATACAGTTTGCGCAATTATGATGGAGCTCATTCAGGGTGAAGGCGGCGTCATGCCGTTGGAACAGGATTTTGTGGATGTAGTAAAGCTTTTGTGTGAGCAAAGGGATATTACCTTGATTGTGGACGAGGTACAGACCGGTATCGGAAGAACAGGACATCTTCTTGCCTGTGAGCACTATGGCTTAAAACCGGATTTGGTGACGCTGGCGAAAGGCCTTGGCGGAGGACTGCCGATCGGTGCGGTATTGATGACAGAAGAGTATGCGTCTGTATTAGGCGCGGGAATGCACGGCACTACCTTCGGAGGAAATCCGGTTGTTTGTGCCGGCGGTATTGAGGTGCTCAACCGAGTTGCTGATAAACATTTTCTGGATGAAGTAACGCAAAAAGGAAAATATATCCGTCAGAAATTATCTGAAGTAAGTGAAGTTGCAGGAGTTGACGGAATCGGTCTGATGCTGGGAATCCGTCTGAAGTCCAAAAAAGCCGCTGACGTTGCAAAAGCGTGTGTGGCAAACGGACTGTTGATTTTGACTGCAAAGGAAAAGCTCCGGATGCTGCCTCCGCTGACCATCACCCGGCAAGAGATGGATACAGGTCTTCGGATATTAACCGATATTTTGAGCAGGGAAACGCTATGAATCAAAAAATAGATATGCTTTATCAAAAAATGGTGGAATATTATTCCGGAGATCCCAAACGGATACAGCACTTTGTAAAAGTGCATAGCTTTGCAAAGCAGATCGGACATTCGGAACGGCTTGACAGTGACGCCATGTTTGTTTTGGAAGCGGCAGCATTGGTGCATGATATCGGCATAAAACCTTCGGAAATGAAGTATGGCAGCTGTAACGGAAAACTTCAGGAGCAGGAGGGACCTTCCGCAGCAAAAGAAATGCTTTTTTCGTTGACATTTCCGAAAAAATGCATTGATCGAATCTGTTTTTTGGTGGGGCATCATCATACATATACCGATATTGACGGAATTGATTATCAGGTTTTGGTGGAGGCAGACTACTTGGTGAATCTTTATGAGGATCAATGCAGCCAGGCGGGAATAAAATCTGCCTATCAAAATATATTTCGAACAGACAGCGGAAAATTGCTTTGCAGGATGATTTATGGTATAATGAAAAACGATGCGGAAGTATAAGTTCTGCGAGCCGCATGAAATACTGACAAAATCAAAGATTTTGAGCATTTCAGAGAATGTCGCATTGTTAATTTTGAAAAATCATGAAATATTAGGAGGAAAATACGTGAAACACTTACTGAAAATGCTCGATTTGAGCAAAGAGGAAATTATTGACATTTTAAATTTGGCTGATCAGCTGAAATATGAACTAAAACATAATATTGCACATCGTCATTTGCAGGGAAAAACGCTCGGTATGATCTTCCAAAAATCCTCAACCAGAACCCGTGTGTCCTTTGAAACCGGAATGTTTCAATTGGGCGGTCAGGCTTTGTTCTTGAGTTCACGGGATTTGCAGATCGGCAGGGGAGAACCGGTTCAGGATACGGCGCGCGTTTTATCCCGTTATTTAGATGGTATTATGATTCGTACCTTTGAGCAAAAAGAGGTAGAGGATTTGGCGGAATACGGTTCTATTCCGATCATTAACGGATTGACTGATTTTTGCCATCCTTGTCAGGTTTTGGCTGATTTGATGACGATTAGAGAGCATAAGGGACGCTTTGAAGGCTTGAAAATGTGCTACATAGGTGACGGAAATAATATGGCAAATTCCCTGATTGTCGGCGGATTAAAGGTTGGAATGGAAGTTGCGGTTGCTTGTCCGGCAGGCTATGAACCGGATGCCGCAATATTGGAATTTGCAAATCAAACAGGCAAATTCACCTTTACCAATGATGTGAAAGAGGCAGCAAAAGATGCCGATGTTATTTTTACCGATGTATGGGCATCTATGGGTCAAGAAGGCGAGGCTGAAAAGCGCCGTCAGGCTTTTGAAGGGGTATATCAGATTAATGATGACCTGTTGCGTGTTGCAAAACCGGATGTCATGATACAGCACTGCTTGCCGGCGCATCGCGGTGAAGAAATTACCGCTGAAGTTTTTGAGGCACACGCTGAAGAAATCTTTGATGAAGCAGAGAATCGGCTTCATGCACAAAAAGCGGTTATGGTAAAATTAATGGCATAATATTTGCCGATGAAAAAGGAGCGTATTAGGATGAACAGTGAAAGAATTACAAAAGGCATCAATGCAGCACCGCAAAGAACGCTGCTTCATGCATTGGGATTGACAGATGAAGAAATTGGCAAGCCCCTTATCGGTATTGTCAGCTCACAAAATGATATTGTGCCGGGACATATGAATCTGGACAAAATTGTAGAGGCAGTAAAAACCGGCGTTTCTTTGGCAGGCGGCATTCCGATTGTGTTTCCGGCAATTGCAGTTTGCGACGGCATCGCAATGGGACATCAGGGAATGAAGTATTCCTTGGTAACCAGAGAATTGATCGCCGATTCGACTGAGGCAATGACTATTGCTCATGCTTTTGACGGATTAGTTATGGTGCCGAACTGTGATAAAAACGTACCGGGCTTGTTGATGGCGGCAGCACGGCTGAATATTCCGTCTATCTTTGTCAGTGGCGGACCGATGCTTGCCGGAACGGTAAACGGTAAAAAAATCAGTTATTCTACCGTCTCGGAAGCGGTTAGCCGTTATAAAGTCGGTGAAATTAATGATGAGCAGCTCAGTGAGTATGAGAATAAGGCATGCCCGTCCTGCGGTTCCTGCTCCGGAATGTTTACGGCAAACAGCATGAACTGTCTGACCGAGGTTTTGGGTATGGGATTGCCCGGAAACGGTACCATTCCGGCGGTTTACTCCGAACGTCTGCGCTTGGCAAAACACGCCGGTATGCAAATCATGCAGTTGGTAGAGAAAGATATTAAGCCGAGGGATATTATGGTGAAAGAGGCTTTCCTGAATGCATTGACCATTGATATGGCGTTGGGATGCAGTACCAACAGTATGCTTCATTTGCCGGCAATCGCGCATGAATGCAAAATTAAATTAGATATTGAGCTCGCCAATGAGATTTCCGCTAAAACACCGAATCTATGTCATTTGACTCCCGCAGGTGACCATTTTATTGAGGAACTAAACGAGGCGGGCGGGATCCTTGCTGTGATGCATGAAATCAGTAAACTCGGCGTATTGCACACCGATCTGATGACCTGTACCGGAAAAACGGTCGGAGAAAACATTGCAGGACATGAAATCAAGAATACTGAGGTTATTCGTACTATTGAGCATCCATACAGTAAAACCGGCGGTATTGCTGTGCTGAAGGGAAATTTAGCACCCGACGGATGTGTGGTAAAACGTTCTGCGGTAGCGCCTGAAATGATGAGCCACAAAGGCACTGCCCGTGTCTTTGATTGCGAAGAAGATGCTTTGAATGCCATTTATGACGGAAAAATTCATGCCGGAGAAGTGGTAGTCATCCGTTATGAAGGACCGAAGGGCGGCCCGGGTATGCGTGAAATGCTGAATCCGACCTCCGCAATCATGGGAAGCGGTCTCGGAAACAGCGTTGCGTTGATTACCGACGGACGTTTTTCCGGCGCGACCAGAGGCGCTGCAATCGGACATGTTTCTCCGGAAGCCGCGGTCGGCGGAAATATTGCGTTGGTGGAAGAAGGCGACGAAATCGAGATTGATATTCCGAAAAATACCATCAATGTTCTGGTTTCGGATGAAGTGCTTGCCGAAAGGAGAAGTAAATGGCAGCCTCGTCAGCCAAGAATTACCGAAGGGTATCTGTCCAGATATGCGAAGCTTGTCACTTCGGGAAGTACCGGCGCTATTTTAGAGTAATAAAAACATCCGCATGGGTTGGTATCAACCCATGCGGATGTTTTTTAGAATTTCATTTTTAACGGACGATAACGGCGCCGTAGTGTTCAGCAATTTTTTTTAAGTCCGGTGCATCCGGAATGTTGGCAGCCGCAACTCCGTTAAAATATCGAAGCGCTGCTTCTAATGCTTCGGGATTCTCTGTGGTGATTTGAAAAGGCAGCCGGCAGATTTCCTGTAATTCCCTGACAGCAATTTTCATCATTTTGGTTTCGTCTATTCCCGCAACTGCGGTGTTGATATTAATGATTTCTGCGCCGTCATCCGCAGAGTCCAATGCAATGTTGATTAATTCGGATGTGTCATAATCCGCAAAGCTTGCTTGCAAATCGGCGTTCGGAATACCGTTGTTGGCAATTATGGTATCTGATGTCAAAGTAATTGATTTGGCGGGTGTGCAGAGCTTTTTTGTTTTTTTCTTGATATCGGGGCAGGGGATAAGATCGGCGGTATTGGATACTGCTTGTGCGATATATTTAGGATCGGTACCACAGCATCCGCCGATAACGCAAGCTCCGTTCATAACAGCTTCTCTTTGGCAAAAACCAAATTGTTCCGGCGTAATGTCATATGTCGTCATGCCGTTTTCTACCTTTGGAAGTCCTGCATTGGGCTGGAAAATAACCGGCAGAGAGGTAAGTGACAGCAGTCGCTTTAAATGGGGCAGCATTTGTATGGGGCCTAGCGAGCAGTTAAGCCCAATGGCATTTACTCCCAAGCCTTCCGCTAAAACAGCAAACGATTCCAGGTCACAGCCGGTATAGGTTCTGCCGGATTCTTCCACTGTCAAAGTGACAAAAACAGGCAGGTTGGTGTTTTCTTTTGCCGCCAGAACCGCTGCTTTGATCTCATAAAGATCTGCCATTGTTTCAATGAGAATGAGATCTGCTCCGGCTTTTTCACCGGCAATGACTTCTTCCTGAAAGATGCTATATGCATCGTCAAATGACAGCGTCCCCATTGGCTCCAAAAGTTCTCCGATCGGCCCGATGTCAAGTGCAACATACGCATTACCATGAGCGGATGTTTTAGCAATTGCGATGGAAGCAGAGATGATTTCAGCAGGAGAATGCCCGCAAGAAGCAAGCTTGTGTGCATTCGCTCCAAACGTATTGGCAGACAAAATATTTGCGCCTGCTTTCAGGTAACTTTGATGGATTTGGGCAATGACTTCAGGATGAGTAAGGGAAAAAAGCTCCGGATTTTCTCCGGCTTTCAGTCCATACTTTTGCACCATTGTTCCCATTGCGCCATCAAAATAGACGATATGGTCTTTCATATAATCCGTTATTTTTTGCAGCATAGTTATCTACCTCCATCAAAGAAATGCTAATTAAAAAAGAGCGGCAATACTGGGTTGTTTAATGTTTGCAAAGCCGAGAAAAACACGAAATCTCGTGTTTTTCTCGGCTTGTATATTACTTGCAGAAAAACTCAAAGAAGGCACGATATGCCATATAAACATCGATTTTTGACACGACTTCATAAGGTGCATGCATCGATAATACCGGTACGCCTAAGTCGATTACATCAACGTCCAGATTGGCAATGTAAGCAGCTACCGTTCCGCCGCCGCCTTGATCGACCTTACCGAGCTCTCCGGTTTGCCAAAGGACATTTTTGCTGTCTAACAAGGCACGGATTTCGCCTGCATATTCCGCGGAGGCATCCGAAGTGCCGGATTTTCCTCTTGCTCCCGTATACTTTGTGATAACAACGCCGTAATTGAGATAAGCGCAGTTATTTCGTTCAGTGACATCGGCGAATGTAGGGTCGAATGCGGCGTTCACATCGGCGGATAAACATTTGGAATGGGATAGTACTGTTCGTCCGGCAATACCGAATGGCTCTGCGAGATCGGCAATAAAGTATTTCAAATAGGAAGATTGTAAACCGGTGTTTCCGTCACTACCGGTTTCTTCTTTGTCAGCGAGTATGGTTACCGTAGTCTTGGCAGGGGCGGTGCAGTTGATTGCCGCCATTAAAGCGGTGTAGGCACATACCCGGTCGTCGTGTCCGTAAGAAGCGATCATGCTGCGGTCAAAGCCCAGATCCCGCGCTTTGTAGTTCGGTACTGCTTCCAGTTCAGCAGAAAGAAAATCACTTTCGGTGATGCCGTATTTGGTGTTCAGGATGTTTAAAATATTCAATTTGACTCGTTCACTCACATCATCATCTTTGAACGGACGGGAACCGACCAAAATATTCAGTTCCTCACCTTTAATTCCTTCATTCAGCGTACGCTTCATTTGTTCAGTGGCAAGGTGGGGAAGCAGGTCGTTTACACAAAAAACCGGATCGGAATCAGCTTCACCGATATTAATGATCACTTTGCTGCCGTCTTTTTTACAAACAACACCATGTAAAGCGAGCGGAATCGCTGTCCATTGGTATTTTTTAATACCGCCGTAATAGTGTGTTTTGAAAAGGGCAAGTTCGTTATCCTCGTAGAGCGGTCTTGGCTTTAAATCCAATCTTGGGGAGTCAATATGCGCAGCGGCTATCATCACTCCGTTTTCAATTGGCTGTGTTCCAAATGTGGTTAGAATGATTGCTTTGCCGCGGTTGTTATAATAAACTTTATCGCCGGGTTGATAGTGCTTTTTGCGGTCGAAGGGGACAAAACCATGCTTTTTAGCTAAAGAAACGGTGTATTCCACTGCTTCCCGTTCTGTTTTAGAAGCGTCTAAAAATGCTTTGTAATCTTCGCAGAAAGCATCTGCTCTTGATAACTCTGCATCGTCGAGCAGTAATCCTCCGTTTTTGCGGTCGATAAATAATTTTTCTTTTAATGCATTGCCTACGCTGTTTTTATCCATAATAATCAGAATCCTTTCTGTGCAGAATGTGTTTGTATGGTTATTGTTTTATGACCTTGCAAAAACAATTTTAATTTTTATAAAGCTTAGCATATATTTTATATGCTTTGTTAATGCTGTTGACGTATTTTTGGGTATCTTCATAGGGAATCGTATGAATGGTTTTTCCGTCGTCAGAATATTTGGAATTATCCAGCCATTTTTGTACGTTGCTTCTGCCGGCATGGTATGCCATTACCGCTACATCCCGATCTCCGAATTCCTCCAAAAGTAAAGACAGCATATAAGTGCCGTATTGGATATTGATTTCGGGATCAAATACGTTTTCTTGGTAAGATAGTTCTCTTTGATCTTTCATGCGATACTTAATCCAGTCAAATGTATCAGGCATTAACTGCATCAAGCCGGAAGCACCAAGATGAGAAACAGCATTCGGATCAAAACGGCTTTCCGCATAGATGACGGCATAAATAAAATGTTTGTCCATGTCATATTCTTCGGCATATTGTTCCACATACTCGGTAAATCTGATAGGGTAAAGCTTTTTCAGAATGTAGTTGGGCAAAAAAGCCAATCCAACTATCGTCAAAACGAGAACAATAAACAGAAAAAATATTCCGGTTTTCTTTTTAGATTTAGCCATAATCCCTCCTGTTACAGCGGTTTCGGAGCTCCGATATCAGCTCTTGTGTTTGCAGTTTCAGTTGCGTAAGAGTGCCGATATTTTTGATGATATAGTCAGAACGCTGAATATAAAACTCATTGGGATATTGAGAACGCAATCGGCTGATTGCCATAGCTTCTTCTATATTATCTCGCTCCATGATTCTTTTTATGCGGAGGGGATCATTTGAAATCACACTAACTGTGCAATCGCAGAGTGAATCGGCACCGCTTTCAAATAGGGTAGGAGCGTCCAACACCGCAAACTCAGATCCGTTAGCTTGATATTGCCGGAGTAAATCTTTAATGTCTGCGGTAATTTGCGGATACATAATGCTGTTTAGTTTTTCCAGTTTCTTTTTATCGTGAAAGACAATATCTGCCAGTAGACGTCGATTCAGTGTTCCATCCATTCCTCGCACTGTTTCGCCAAAGGCTTCAAAGATTGCGTTCAGGCAAGGAGATCCGGGGCGGACAACATCGCGTGCGACAGAATCACAGTTGATCACATCAAATTCTTGTTCCTGCAACATCTGCGAAACAGTAGATTTTCCGCTGCCGGAGGATCCGGTAAGACCGATAACCAGCATGGAATATTCACTCCTTTCGGGTTGCAATCTCTGATTTTTGTCTGTCGAGGCGAATCACATCAAATCCTGCGGCACGTAGCAGCCGATTATATACTGCCAATCCTACACCGTCCTTTTCCGGACAGCGTGCGTAAACGAGTCTGGCGTTCAGGTCATCCAATTTACGCAGGCTTGCAAACAATCCATGCGCTTGGGAAATTCCGTCATGTAATGCACCATAGGATAACGAAGGAATAGAAACCAAAGACTTTTCTCCGTCAAATAGTAATGCGTAAATATCTTTTTCGTCGGAAGAGGAATGATTGTTCACATAATCGGCAAATTCTTCTCTGCTGCCCTCCAAAATAATGACCTTTGCTTTGGGCGCATAATGCTTATATTTCATTCCAGGTGAAGACACCTGCACATCATTTGCAATCATGTGCAGTACACCGTTATCGATTTCTACATTGTCCACGCAGGAACGCAGCATGGATACCGTAATTCCGCCCGGGCGCAAAAGGCGGACATGATTATCATAAACCGCTATCACTGTGGATTCCACGCCGATTTCGCATTCACCGCCGTTGATAATGAACGGAATGCGCCCGTCCAAGTCTTTTTTCACATGTTCGGCAGTAGTGGGGCTGGGACTGCCGGATAAGTTGGCAGAAGGGGCGGCAAGCGGAAATCCGCAGGTGTGGATAATTTGGCGGGCAACAGGGTGAGAGGGCATACGGATTGCAACGGTATCTAAATTTCCGGTTGTTACCATTGGGACACGATCGGATTTCGGTAATATCATGGTCAAAGGACCGGGCCAAAACTTTTCCGCGAGCCTTCTGGCAGTATCCGGTATGGTTATAACCAATTCCGGGAGCATTTCCATGCTGTCAATATGAACGATCAAGGGGTTGTCCTGCGGACGTCCCTTGGCAAGAAATATTTTTTTGATTGCATCGGGATTATAAGCATCGGCGGCTAAACCGTAAACGGTTTCGGTAGGAATGCCGACTACTTCGCCTGCTTGAAGGAGCACAGCCGCTTTTTTAATTTGTTCTGTATCAGGCGGAACAATGATGGTATGAAACGCCATGGATAAGACTTTCCTTTCTCGAAGATCTGCGTGATTTCATGGAATATAGATTTTATTCTTCCGCAGACAGTTTGGCTGCTTGATCGGCAGTGACCAATGCGTCAATTAGTTCATCCAGATTGCCGTTGAGATTTTCTTCCAGTCGGTATAAGGTCAATCCGATACGATGATCGGTTAACCGTCCTTGCGGAAAATTGTAGGTGCGGATTCGTTCGGAGCGATCTCCGGTGCCGACCTGAGATTTTCGCTCGGAAGCAATTTTTTCGTTGTGTTCCCGCATTTTCGCTTCATATAAACGGGAACGGAGGATTTTCATGGCTTTATCTTTGTTTTTGTACTGACTGCGCTCATCCTGACACTCAACGACTACGCCGGTAGGAAGATGGGTGATACGAATGGCGGATTCGGTTTTATTGACGTGCTGTCCGCCGGCTCCTCCGGCACGGTAGGTGTCAATTTGTAAGTCGGTCGGGTTGATTTCAAATTCCACTTCTTCCGCTTCCGGCAATACTGCCACAGTAACGGTGGAAGTATGAATTCTGCCGCTTGATT